>Ga0209609_10000451_pt1 | contig 24749 bp, 23 predicted proteins | sample LakKivw325mmetaG_FD_184136 | JGI IMG/M metagenome (GOLD analysis project Ga0209609, IMG submission 184136) | Anoxic lake water microbial communities from Lake Kivu, Rwanda to study Microbial Dark Matter (Phase II) - Lake Kivu water 325m metaG... | ecosystem: Environmental > Aquatic > Freshwater... | reverse complement strand
ATGTATAATGTAGCTTTGACCCCAAACCTCCACTGGTTTCCCCTGCAAGATTTTAGATTTCAGATTTTTCAGCTTCCACCTTCATCATTTCATTATAAATGTCTTCAGCCAATTCAATTTCCAACTTTTTACTCTTTGACCTTGCAACTGCGGAAGGTAGGAAAGCGTAATTTATATCAATGCCTGGTGGAACGCTCCAAGTGCAAATAACCGATATAGTAGTTTTCGAAATGCCACTAGGTCTTATTGCAATTTGAAACACATACCTTTCCGCTCTTATCTGTTGAGGTCGAGTATTTATGAAACCATTTTTTTCATCAATATTGTCAATAGCGATTCCTTTTTTCGTAAGAGTGAAGATAACGCATTGGAAAGCTTTTTGGTAAGAAACTTGGTAGATTAAACCTTCTCTTTGTTTTAAAAAAGCGTCTTGTTTTGTAATAACGTCTTGGCTAGGACCGCGACAAGCTAAAACTAAGGTAAAAAAGGTCATAACAATAAAAGCATACCTTACGGTTCGAAAGCACCATCCTGTTTTCATTAGTATTTCTCCTTCAATATGCTCTTTTCGGATTAACAATTAATAGACGCAATTCGTATTTGTTTGAAATTAGGTCTTCTAAAATTTACTTTATAGTAGTTTTAGCATATTTTGTCTATAAAATTATGAAAAATTATTGAATCTATTTCGTCTTTTCCATATAATAGCATAAATTGCGAATTTCGTATAATCCAAACATTTTGGCGAATTGCCTCATAAAAAATGTTACCCAAAGCGTGATTAAAAAGGGATCGTTGACTCATAATAGATGTTACCCGATAAAGGGGCCCAAAAGGAGAACTGATTATGAGTCCGCGATCAAAAAAAGAATATGTCGAAGCCATTTTTCTACGGTACAAAAAAGCGTCTCGTAAGGAAAGATCCATCATCCTTGACGAATTCTGTGCAACTTGCCGATATCACCGAAAGCATGCGATCCGATTACTCCGACGATTTAAACGCTTTGCAAACCCCCAAGTTAGAAAGCGAGGCAGATCCCCAATTTATCACCGAAACATCATCCTTAAACCTCTAAAAAAAATCTGGCTCGCTGCCAACCTCCCCTGCTCAAAACGCCTCAAAGTCATCCTACCCCTCTGGCTCCCCGGTTATGTTCAATCCTTCGGACCTCTGCCCTCAGAGGTCTCTGAGACCCTCCTCAGAATCTCTGCGGCCACCATCGACCGTCTCCTTCTCCCCACTCGGATCAAATATAAGAGACGAGGCAGAACCACCACCAAACCCGGAACCCTCATCCGAAAACAGATCCCCATCAAAACCAACCAATGGGATGAATCTCGCCCAGGCTTCCTCGAAGCTGACACCGTCGCCCATTGCGGAGAGTCCCTGTCCGGAATGTTCGCCTACACCATCGACTGCGTCGATATTGCCACCGGCTGGTCTGAACAAAGAGCGGTCTGGGGAAAAGGGGAATCCGACGTCCTCACCCAAATCAAAGACATCGAAAAATCTTTACCTTTCCCCTTGCTCGGCTTTGATTGCGACAATGGCGGTGAGTTCCTCAATTATCACCTCCTGAGACATTTCGCACAAAGAAAACCCCCCGTCCAATTTACTCGCTCACGAGCCTACCACAAAGATGACAACGCTCACATCGAACAGAAAAACTGGACCCATGTCCGTCAATGGCTCGGTTACCAACGCTTAGATGACCCTAACGTCGTCTCCCTCCTCAATGACCTCTATCGTCACCCGTGGAGACTCTTTCATAACTTCTTCTGCCCCTCCATGAAACTCCTCTCTAAAGAAAGAGTAGGATCAAAAACCCTCAAACACCATGACCCTCCTAAAACTCCATACCAGAGAATTCTCGAATCCCCTCATATCTCTCCCGACATAAAACAGCATCTCTCTAAAGAACTTGAAAAACTCAACCCCTTTGTGCTAAGAGAGGTCATGGAGAAGAGACTTAAAAACATACTCAATCCCGCCTCTTCATCCTCTTCTCTTCAACGATCCCCCGGGTAACATTTTCTTATGAGTCAACAGGTTGGCAAATTGGGAGATCATTAGTGGCCAATAGAATATTACCCGAATTCCAAGACTTTTTAATTTCCCGTTCTCTTGCCCCCGACGTGCCTAAAACAAGACTCCCCGATGTTTCAAAAATCCTCACTGAAATGCGGCAGGCCATACGCATCAAGCATTATTCCTACAGAACGGAACGCTCCTATCTGGAGTGGGCCGAAAGGTTCATGGATTATGGCTCCAGCATCAAAAAGAAAGATATCCGTACTGCTGGCTTAGACTCAGGCGATGTAAAGGATTTTTTGAGCTATCTGGCACTTACAAAAAGAGTTTTATCATCGACCCAAAACAGGGCCTTCAATGCCCTTCTGTTTCTTTTCAGGGATGTGCTGAAGACAGAGCTTGGTGATTTGAGTAAAGCTCCCCGCCTACAAGGCAGGGATGAAAGCCGACTTTCCCGTAAAAAGCCGCTTTAACCATGAGATTCCTTCCCAGCCGTAGATGGCTTTTAAGCATGAGAAAAAAGGGGTTCATCATTTCGGGACTCCTTTTTATCCTTCTTTTGACTCAGGCGAAGATATATGCTGAGGAATTCAAACGCGCTCTCCCGGGGAGAACTTTTTCTTTTCCTCAGGATCATTTCTCTCACCCTGAATTTAAGACGGAATGGTGGTACTACTCCGGTCATCTCCGGTCTGAGGATAAAAAATCTTATGGCTACCACCTCACCTTTTTTAGAACCGCTTTGAGAAAAGAGGTCAGCAGAAAAAATTCGAAGTGGACGGTTCGAAATCTCTATTTTGCCCATCTTGCCATCACCGATGAATCCAAAAAGAGGTTTGAATATCGAGAGAAGATCAGCAGGGGAAGTTTCGATGAGGCCGGGGCGTCAGAATATAAGAGCGGGGAAAAAGCCTTTCGAGTCTGGATCGAAGACTGGTCCGCAGAGATAAACGCCTCTTCGATTCAAAACCACATCCTCAGGGCTGGCGATAAGGAATTTGGAATCGAACTCAGGCTCAGTTCCGAAAAAGGCCCAGTGATTCACGGCCAGAATGGGATCAGTCAGAAGGCAAAAGGGGAAGGCTATGCCTCCCATTACTATTCGATCACCCGGCTCAAAACAGAAGGGAAAATCTTCTTGAAAGGCAAAGTAGTCTCCATCAGCGGTACAAGCTGGATTGACCATGAGTTTGGCTCAAACCAGCTTCGGGAGGATCAGGCGGGTTGGGATTGGTTTGGCATCCAGCTGGAGAACGGGGTGGATTTAATGTTATATCAGATTCGACACAGGGATAGGAAAATGGATCCTTATTCGAGTGGGACCATCGTATTTCATGATGGAAGCCAGCGGCATCTTACTGTTAGCAATTTTCAGGTTGAAGCTATGGATCAATGGAAGAGTGCCAAGAGTGGAGCCACCTATCCATCCCATTGGAGGATAAAAATCCCCGGTCACCAGATCGAATTGATTCTATCCCCAACCACCAAAGATCAGGAATTGGTCACAAATCAATCCACCCGGGTGACCTATTGGGAAGGAAGTGTTAAGGTTGAAGGGAAATCTGGAAGTGATCGTATCAAAGGAATGGGCTATGTGGAATTAACAGGGTATGCAAAGCCCTTTAACAAAGGAATTTAATATGCCCCTTCACCCTCTCCCTCTCCCCCGAAGGGAGAGGGAGAGGGTGAAGGGATCGGGAGGTTTCAGGTGAATCAACTCTTCTATCCGAAATCAGTAGTGGTGATCGGTGTATCAGAAAGGCCTGATAACCTGGCCAGAAACATCGTTGAAAACCTCTTCGAGTTTAAATTTAACGGGGAAATCTTCCTGGTGGGCAGAAAGGACGGGATCCTTTTCGGAAGAAAAATCCTCACTTCCATGGATCACCTGCCGGATGGCATCGATGTGGCAGTCATCCTCACTCCTGCTCAAACCATACCTGAACTTATTGAAGCCTGCGGACGAAAACACATTTCCCGGGCCATCATTGAAACCGGAGGGTTCAGGGAATATTCAGAAGAAGGAGCAGAACTTGAGCAAACCGTGCTCCGGATGGCCCGAAAATGGGGAGTCCGGATCGTGGGACCGAACGGTATCGGTATTACCAATGTGGACAATGGCTTTGTCGTCCCCTTTGTTAAGTTAAAGAGAGGGCCTGTGAGCAAAGGTAAACTCTCCATCCTGGCTCAGAGCGGAGGCGTTCTTCTCACCTATGCAAACCTCATGATCAGCGCCAATGTGGGACTCTCCAAGATGGTAAGCATGGGAAATAAACTGGACCTCAATGAGATTGACTATCTGAAGTATCTCATTGACGATCCCCAGACCGAGATCATTGGCCTCTATCTCGAGAGCCTTGAGCACGGAAGGGAGCTGATGGAGATTGCCCGTTCCACCTCCAAACCCATTATCCTCCACAAAGCCAATACGGGTGAAGGAAGCCGCCAGATCGCAAAGCTTCATACCGCGGCCCTGGCCAATGACGACAGGGTCGTGGAGGCCGGCCTGAAACAGGCAGACATCATCCGCACAAAGGACTTTCGTTCCTTTGTCAATGCGGTGAAGATCCTCTCCCTGCCGCCCTGTAAGGGGAGAAACCTGGTGATCATTTCCCGCTCAGGAGGAATCGGCGTCGTGGCTGCTGATTCTGCTGAACGGCATGGATTCCGTCTCCTTCCTCCGGACCCGAAGCTGAGGGAACAGTTCCACAGTCTCTTCCGGGCAAAGGTGATCCAGCCCACCAATCCTCTCGATCTTGGAGATCTCTTTAACTTCGACCTCTATACGAATATCCTCGAACAGGGTCTCCAATTCCCTGCTGTCCAGGGAATCCTTTTTATGCACGGTGCAACGGGAGAGGAAAAAGAACCCTCCCGCAAGTTCATCCAGGCTGTAAAAGACCTTTCTTTCCGTTACCAGAAACCGGTTGCCCTTCAATACAATACCGACGAGGAGGAACTGGCTTATATCAAAAGGGCCTTGGATTTCCCCATCTTCACTGAACCCGAAGATGCCTTAACCGCCCTCGCCATCTCGAGGGATCACTACCGAAGGCTGACCACTTCAAAGGAAAAGCCTCCTTCCTACCCCATCGATCATAGCCGTGCCTCTTTGGTTCTCCAAAAAGCAATCAAGGAGAAGAAAGATCCCCTTCTACCGGAAGCGATGGAAGTGATTCAGGCATGCGGCATTCCAGTCGCCGATGATCAGGTAATCTATCGAAAAGAAGATCTGGAACAGGGCCTTGGAAAAACAGGATTTCCTGCAGCCATGAAGGTCATCTCTCCGGAGATCTCCCACAAATCAGATGTGGGAGGAGTAGTTCTTCATATCGATTCTCTGGACAAGGCGAAAGAGGCTTATGAAAGGCTCATGAGCCTCAATCTGGGCAGTAGGTTTGGTGTGTTCCTTCAAAAGATGATCTCCGGTGGAAAGGAGATCATCCTGGGGGCGAAACGTGATCCTTCCTTCGGTCCGGTTCTGCTCTTTGGCCTGGGCGGAATCTATGTCGAGGTCCTGAAGGAGACCTCCCTTCGGGTGGCCCCGATTAATCGCTCCGAGGCAGAGGAGATGATTTCGGAGTTAAAATCGTCTGCGATTCTCCGAGGGATTCGGGGAGAACGGCCTCTTGACATCGAAGCAGTCGTTGAGATGCTTCTCAGGCTCTCTCAGCTAATGGTAGACCTTCCTGAGATCGAAGGGCTTGATATCAATCCGGTGATGGTCCTGGAAAAAGGAGCCATTGCGCTGGATGCACGCATCCTGCTGACCAGATAGGTCAAAAGGAAAATTCGAATTTCGAATATCGAAATCCGAAACGAATCCAAATCTCAACATTCAAAACGCTTTTTCTGTTTGGATTATTTGAATTTTGAACATTGGTGCTTGTTTCGAATTCCGGATTTCGTGCTTCGAATTTGTTACCCTTCCGCAAAACATTAGATACTATATCCCTAATTTCTCACCAACTATAATGATAATTACCTCGGTGCGGGCTGGTTTTTTCGCCAGGGTGACATAGATATTGCAGATCCTGCCCAAAGAGCTGCAATCCGCACAGAGGCCTGTTTCAGTGCAGGGGGTTTTTCGGCCGAGCCGTTTCGCGTTCTGAGGGGCTGTCCACTCCTTTACCCTTTTCTCCGCCGCCTCGATATCCTTCACAATCTTATTCACTCCACAAACGATGATCGTCTTTTTGGGCCCGACGATCATCGCCGCTACCCGATTACCCGTCGCATCCACATTGAACAATCTCCCATCCTCTGTCACGGCATTGGTGCTGGAAAGAAAAACATCCGTTGAAAAACATTTCCGGAACAATTCCATCCGTTCCTCATCACTCTTTGCCTGCTGAATGGGCCAGATGAGTTGAACTTTTCGATTCTTTAAGGCTTCCGGGATTCCAGCCTGGGTCAGCGTGACAGAACCTCCAATTCCAACGGTGGCCCCCTCCGGAATCCGTTTCATCACTGCCTCCACGGCACTCTTCGAATCCGGCACGAAAAAAGCCTCAAAGCGGTTCTTCTTCAATGCCTCGATCGTCCTCTCTACCTGTTTTTCCCGATAAAACTGCTCCCACTGTTCCATTCTCGATTCCTCCTTTTCAAATATGAAAATTGGTTTTAATTATGATTGAACTCAGGCCATTTTGTCAAAAGTTTAAATAGATTCTTCCTCACCCAATGGATAAGGAATCGGGGCGACTTTTATAAGGATGGCGTCTTTAAACTTCCCCAGAGGATTCAATTGGCAATTGAAGATGTGACCCCGATATCATGGAATTTTCTGAAAAGAGGGGTTATATAAAACCCATTTCTAAGAGAAAGGAGCGAGTATGGGAAAGAGTTTAGATCTATTGGAGGGGATCGGCAAGGGCCGCATGGATCGAATTGTGATGGGAAAACTGGCCATGGGTGTCGATCTTTTAGGAGGGATCGAAGAACTGGTTAAAAAGGAGAAAGTTAAAACCGGGGCGATCCTCTCTGGTATCGGAGCATTGAAAAAGGCCACCTTCCGGAATCTAAAAATATTGCCGCCTGATCTGAAGGTGGAAAGACATCATCGCCTCTACCTTGAACTCGAGCAGCCCATGGAGATCGTCTCCCTGACCGGATGGATCGCCACCCGGGAGGATGGTGAGCCAGAGATCCATGCCCATTTCTCAGCCTCCACCGTGATCAACGATCAGATCGTCACCCTGGGAGGCCATCTCACTACGGGCACGCTCACCTCTGTAAAAGTGGTGGTTGTGATCGGGGCGATCGAGGATACCGATATCCGGGTGGGCCTGGATCACCGTTTGAATCAAATGGATGTGAGGTTTAAGGCCTAATCAGGAGGGGATCATTTTTTAGGTGTCTCTGGAACGATTCGCTGGTAGTCTGATGGGGGATAAAATATTTCATCCCCGAGTTCTTTCTTCTCCAGCTTGATAATCTCCATCACACTGACAGGGCTCAAACCATAGGTCAGCGTATAATCTTTGATGAGGACCGGAAATCCATGGGGCTTCAGCTTGTCATAGATCTCCTGTCCCTCTGTCATCTCTTTCCGAAATTCCTTCATAAATATTTTTGCCACTTTTCCCATGACCTTCTCAACCTCTCCGATATTTACGTCTTTGGTCATGAAGTTTTCCTCCACTAGCTCCCCGTCGACGATCAGCTGGATTTTTTCCGTGCGAAAACCATTGATGACGGCTGTTTCACCGGTGTTTCTCACCACGATCTTTTTGGTTTTGGGCTTCGTTCTCAACATGGACTTCTTCACCTTTTCCGATTCTATCTTCTCCCACTGAGAAAAACGAATTTCTTCATATCTTTTCACTTTATGATAAATCATCACCATCCGATCCCCTTTAAAGTCAACGATGGTGGTTAATCCGTATTCTGGAATATCCGTACGGAATTGGTTCTCCGAAAAATAACGGATGATTTTCGTTGCTCTTTCCAAATCCCTGTTCACTTCCTCGATGTATACGCCTGCCCCGGCATCCTGACCGGTCAGAATGGAAGAGAAAAATAAAATCCATCCAGCGGCAAACAAATTCCATTTTCTCATCATGACCTCCTGACAAGGGTTAAGGGATTTTGAAAAAGGTCGCCTTCAACAAACCCACCCCTAAAAGCAGGGCGACCGGAATCCAGGTCAAACGGTAGATCCCTTTCCAGTCCGCCTGAAAATATTCCTTCGTTAAAACCAGACAGAGGTGAAAAGGAGAGAGCATGTGACCGGAGAGTCCGCTGACAAAAGCCAGTGTCATATAATCGAGGAACCTTAAATCGTTTTGCAGCAATGGAATGAGAATCGGAAAGGCAATGCCAATGGCCGCGAATGGTGTCCCCGCCATCAATCCGACCAGAAACGGGATACCCATCACAATGACCAAGGCGGGAACCCCTGAAGAGGATAAGGTCTGGGAGACCACCTGAATGGCCTGAGAAGACTCCAATACCTTCTTAAATCCCATGATGATTGCAACCGTCAATAAAAGTTCGATGTCCAGGCTCTTCACAAATCCATTCTTCAATCCCTGTCTCCCAACCCGGAAAAGAAGAATCATGACCAGGAGGGAAACCCCCAAGGCAATGACCAGTTCCACATCAAAGACGACCACCAGGATGATCGCAAGGAATAAAGGGAATAGGTTCTGAAGCAGTCTCCAGAGGAAGGAGAGGCTTGCAGAATATTGCGTCTCCTCCAGAGACCTCGATATTCCCTGATAACCGACCAAAAACCCGCCGAAAATGGCGGTGAGGGTGAAAGGAAGATTGATCCATCCAAACCTCCTCACGGGAACCCCGATCAGTGTGGCAAACAATACCAGGCCGGGGAAAGTGGGAAGGATAAATTCCCAGACATGCCGAAACCAATAATTGACAAAGGTCCTTCGTTCAGGTGAAAGCCCAAGCTTATCCGACCCCTCCACCACCATGGGTGCCGAAACGAGAGCCCCTCCCAGGATGGGCATGAGTCCGATGACTGCAGGGAGAATGGCAACGACGATCCGGAGATCCTTAAAGAGGACCATAAACCCTTCGAGGATCTCCTCCATTCGGCCTGTCTCTTTTAAAAGGTAGCTGAAAAAGAGAATGGCGATTAAGGCGCCGAGGAGGAGGAGAGTTCTGGTCTCCAGTGTTGCGGTGAGAAGATTCATCCCGATCCTGGTCAAAGAAAGACGGAAGAGCAAGCCTAAAATCAAAGTGGCTGCGAGGAGACTTATCCAGAGTCTCACCTTCTTATAGAGGAGAATAATGATCACCAGAAAGACAAGGCTAATTTTTACCAGATCAACCAAAGTCCTTTTCCCTCATCCTCCCATAGGTCAAACCAATTATCGTTCCGACCCCAGCTCCTCGATCTTCTTATTGACTTCTTCCAATTCCCCCAGCCAATGAGAATCGTGGATCGCTTTATCCAGGCCTTTCCCCTTTTTGAGCTTCTTCCGGAGTTTCCTGTAATTTCTTTCCAGTTGTTTGAAGAGAAGAGTAAACCTCACCTCGGGGGATAGTCTTTCCTCCATGGCCTCTTCAGCCACCGGTTTCTCTTCAGGGGCCAGGAGAACCCTCTTCTCTCTCCATTGGGGAACGCTGGTTTTTAAATGAAAGCGTTCGCCGATGAGCCGGGCCAGCTCCATCGAAATCTTCTCTTCGCCATGGACCACAAAGACCTCGAGCCGGGGATTTTCAAAATGGGACAGCCACTCCATGATTCCCTTCTGATCCGCATGAGCCGAGAATCCCCCCAGGGTATGGATATGAGCCCGGATGGCGATCTCTTCCCCGAAGAGCCTTACGGTCTTTGCCCCATCCACAATCCTCCGGCCAATCGTCCCCTCTCCCTGATAACCGATGAAGACAATGTGTGACTCCTCCCGCCAGAGATGATGTTTGAGATGATGTTTGATCCTTCCGGAGTCACACATCCCGCTTGCAGAGAGGATGAGGCCAGGCCGCGTATCCTCATTGATGGCCTTCGACTCCTCTATGGTCCGGGTGTAGATGATCCCGGGGAGTTCCAGGGGGTTTTCTCCCTCCGAAAGGAGGGATTTTGTTTCTTCATCAAAACAATCCGTGTTCCTCTTAAAAATCTCCGTGGCTGAGATAGCCAGGGGGCTATCGATATAGACCGGAATTGAAGGGATCAGGCCTTTCCTGTTCAATTCGCTCAGGGTATAGATGATATCCTGGGTTCTCTCCACTGCAAAAGACGGAATGATGACTTTGGCCTGATGGGCGATGGCCTCCTGAACGATCTTCAATAGCTCCTCAACGGTCTCTTCTCTTGATTTATGAAGCCGATTCCCATAGGTTGATTCCAGGAAAAGAATATCTCCCTCTTTCATCTGATAAGGATCCCGGATAAGAGGTTGTCCTGAACTGCCCAGGTCCCCTGAAAATACCAGCTTTCTCTCCTCTCCCTCCTCCTCGGCCCATAACTCAATCATCGCGGAGCCTAAAATATGGCCTGCATCCTGAAAACGAACCCTGATGCCATCCGCCAGGGAAATCATCTCATCATAATGGACTGGAGAGAAATAGGAAATGCTCCTCTCGGCATCCCTGGCCGAATAGAGAGGGAAGGTCTCCTTCCGCCCTGCCCTCTGGCTCTTTCGGTTCTCCCATTCCGCTTCCATCTCCTGGATATGTCCGCTGTCTCTCAATAACACCTCACAGAGATCAAGGGTTGCCTGTGTGCAGATCACCTTTCCACGGAATCCCTCTTTAACCAATTTTGGGATGAGGCCGCTGTGGTCAATATGGGCATGGGTGAGGAGGACACAGGAGAGTTTTTCGGGCCGGTAGGGCCTGAGGTCCCGGTTTCTTTCCTCAAGTCCCTTTCCTCCCTGAAACATTCCGCAATCGATCAGGCATTTTAACGGCCCCACCTCTAAGAGGGTGGCTGAACCGGTGACCGTACGGACTCCTCCCAGGAATTCAACTCTCATCACTCCATCCTCTTACAATAGTTCGGAGTTATGAGTTCGTAGTCCGGAGTTTATAATCCATATCCATTTTTTCTCATAACTCCTCACACCGGACTCCAAACTTTTTGATAAGCATTGACTTTAGACTCTCTTTTACCTAATATAAAATTCGCAATTTATCAATAAAAATAAGACTGGTTGAAGGCTTATCATTCACCGTTTAGCCCATAAGGAGGAAGCATGTCCAGCAAACAATATCTGATCGATGAGATCACCGTAAAAGACACCTGGAGGATGTTCCATATCATGGCGGAATTTGTTGAGGGATTTGAGGCCCTCGCCGAATATCATCCCTCGGTAAGCATCTTCGGTTCCTCCCGGGCCAAAGAGGGGGACGAAATCTACCAGAAAGCAGAACGGATCGGCCAGCTTCTCGGCGAAAATGGTTTCGGGGTCATCACCGGCGGAGGGCCTGGGGTGATGGAGGCTGCCAATAAAGGTGCGGCAATGGTCGGGGGAAAATCGATCGGTCTCAATATTGAGCTTCCCCTCGAACAGACCCCCAACCCCTATGCCAACATCCACCTCAGTTTCCACTATTTTTTCGTCCGGAAGGTGATGTTTATCAAATACGCCGTTGCCTATATCATCCTTCCGGGTGGATTCGGAACCCTGGATGAGCTCTTTGAGTCAGTGACCCTGATTCAGACTCATAAGATCAAACCCTTCCCGGTCATTCTGGTCGGATCAGAATATTGGAAAGGCCTCTTTGACTGGATCAAGGAAGTGGCCCTGAAGGGTGAAAAGATATCCCCCCAGGATCTGGAGATCCTTCAGTTGATCGACGACCCGGAGGAGGTTGTTAAGACAATTAAAAAATTGGTCATCCTCTGAGCGGACGGCGGATTCCTGAATCCGGGATACGGACTGCCTGTAACGGGATGAATCAAAGAGGATCAATGATTGATATGGTGGACACTATCCACCACATGGTAGGTGAGAAGGGCGGTCAATTCAATCAACTTCCGTTCTTCCTCTTCAGGAAGGTATCCTAACGATTCATTTCGGCAGATCGCCTCCCATCGCCGAAGGCTTTTTCGGACAGTATGTTGATTGGACCCTGAGATCCAGAGGCTAACCTGCTCGGTCAATATCCTTGCATATCTTCGAATCAATTTCCATGCGGGGAGAAGTTTTCTTCGACCATTGGTGGGCTGGATGAAGAGCTCATTCATATCCTTCAGATACTCCTGAAGCTCCTGATCCAGCATCTCTCCATTCAGACCGTACCATTCCGAAACCGTTTCCTCAATCGTTAAATATTCCCCGCCCCTCTTTTCCCTCAGATTGAGCGGTTCTGTACCGGCGATCTCTTCCAACAAATGATCCACATAAAACAACTTTTCGAGGGCATTGGGCCAGTTTCTATATTTCTCTTTCCAGTGGGACCGCGGGTCGAGCCAGATGGCAAAGGTCTCCGCCCAGTCTTCATCCGGGTGTTTTTGAGCATAATGAGGGTCTCCCAGGTAGTGAAGGTGCCTGACATAACTCTTTGACCAGGGGTTGACCCTGTAGAGATACCCGTCCCGATACTTCTTATTAAAATCTCCGAATATCTCCTTCCAATCCTTTCGTTGCCAGAGTTTATAGGCATAATTGACGGCATGGCCTGTCTCGTGGCGCAAGGTCTTGAGGATCTCTTCATTCGTCGGCGGATCTCCTTCAAGATCTTTTAATTCAGGGGTTGCCAGATAAAAAGGAATGCTGATCGAAATCCTCTTATTCATGCATCCCCATTCATTACCAAAATAGAAATCAGGCCAGAGGGGGATACGGTGGGCCTTTAACTCCTTCTTCAACCTTTTCAAACATTGATCCAGGCTCTCATTCACATCGAGTTCTAAATCACATACCCGGGAGGTTAAGAATTTCTGATATCTGATTTCGTTCATAGGTCAACCCCTGAAAATCCTATCCTAATGGAGTCAATTTTTTCGCGGGTATTAAGGAGGGATCTCTATATATACACAAGGCTCAAATCAGGGCCTTTTACTCATCATTAGGACCGCTATAAATATAATACCTCTATCCTCAGAGGTCAAAACAAATCTTTTCACAAATAATATATTAATGATTTCAATAATTTATATATTATTGTCATTGCAAACGAAGTGAAACAATCTCAGCTTTTTCAATGAGAATGGCAACCCTGTGTTCCCTGCCTCAGCTGAGGTGGCTTCGCTCAGGCAGTAGGAACGCAATTCGGCATGCACGCACCTTTCAGGTGTTCGCAATGACAGAATCTGAAAAGGTTTTCTATTTCTAAATCGAGGTTTGGGATCCCCATAAGCCTGTTATGGTCTTAAATGAGAGAGGGAGAGGGGAACGGCTCTATTTAAGAATAGAACCGTTCTTATTTTTTGTTAAGGAGAGTATAATTTTTTAAACGGCTTCGGTTTGATAAAGCCCCCTTGTCTCCTTAAGGGAATCCTCAATCATCTTTAAAAAGGCCTGATCCTCTTCTGCAACCAAAATATGTATCTCTCGGTCCAAACCGAAACACCTCTTGCCGGCTTCTTATTCCGCCCAGGGTCTTAACAGTTTCAGATTAAGGATACCCCATTTCCCAGTGGTTGACAATCTCTCACTAAACTTTTTAATATGAGTTTATGAGGGCATTTCTCCTTCTCATTTCAATCCTTCTCTTGATCTTCTCCCCCTGTGAGGCCTTTCAAGAGTCACCCCTTCAGGCGTGGAGGGTGGCCGAGCGGAGATGGACGGTTGAGGAAGAAATCCAATATGGGAAATGGGTGGAGGAAAATATCGATGAGAACTTTTTTATCCGTTATAAAATCCCCGTGGATTGTGCGGATGTCCCCTATGCTGTCCGGTGGATCTACTCCCGGATCGCTCACCTTCCTGCCGGAGCGACCACCAAGGATAATCGGCTCATCGGTCACTGGTCTACGGATTGGGGAAACCTCCCCGTCCATCCTGAATGGCACAAGGACCAGCGTTTCCGGAAGGCCCTCCTCCATATGCTTTCAGAGACGACCACCCGAACCCTTCCCCTGGATACCTATCCCATCCGAATTGACCGGGATTCGGTCATCCCGGGAACCATCTTCTTTATCACGGAGTCTCATTCGGGCGTGATCGGTCGTCTTATCCTGGATGGGAGCAGTGTTCATCCCCTTCAGACCTGGGAAGCGACCACACCGGTAAAGCTTCAGAAATTGAATGCGAGGGATTTTTTAACAACGAGACCGGAATCAACCATCTACTCCGGGATCGTGAAGTTCCGCTGGCCTGTGTTCGCCAATGGTCACTGGAGTTATCTGCCGGCAAAAGAGCATCCCTTCTACTCCCTGGAACAGTATTCCACTGATTTCACCGAAGGCTATTCTGATTTTGTCGAAGCGGTAGCGAAAAGAATAGACCCCACCCTCTACGATCCCCGGGAGAAGGTGGAGATACTCCTGGAGAGTATCACCACCTATTTGAGGGGAAGAATTCCTATTGTGATCTCAGGTTACCAGAGGTGCCACAGGGGGGGATGCCCCGAGGGCTCTGCCCTCTGGGAGGTCCATAGTACTCCTGGCCGGGATGGAAGAATCACCCTTCTGATGGATCACCTTCATCATATCATTGAATCAAACCCTCTCGATCAGGAAGGGCTCAGGGAAAAGATGGAGGCCATCCTCTTCCCCGTCGGGAAAGGTCTTACGATCAACTTTTATCACCTCTACCAGAATTATCCCTGGTTCTCTTCTCACCCGGGGGATTCGATCGAGGCCCGATGGGGGCTTCGGAAATGCGAGATGATCCTCTCCCAGGTCCGGAGTGCCAAAAATTCTATTGCCTTTATTCAGAGGACCTATCGAAAAAGAGATCCCAAATATGCTGATTTTGCCATCGGACAACAACAGGAGATCCTGAGAAGGCTCAGCGAAGAATGGGAAAATTCTCAATGTAGGGAGACCAAAGAGACCAAAAAGAAAGAAAAACCCGTAAAAGAAAAGAAGCGATAGGATGAATCTGAACTCTACTTTCCCCTTCTTTCCAAAAGCTCCTGTATTTTGTTAAGGAGCGCCTCTGCTTCGAAGGGCTTGGAGACATATGCATCCGCCCCTACCTCTTTCCCTACCTTCTGGATTTCCTGCGGCGTCCTCCCAGAGGAGAGGATAACCGGAATGGAGCGATATTTTGGGTCCGTCTTAAGAAGCTGGCAAATCTTGTACCCGTTCATCCTAGGGAGCATATAATCCAATAAGACCAGCTGGTAATTATCCCCTTTTATCTTTTCAATTCCTTCTTCACCCGTTTCAACGGTCTCCACCGAAAACCCCCCGGCCTCGAGCCTGAACTTCAGAATGGCGTTGACCGAGGGGCTGTCCTGAATAATCAATATTCTGCCCATTTTCCCCCTACTTCCTGATGAAGTATTTACTGATATCAATATGGTATTTATTGGGATCCAGTGTTTTAATGATGCTCCGCCTGTAGCGCCCTCCTCCATCCCTTTCGGTGAGGTCAACCAAACCCACTTTGCCTTTTCCCCGGCCATCCCTCTCCACCAGGATGACCTGAGGACGGTCCAGATTCTTGGAGTCCGGATTCGTTTTGTAAACAATTCCCATCTCATGGGTATTGAGCAGGACCAGAGACCCCACTGGGTAGAGACCCACCACGCCGATGAACAATTTGAGGAGGATAGAATCATAATGAACCTCCCTCTCCCCCAGGAGGAGTGCCAGGGCCTGCTCAGGCGTATAGGGAATCTTTTTATAGACCCTCGGTGTGGTCATTGCATCGTAACCATCTGCGATCTGAATGACCCTGCCAAAAAGGCTCATCTTCTTTTTCTGAAAGAGCCTGGGATATCCGGAAAGGTCATTCTTCAGATGGTGGTCAAAGATGCCGATCACCATTTTCGGATTGATCTCCCCCAACTGCTTCAGGTTGAGGACGATCTCCACTCCCATCAGCGGATGCTTCTTCATCAGACTCCATTCATTTTCGTCAAGGGACGCAGGTTTGTTTAAAACCTCGATGGGGATCTTTGATTTCCCGATATCATGAAGCATGGCCGTGATTCCCAATTCACTCAAGCTCTTTTTCGTAAACCCCAGGCGTCTGCCCATCGCTAAGGCATAGATGGCCACATTGACGGAGTGATTGAAGGTATACTCATCATAGTTTTTGATCGTGGTCATCCCCAGGAGGATGGATTCATCCTCCATGATGAGGTGAACCGCCTTCCGGACCAGCCGTTTCAGTTTTCTCATGTCCGCATGTTGTTTCCCCTTGATCTGGGTGATCACCTCTTTCACGGTCCCGATGGTCTCAAAAAATACCTTTTTCCCCGTCTCCCGTGGATCCTCTTTTTGTAACGTGAACGTTCCTTCTTCCTGATCGATCACCTCGAGAGGACTCACTTCGATGGAGGAGATCTGGCGCCGTAATAACTGCTCGTTGAAGAGGGTGGCATTCTCCTCATTTCCCTCCTCCAGACCCATCAGGATATAGATAAACTCCCCCAGCGTCGTTTCATCCACGGCTCCCTTGAAATGGACTTCGCCGATCATCCTTTTTTTCCATTGGGTGAGTAGATATTTGAAGCTGTTGAACCCCTCCACCGAGTAACGGAGCCTTTGCTCATTGAGGAAGATATCCTCTCCTACGATCTTGAGGGAGAGGTTTCCTTCTCGCTCGATAAAGGTATGTATCGCCAGGAGGCATTCCTGAATGAATTGGTGAAGGGCCACGTTCTTGGAGTCATAGATCTGAGAGATTCTCATCAACACATGAAACTTGGTGACGAGATGATTCCCCAATCTTAAGAGATCAGTATCTGTGATCTCCGGTGGTTTTGAAGCGGTCTTCTTGGGCTGAATGATTGGATGGGTGTCTTCCACCGCCTTCTCCTCCCTAATGGATGGACCGTGCAATATGCTCCGACTTCTGTTTCACCCTGGTCTTATCGGATACTTCCTCCGCTCCCATCATCTTGAGGGTTTGCGTGGCACAGAGTCGCATCTCATCCCATTTGCCCTTCTGAAACCATTTTTTCTTTTGAGCGATCCTCTTTAACATCGGGATTACCTCCTGAGAACCTGTTTCTCCGAGGGCTCTGAAAAAAGCGGCTTTCTCTTCATAATCCCGTTTAAAAAATTCGTCCGAAAGGATAATCCCGCTAAGAGTCCTGGCCGCCTCTTCCCTGGCCACCTTGGCAAAAACGAGAGAGGCCTTTGCCCTCATCTCAGGCAGGGGATCTTTAAGAAATTTCTGGATCAGATCCTTTCCTTTTCCACCAAACCTCTTCAGGACCTGAAGGGCTTCTCCCCTCACCTTCGGATCAGGGTGGCCGACCAAACTCCCCAGATGGGAAGGCGTGGAGGGATGACCAACCTTTCCAAGGATATAGAGGATATGGCAGACCAGAAAGGAATTGGGATCTGATAAGAAGGGAATAAAAGGCTTAATTTCATTTTGGGAGAGTTCAACCAGCCTATCACAGATGACCCTTCTCCATTTTCCTGACTCCAGGCTACCCAATAGATGGCATAGGGGAAGGAGGGCCTTTTTCGTCAGAAGCTGGAGATACTGAAGGATCGCTTCGGATTCCACTTCTCCGTTTCCTTTCATCGCCTCCGCTAAGAGCTGGATCGACCGGGAATCCGAAAAGGTCTCAAGGATTCGGCGGATCGCAAAGATCTGTTTATCCTTCAGGACCATGCTCTCCAATGTGTCACTGAGTTTTTTTAAAACCGCTACCGCTCTTTTCACCTCTTTCTGCTCGAGTAAGGAACCCACCGTCCGCTCAAAATAGGAGATCATATTCTCATAAGCATCGATATCCTCACCGAGATGAAGGAGGATTTCGATGAGGTTATCGATCAGGATATAGACGTAATCCGGCTGGTGCTCCTGCTGGACCTCCCGATCGATTTCCTCTATTTCTTCCCGGGTAAGTTCACAGGCCTGGACCAGCGATTGACCCGGATTGGGGTTCAATGCCTGCCTTAGCCCTTCAACCATCAGGCCAGGGGTCTCTTCCTTTTCTTCTTCCCAAGCCAAATCCTCCAGATCGGCCTCTCCGTGACCCTTGAATTCCAGTCGATTAAGAAAATCCTCCTCCGAGGCAGGAACAAAGCGGCTCTCCTTTTCCAAAAACTCATCCACTGTTCCAAAGCTGATATGAGAAAAGTCTTTCTCCCAGAGGAGGGTAACCAGATCATCCTCAAGCCGGCTGACCGATTCACTCTTTCTCACGATATGGAGGAAATCAACAATCTCCTTGAATTCGAGTCCTTTGAAGAATTGAATCTCCCGTATTCCATCCTTAAAGAAGAAAAAGGCCAGACTTTCCTTGACATCCTGACTTTCGTAGACCACCTTTCCTCGGTAGAAGAGACGATGTTCCCCCACCAGAAGGGGGAAGGAATCGAACTCTTCAAAATAGAGGTCAAAATCCTTTTTCAGACGATCTAAGAATTTGATGAGAATCGGATGACTGGCTTCATAGAGTCGAAAGGCCTTGACCGTCTGGAGGAAAGTCTGAATCAATGCCCTGGTGGACTTGACCGCCTTCTCGTTAAGAAAATCCTCTTGGTCCTCCAACCGTTCAATCGGACCTTTTCCCTTCTGAATCTCTTTTTTAATAGGTTCTCTTTTCTCCATCTGAATAAGGCTCACAAATTCGGATAATGCTCATCCTCTCCTTTAAGAAAACGGTCCAATTCTGATTTCAGAACCTTCCAGCCCTTTCCTGCCTTTCTTCCTCTGATCCTCCCGGAGTTAAGATACTTCATATAAGTCGGCCTTGAAATCCTGAGGTATTGACAGGCTTCCTGGGTGGTCATAACCAATCTTTCATTGTCTGTTGACATCTCTTAACACCCTTCATACAGGACTTTATCTCTGTTGTCTGCATTTTCCATACCAAGGGAAGAGATTTCTAATAACTTATCAATATCTCTAAATAATTTTAAAACTCAGCTCCTTTTTAAATAGGTATGCATGACACTCCTTGTACCATCCATTGTTCATTTTTTTCCAATTAATAAAATTCAACCCTCTCCGCTTTAAAAGCGATGTTTCACCCTATTTCCAGAGGAGATATTCAAAATTACCCAGTAAAAAGGTCTGGAAAAGCAAAAAAAATTCTTGACAATTTTTCTAAGATATTGTTAATATGACCTTCAATTAAATTTAGGGGGGTAAACTGGTTCCCAGTTTACCCTTTTTTTTTGTGGGGGCCAATCACGTGTTCTGTAAAAATTCTTAGAGTTGAATGTGTTAGAACGAAAAGACATAAAAGAGGAGATGAGAAAAGGGGAATTTATTAGCGAAAATAAATTCTTAACTTGTGTTTTAAAAATTAGAATTTAATAGGAGGTGTTAATATGTCTATTAATCGAAGAGAGTTTTTAAGAGGTTCAGCTTCGGTAGCTGCACTTGCAGCTATGGGGGATATTTTTTTCAATATCTCCAATGTTGTCGCAAAGGAGTCCATGAGCGAGATTCCTTATGCACCAAAGGAGGATGTCCTTATCCCTTCTACTGATACTATGTGCGTGAACTTCTGTGGTATAAGGGTAAAAAGGGTTAATGGTGTAATAAGGGCAATCTATGGCAATCCTGAAAACCCTCAAAATATAGGACATCTTTGTCCGAAAGGTATTTCAGGGCTCTTTGACACCTACAATCCTTATAGAGTAAAGAAACCCCTTAAGAGGACCAATCCAAAAAAAAGCCCGGGTGAAGACCCAAAATGGGTTGAGATAAGCTATGAAGAGGCCTTTGATGAGATTGTAAAGAGGCTTAAAAAGATTAAGTTTGAAAATCCAAACAAGTTTGTCTGGCAGCATGGTCATGGTAAATACCTTATCGGTGATCAATTTCCGAAGGCGTTCTGTAAGGCCTTCGGAACAACAAATGTGGTTCATAGAACAACCATCTGTGAGGCTGCAAGACATGTCTCTGATGAGATTACATGGGGTAATCATGCATTCCTGCCAGACCTTGATAACTGTAATTACTTTATAAACATGGGAGCAAACCCCATGGAGGCTGAGCAGTGGGCAAGGTGGCTCGACAGAAAGATAATCGAAAATAAGGAAAGGGGTATGAGATACATTGTCGTTGAACCAAGGCTCTCAAATGCTGCGGCGAAGGCTCATGAGTGGGTTCCGATAAGGCCTGCAACCGATGTAGTATTCCTTCTTGCTATGGGAAACGAACTGATAAAAAATAATCTTATTGATGAAAAGTTCCTTGCAACTTACACAAATGCCTCCATGCTTGTTGATAATGATGGGAAGTTTGTAAAGAAAGATGGAAGGCCTTTAATCTGGGACAAAAAGACCAATTCAGGAAAGCCCTATGAAGGCGACGTCGAGCCTGCCCTCTCAGGTTCTTATAACGTTGATGGCAAAGCGTGCAGAACAGCCCTTGAGATCTTCAAGGAGAGCATAAAGGATGTAACACCTGAGTATACGGAGGGAGTTACGGGTGTACCTGCTGATACCATCAAGAGAATATCAAAGGAGTTTGGCGAATATGCAAAGATAGGTTCAACTGTAATAAGGGATGGCAAGTTTCTGAGATACCGTCCTGTGGCAATACACACCTTCAGAGGATTGAGTACCCATGAATACGGTGTCCAGAACAACAGGGCCAGGCAGATTGTGATGATGCTTGTGGGTGCCTTTGATGCAGTGGGGGGAATGCATCTGCACGACGTATATAAGACCCCAAAATATATGGAGCCCTCAAAGTGTGAGTTTCCTCCAAAGAGGGTGGATCTTCAGGAAAGCGTTTACTTCCCTCATGGCACACACAATGTTGCCCAGCAGGTTGCATTAACACTTGCCGACCCAAAGGCATATGGACTTCAGTATGAGCCTGAATTCATGATGTCCTATGCCACAAACAGGCCATTCAGCACATCAGATATCAAAAAACAGATTGAGGGCTATCAGAAGATTTACAGTGTGGTGATGGATACAATTATTACTGAGTTGGCGGATATGTCAGACATAGTGCTTCCTGACAAGACCTATCTTGAGTCCTGGCACTGGTCTGATACGAGATGGAATCTTGAGTCCAAACATATGGCTATTAGACAGCCCATCGTGAATGCCTATAATCTCAAATATGATGCCTTTGACATCCTTATGGAGCTCGCCGAAAGGCTGGGTATTCTGGACAAATACATCGAGGGCATTAACGGCGCCTGGAAAATTAAACTTGCACAGGGTAGGAAATATACCTCAAATGAAGTGGTGGCAGAGATTGCAAAGGCAAATGGCACAGACATAGAGTATCTCAAAAATCATGGATTAAAGGCAAAGAAACTCCATTCAGAAGATATCTATCTCAAAGGTGTCGAGGCAAAGTTTAAAGGGCCAGGAAAGCCAAAGATGAATTTCTATGCTGAAAACCTGGTGCTTACAGCTGAAAAGGTCAAAGAGACTGTTCAGAAAAATGGGATCAAGAATATCAACACCTCTGACCTTGATATAGTTTACTCGCCCCTTCCGAGGAGAGAGCATGCATTCCCGACCCCACACAAAGAGGCAAAGGGTTATGACCTATATCTCATTACCTACAAGAGGATGTATTTCAACCAAAGTAACAATGCGATGGTGCCTTTGCTTAGGGAAGTTGCCCATGATGCTGATGAGAATTTTGTGGCCATAAACACAGAAACTGCAAAGAAAAAAGGGATAAAAGATGGGGATCATGTTTATGTTGAATCCCGTGCTGGTAAAATCAAAATCAAGGCAAAGCTAACAGAGGGCATAAAACCTGATACAGTGGCAATAAGCTATCACTATGGCCACTGGAGTCACAGCATACCTGCCTATGCAAAGAAGGGGGCAAATCCAAACTGGATTCTCGAGCTTCATCCTGACAGGATCTCAGGGATGAACAGCTTTAATGATACAAAAGTAAAAGTTTATAAAATATAGGAGGTGGAATATGAAATTTGGAATGGTAATTGACACGAAACGCTGTTTTGGATGCAGGGCATGCGTTGCTGCCTGCAAGACGGAGAATATCGTGCAACCAGGCAACCATTGGAACTTTGTCCTTGAACACGAGCAGGGTAAGTACCCGAATGTGAGTAGAATCTTTACCCCGATGAACTGCATGCACTGTGAGAATCCCCCCTGTATGAAGGCATGTCCTGAAAAAGCAATCAGCAAAAACGAGCATGGCGTTGTGATGATTGATTATGACAAATGTAAGGGGAGAAAGTACTGTATAGCCGCATGCCCTTACGGGGTAATTCACTTCATTGACAGGGGCAAGGCCTTCTATCCTGATGGGCAGAAGATTCCTTATGAGACATTACCGATAGAGGCAAAACATCCCCTTCACAGGAAGAAACCGGGGATTACTGAAAAGTGTACCCTTTGCTGGCACAGGATCGAAAAGGCAATCAAAGAGGGTAAAAAACCGGGAAGCGATTACGATACCTCGCCTGCTTGCATAAAGGTCTGCCCTGCAAATGCGAGATACTTCGGCGACCTTGATGACCCTGACAATGAGGTTTCCCGTCTCATAGCAAAGAAGAGAGCTATACAACTAAACAAAGAGTACGGCACAAGGCCTCAGGTCTTTTACATAGTTTAGGAGGTGAGAGATGAGGATAAAAATAGCCATAGCAGTTGTTCTGGTGACGGGGTTACTTCTCTTAGGTTATGCCTTTGCCCTGAATATTCCCCAGACCGCCAAATCTATAAAAACAGGAAAGATTAATGTGGGAAAAACTACAGGTATGGAACTGGGAAAGCGGTTTCACAACATACACAATCAGGCCCTCGGCCTTGAATGCTCATCCTGCCATATCTCAGGCTTTGCCCCTGATTATGCCTATCAGAAGAAATACAAGGATATAAGTGGTATGGGCCATGTAGATAGAGGAATCTGTCTGGGCTGTCACAAGGAAAACGGTCCTGCAATAACAAAGCTTTACGGAACAATAGAAAAGTAAATCTCCCTACCCATAAGGCGGGGCTTTTGGCTTAAGGTCGTCTCATTAATATTTTGATATTTTCGGTACGGACTCCAATTCTGGAGCCCGTTAACGCCTTTCCCGCTTATAAGGCGGGACGTTCAACCGACTTTCCCTTTAAATAAAGCTCTCCCTTTCGGGAGAGTCTTACTTAAAGTTACAAAAGGCATGCCATGAGGGAAGATATCCATTTAACCGAAGAAGAAACCCTTTTGCTCGGTAACCAGGCAGAAAATAGAAGTAGGATATATATGCTTTTGAGTACTTTTTACACACAGAGGCCAAGAAAGGAATTCGTGGAAAAACTCAAGAAGGATGAATTCGTTGAAAACCTTAAAATTGCAATTTTAGGGGATGAAGGTGAAATGAAAGAGGGTTTGAAGAACCTTGAACTTTTTGTGAATTCAATAAAGGATATTTCCGAGATGGAGGTTGCAAAAAATCTTTCAGTTGATTTCACCAGGCTTTTCGGCGGAATCAAAAAAGGATATGGGCCTCCTCCGCCTTATGAATCTGTGTGGAGAAGTGAAGGCAGGATCATGGGGGAATGGACTGAGGATGTCCTCAGGGAATATTATGAAGCAGGTATTGGCATAGATCTCTCCGATGAATTACCCGATTCCATAGGGGCAGAAATGAAATTCATGGCACTCCTTTCATACCATGAGGCTGAGGCATGGAGGAAAAACGATGTGTCGAATGCATCGAGATTCTTGCAGATGGAGCAACAATTTTTAAACGAACATCTCCTTCAGTGGATTCCGGAGTTCTGCATTCGTATGGAAGAAGAGGCAAAAAGCAGTTTTTATAAAGGCATTGCGATCTTCACCAGGGAATTTATAAAATTGGTAATAGGTTCTAATGAACCCTTATTACTCTTCTTCAAAAACAGGGGGGCCTTTGGTTCATGAATCCCATATCAGACGTAATAAATCTTATTTTCCACATTGACATTAGACGATCCTTAATTTTGGAGGTATGGTATGCGTTCTTTCGATGAACTATTGATCGATGCGGAGACAATGCATCGGGGATGCATCTGCTCTGGCCAGGTGCTGGGCGTTCGGATGGCAATGCTTGGCTGCCGTCTCCTTGGAATTGATGAGCCAACCCATGACAAAAAGCGCCTCATAGTTTATGTAGAGATCGATCGTTGCATGGCTGATGCTATTGCTGCGGTCACAGGCTGCCGGCTCGGCAAACGAACTCTGAAACACATGGATTACGGAAAGTGTGCTTGTACTTTTATTGACACCTTAACAGATCGCGCCGTGCGTATCTCAGCCCGAGAAGAGGCGCGCGACCATATATGGACATACATTCCACTCAGCCTTGATAAAAAGACAGCCCAGCGGGAGGCTTACAAAATCATGCCCGATAATGAATTGTTTTTGGTCCGAGATGTTAGGGTTCACATCCCCGACCACGACAGGCCTGGAAGGCCAGTCAGTCGGGTAAGATGTGCCATTTGCGATGAAGGGATCAACGACCGTCGTGAGGTTCGGCTCAATGGGTTGGTCCTTTGTCGTCCATGTGCCCAAGGTCGATATTATCATGAAGTAAATGATTCCGATCAGAGTGCCAATGGAGAGGTGATCCGTCAAAGACCTACCTGAACAAGCAAGATTTGGAACTCCTTATCATCCCATCATCTAAAAACTTCACCTTCCCTTTAATCCCTTAAAGAATTCTGTTCTTGATCTCCTTGCCATGAAAATGAAAAAAATCACTCTTGACAGATTCCTCATTTTTGATTATATGA
>Ga0209609_10000447_pt1 | contig 24856 bp, 24 predicted proteins | sample LakKivw325mmetaG_FD_184136 | JGI IMG/M metagenome (GOLD analysis project Ga0209609, IMG submission 184136) | Anoxic lake water microbial communities from Lake Kivu, Rwanda to study Microbial Dark Matter (Phase II) - Lake Kivu water 325m metaG... | ecosystem: Environmental > Aquatic > Freshwater... | reverse complement strand
ATAAACTAGTTCTTCAAAATAATTTGGAGATAAAATTTGGGGCGGTTTAGAATTCTACGATTACTAGCTATAGTGTTTTTTATTACTTTTTTATTTTTGTGGCCAGCTATTCCGGTCCACGCTTCCAACATCGCTATCACGCCCACATCCGGAGCAACCGCCTCCATTGTTCATATTAGTGGATACGGATTTTCAGGACACGAGGCTACAATCTACTGGGACAGGCAGGCAACGCTTAATAATATTCCGATATCAGAAAGAGGGGAACTGAATTATGATTACCAGGTTCCTACAGACGCTAAGGGGGCACATACCATCAAGATTACCGATGACAGCAACTGGGACGCAGGCATAGCCACTGCAACGTTTACCATATTACCTGCCATATCGATATTCCCCACCATCGGCCGGCCCTACGCTTCAATTATAGTGACTGGTACAGGATTTGGTCGTCTTGAAAAAGACATTAAAATAACGATGGATAAGTCAGTATTACCAACTCCTATTAGCGCCAATTATATGGGTACCTGGAGCGCCAATATCGATGCTCCTGGTCCGAACAAGGGTGAACATTTTATTAGTGCCTTTAGTGCTTCTACTACTGCTGCCGAAGTAGGCGACCACAAATTCATTGCTGGGCCATTTGCCAGTATAAACCCAACATCCGGACCAGTTGGATCAGAAATATCTATAGATGGATGTGGTTTTCGTACCAGCGAGGATGGTATAACCATAACCTGGGACAATCAAATAATCTTCATGAACTTTATCGCCGGTTTCGACGGAATATTACATACAACATTTACTGTTCCCGCCACTACTCAGGGGCATCATTTAGTAGGGCTTTTCGGCAGCGATTTTACGCCTAAGGGAGTTATCCCGGATATGTACTTCAACGTCGTCCCGAATATAGAATTACAGCCTGCTTCAGGAAATAAGGGCACAAAAGTCACCGTTAACGGAACCGGGTTCGCTAAAGGCGAAACCATTAATTTAAGTTTTGAGGGAAATAGCTTAAATATAGATGCCAGTACTGATGACCATGGTAGTTTTACCACTAACTTTCTTGCACCTCAAAGTGCGAATACAGAAAATAAGGTGAAGGCCCAGGGAACGACGGGAAGTTCATCTGAAGCAATCTTCGTTATTCAACGCGTCACGCCTCCAGCACCTACATTAGTATATCCTGAACCCGGGTCTACGGTCGCGGCTTTTAACTCCACAGGTGCGGTGTTTATAGGAGCGGCCAAACAGTTATTCCGTGTTCTGTCTTTCAGTAGTAATGGACGAGTGCCAATGGGGCTATCAGACGAAACTTTTCAATGGTCGAACGATAATAACAAGGGCAATAAGACATACTGTCTCCAGATCGCCAATAATGGCGACTTTTCATCGCCAATTCTATCAAAGGAAGGATTAACCAGCACCGAGTATACATTATCCGACGGCGAGGTATTAAGTATCGGTAAGCATAGCTGGCGAGTAAGGGCGGTCGATGAAATAGGCAATGAGGGTTCGTGGTCTGAGGCCAGGCAATTTACAGTGATATCTATGTCGGCTGGAATACTTATTATGTCGTTGACTATTCCTCTATTATTTATAGGGGTTGCTATAGCTGTGGGTATAGTAATCTGGAGACGGCACCAGGCCGGCACATAATCCTACTTTTAAAAATATTTTATTTGTTTCAGAACAACACTATGTGATATATTGAATACTGGTTTTCGGTAACCGCTAGGGGTGCCCTGAAATAAACCAGGCTGAGACTCCGCCATTGCGGAGAACCGTCAGAACCTGACCTTGGTAATACAAGCGTAGGGAAGCGGTAATACTAACCAAGGGTTTAGTAGTGGTTACTAAAACTCTTGGTTTTTTTGTTTAGGGAGACAAAGTAAATGGGACAGTTGGAACGAGCAAAACTGGGTGAATTAACACCTCAGATGATACATGTAGCAGAGCAGGAAAAAGTTAGTTCTGCGACTGTTGTGCAATGCATTTTCGAGGGTAGAATCGTTATTCCGGCCAACATCAATCATGCCAATCTGGCCCCCAGGGGCATCGGAGCCAATCTTTCAGTTAAGATCAACGCCAATATCGGTACTTCATCCGAGTTCGGCAACATAGATAGTGAGCTCGAAAAGCTACATATTGCCACGCGCTATGGAGCCGATGCAGTTATGGACCTGAGCACAGGAGGGGATATCACAGGCATCCGCCAAGCCATTATAGCTAACAGCACTTTGCCGATAGGTACCGTGCCAATTTATCAGGCCGGCATTGAAGCTATCGAGCGGCGTGGCGCCATTGTAAGTATGACAGTAGAAGATATCTTCTCCGTTATAGAACAACAGGCACGAGAAGGTGTCGATTTTATTACGGTGCATTGCGGTATCACCCGAGCAGCTATCGGCCGATTGAAAGCGCAAAAAAGACTAACCGACGTAGTTTCCCGTGGAGGTGCATTCCTAATTGGCTGGATGTTGTACAACGACCGTGAAAATCCTTTGTACGAATACTTCGAGCGTTTGTTAGACATAGCTCGAAAATACGATGTTACTTTGAGCCTTGGAGACGGGATGCGTCCGGGCAGCATAGCTGATGCCACTGATCGAGCTCAGGTCGAGGAGCTTATTACGCTGGGTGAACTGGTAGACCACGCTAGAGAAGCAGGCGTCCAGACAATGGTAGAAGGACCGGGGCACTTACCTCTGAACCAGGTCGCTGCAAACGTTGAACTGGAAAAAAGCCTGTGTCACGGGGCTCCATTTTACGTCCTGGGCCCCCTTGTAACAGACATCGGCGCAGGTTACGACCACATTACAGCAGCCATCGGAGGCGCCATTGCCGCTGCCTCAGGAGCCGATTTTCTATGTTACGTTACTCCCACGGAACATCTTTCACTCCCCGACATCGAAGATGTGAAAATCGGCGTGATCGCCTCCCGAATTGCTGCTCACGCCGCCGACATTGTCAAGGGCACAGGTCGAGCAGCACAATGGGATAAAGACATGTCACTGGCCAGGAAGAATCTGGATTGGGACGCACAGGCCAGACTATCTTTAGACCCCGAGAGAGTTAAATCGGCTCATAGTAAATACAGCAGCGGCGGGCGGGCCTGCAGCATGTGTGGAAAATATTGCGCCATGGCACTAGTAGAGAAGTACCTCGGAATTTCCACCATTAGATGTTAGATTACGGGCATAACTGACCATGAAGGCTGAAATAATTTCTGTAGGCACCGAGCTTCTCCTTGGAGACATCGTTGATACAAATTCCGCTTATCTCGCCAGTCAACTTCCATTACTGGGTCTTGACCTCAACTTCATGTGTACTGTCGGCGATAATCAGGGCAGGTTAATTGATACGCTCAGGCAAGCGTGGCAGAGGTCCGACATCATTATCACCACTGGTGGCCTTGGCCCCACCCAGGACGATATTACCCGGGAGTCAATCGCCCAGTTTCTTGGAGAAGAGCTTACTGTAGATTATGCCCTTGTCGAGAAATTCGAGGAGCTCTTCAGATATTTTAAACGAGAAATGCCACCGACTAACATAAAGCAGGCTATGGTAATTCCTTCGGCCGATATCATTCCAAACCCAAGGGGCACGGCGCCTGGCTGGTGGGTTAAAAAAGATAATCGAATAATTATTACTATGCCTGGACCGCCGCGCGAGATGGAATTGATGTGGACAAACGAGATTGTGCCCAGATTGCAGACTATATCGTCTGGCGCTGTGATTATATCTAGAACCCTTAAAACATTCGGGCTCACCGAGGCGGAAGTGGACGAAAAAGTTAGCCAGTTCCTTTCTTCTGCTAATCCGACAGTTGGTACTTATGCTAAAATCGATGGTGTTTACCTCCGGATCACGGCTAAAGCACAAACTGCAGATAAAGCTAAGAACCTTATTAATAAAAAGGCTGGCGACATTAGAGGAATCTTAAATGATTACGTCTGGGGGACTGACTCTGATACTCTGGAGGGTCTCATAGGCAATCTATTATCGTCTAAACACCTGACTCTGGCTACCATGGAGTCTTACACCGTCGGTGCCCTAGCCAATGTAATAACCAATGTTCCCGGAAGCTCGAAATATTTTCTCGGCGGGCTGGTGGCCTACAGCGATGCATCAAGGGTAGCCCTTGACCTCGACTCTCAATGTGTGTCCAGATATGGAACCGTAAGCACAGAAACTTGCCAGGTAATGGCAACAACTGTTCGGCAGAAGTTCGGAGCTTCCGTAGGAGTCGGTTTAACTGGAGTAATGGGTCCGGCTGAAATTGAAGGAAAATCGATTGGTACCATATTTATCAGCCTCGATGACGGACAACGTAGATATGCTTTTGCTAAAAACTACCCCGGCAACCGTCTGCAAATAAAGCAAAGAGCGGTTACTGCGGCACTATTCGAATTAAGGAGAATCTTGCTTTAGGGGGAAATATGCACCTTATTATTGATGGCTACGGAGACGATTCCAGTATTATGCGGGATGAACAATTTATCTATCAGTTGCTGGACTCGTATCCGGCCCGAATCGAAATGACCAAAATTTCCGCGCCGCATGTATTTAAGTACGTTGGCTCTAAGCCAGAAGACTGGGGTATTTCCGGATTCGTCTTTATCGCCGAAAGCCACATAAGCCTGCACACCTTTGTCGAGCGCTGTTACATCAATATAGATGTTTTTTCATGTAAAGATTTTAACGCTGAGCAGGTCGTTAAGGACTTCAGGGACAAATTCAAACTAACTAGATTATCTAGCCGGCTTATCAATCGCGACTGGAACATTACCGAACTGTCTGAAGCTGTCGACGCAGTCAAGCTGCCGTCTGTTTGAGTTATGGAAAAATTCGAGAACTTGTTTCTTCCGCCTCAAAATTTCGCCGGACTGACCTCACCATACTCCGACTTCTCCACGGCTCGTGTAGCAATTTTACCAGTGCCATATGACAGTACCACAGAATGGCGCAGCGGCACACGTCATGCGCCACAGGCCATCATCGATGCTTCACAGTATCTGGAACTTTATGATATTGAGCTAAACCAAGAAATATATAAGATAGGTATACACACTTTACGGAGTCTGCAGCCCTCATTCGACAGCCCAAGGATAATGATAGAACGGGTTAGAAATGTAGCGCGTGAACTATTAAAACAAGGAAAATTTCCAGTAATGCTCGGTGGCGAACACTCTTTGAGCTTGGGCATGGTGCAAGCCCTAAAGCAAAAGGTAAATGACTTTTGCGTCCTGCAACTCGATGCACATGCCGACCTTCGCGACAAATATCTGGATACCAAGTATAGCCACGCTTGCGTGATGCGCCGAATTCACGAAATCTGCCCTGTAGTTCAAGTAGGGGTACGCAGCTTGAGCCAGGAAGAAAAACTTTTTTTAACGAAAAATAAAATGACCCCTTTCTGCATCAAGACTTCGAGCGCAGACCTGCCTCCAGCTGAGGATATAGTCAAAACGCTGAGCGATAATGTATACGTATCGATAGACTTAGATGTATTTGACCCCTCAGTAGTGGCTTCAGTCGGTACCCCGGAACCAGCCGGAATGGACTGGCACGAGGTCTTGCATCTATTGAAGTGTGTATCCAGCAACAAGAGAATTTTAGGTTTTGATTTGGTTGAATTATGCCCAGGTGCCGATGACCATGCTGCAGTTTATCTGGCCGCTAAATTAGCCTACAAGTTGATCGGCTATGCCACATTGCCATAAATAAGTGCTCCTAACAACCTGATCCTCATTTGACATACTTCTGGGTATGTTTTATTATTGCTTTCGCTCAGAGCAAAGGGATGGCCTCGAAAAAAACATCTGATTCAGCCGCGTTCGATACCAGTCTAGGACACGCTGCCACACAGTTTCTTATCACGTTATCCTCAGAAGAAAGATTAAAAGCCCAACAAGAAGTATATAAATTCGTGCGTTGGTATGGAGAAAAACGGCCACTCGCAAATTTGACCATACCTGAAGTAGCGAACTATGCAGATCAAATCACCGCATCTACTACAGAAGTCTCCGAGAAATTGGGCATAATCAAGAGCTTTCTCACTTATACTCATAAACAAGGTATGACCAGAAAGAACATGGCCGTCCATCTAAAGAGCAAGAAACCACCTCCCAAGTCCAAGTCCTCTATGAGACGGCTGGCGCATCGAAAGGTATTGCTGACTGATCAAGGTTATTCAGAGTTACAGGCTGAGCTGGAAAGTCTTAAAAAGGAACGCCCTAGCATAGCGGAGGAAATCAAGAAGGCTGCCTCGGATAAGGATTTCCGTGAGAATGCCCCCCTGGAAGCGGCTAGGGAGCATGCTGGCCATGTAGAGGGGCGCATCAGGGAACTGGAAATGACCTTGAAAATGGCCAGTGTGGTAGAGAACCCGCAGAGCGCCAGTACAGAAATAAGCTTTGGGGACACAGTGGTGCTGCGCGATACGGCTTCGGGAGAACAAGTGCGTTACACCATCGTCGATACCAGTGAAGCCAATGCCATGGAAGGTAAAATATCTATTGCTTCTCCTATGGGAAAAGCTCTGATAGGGCGTACTAAAGGACAGAATATCGAGGTAAAAGCACCGGCTGGCATATTGCATTATAGTATCGAAGATATACACCATCGGTCAGCTTGAAATAGGACTAATGATACTTTTCAAAACGGGGACTTCTATACTATAATAGGCGAAATGACCTGGGTTAAACTCTGGTAATTTTGTCAGCATCGTTCGAGTGAAGATTGTCGGTGATCTTCCAAAGGTTGATATTAAATAAGTAAGTTCGCGGATTGGAAACCCACGCTGGCGCTTGAATAATGATAATTGTTTGGAGCACCTGCGTGAGCGGTGCTTTCGTTGGAATTAATACGTAAGGAGGCACACATGGACTTTGAGCTAACACCAGAAGAAAAGGCGCACCAAAAGGAATACTTCGATTTCTGTAAGGAACTCGAGAAAAAAAGGCCGGCAAGCTTTGTCGGCTTGGAAGCTGTATTCGAAGTCGATGAATGCTGGGACTTCCATCTCTACTGCGCCAAGGAATTCGCTAAAAAGGGATGGCTTGCTTTAGCCTGGCCTCCTGAGTATGGCGGCAGCGGAACGATGATGGACAAAGTCCTCTTCGCCGAAGCCAGGGGCTACCACGGCATTCCCGGAGTTGACATCTTCGGAATCCAGATGCTCGCCCCTACTATACTACAAGGGGCCAGTGATGCCATAAAGAAAGAATTTCTACCACCAATCGCACGCGGCGAGGTCATGTGGTGCGAGTTGTGGAGTGAACCGAACGCTGGTTCGGACTTAGCCACCCTGTCAACGACGGCAATTAAGAAGGGTGACGAGTACATAATCAACGGCCAGAAAACCTGGAACACCGCTGCCCACCGCGCTGACTGGGGATTCGGCGTATTTAAAACAGACCCGGCCGGACGCAAACACCACAATATGACCTTCCTGTTGCTAGATATGAAGACACCCGGCGTTACAGTGAGGCCAATTCCTTACATTGATGGGGATGCGCCTTTCGCAGAAGTATATTTCGATGACGTTCATGTACCAGCTAAAAACGTCGTTGGCCAGGAAAACGAGGGCTGGGCCATAGTGAACCTCCTCGCTGGTTTCGAGAGATCCGGCATGGGTGAAATTATGGGGATGTATCGAGAATTGGAGGAACTGGTCGAGTTCTGTAACACAACCAAACGAAACGGCAAGCCTTTGTCAAAGGACCCGTTGGTACGAAACCGGGTGGCGCAGTTAGCCTGCGATCTCGAAGCTGCAAAAGCCATTGCCTATCGCATAGCAGACCTTCAAAACAGGAATGAGATGGCTCTAATGGATGCCGCAGCAGCCAAAATATTTTATAGCGAGCTTGGCGAGCGTTTCGCTTTTGTGTCAACTGATATAGCAGGTCCATACGGTCAATTAAAGCACTCCAAATGGGCCCCTGTCGATGGAGCCTGGGAGAAGAAGTTCCAGGAGTGTTTCGTAACCATCATTTCAATGGGGACAAACGAGATACAAAGGAACATAATTGCCTGGTACGGCCTCGGCCTGCCTCGCATGAAATAAATTAGGAGGATAAATATGGACCTTAGATTTACAGAAGCACAAGAAATTTTAAAGAAGGCCGCACGCGACTTTCTTACAACTGAATGTCCCAAAACCCTGGTCAGGGAACTCGAAAAGAGTGAAAAAGGCTATTCTCCAGAGTTATGGAAGAAGATGGCTGAACTGGGTTGGATGGGCCTCGTAATCCCGGAGCAATATGAAGGAATCGGCTATAGCTTTCAGGACCTTACCGTGCTGCTTGAAGAAATAGGGAAAAACATACTTCCCGGTCCGCTAATGACCACCGTGATAAGCAGCTTCGCCATTATGGAGGCTGGTACAGAGGAACAAAAGAAAGAGTTCCTCCCCAAAATATCCAGCGGAGAGCTTATTTTGACCTTGGCCCTCGTAGAAGCAGAGGGCACCTGCGAACCGTCCGGAATAAGTCTTAAAGCCACGGCTAAGGGCGACGATTTTACACTGAATGGTACAAAGCTGTTCGTTGAGATGGCCCACGTTGCCAATTACATGGTCTGCGTTACTCGAACCAAAGAAGGCACCGACAAAGGAATCACTCTGTTTCTCGTCGATTCCAAGGCACCCGGGATACACTGCGAGGTAATGCCGACGATCGGCGCTGATAAGCTTTGTGAGGTGAAGTTTGAGAATGTTAGCGTGCCCAAGAAAAACATGCTCGGCAAAATAGACGCGGGTTGGCCTGTAGCGGAAATGCTGCTGCGCAAAGGCTCGATAGCCAAGGCGGTTGAGTCCGTCGGTGCTATGCAAACCTGTATCGACATGACCGTTGCCTACTCCAAAGAACGCGTTCAGTACGAAAGACCGATCGGCGCCTTCCAGGCTCTTCAACATATAATGGCCAATATGTGGACGGCGATGCAAACCAGCCGTTATTTAGTTTATCAAGCTGCGTGGATGGAGTCAGAAGGTCAACCGGCATCTAAAGAAGCTTCGCTGGCTAAAGCCTACATCAACGAGGCGTACAGGGACGTGGCCCAGTGGGCTATTAGGTTGCACGGTGGCATAGCTACCAGCTACGACCATGATATACCCCTATACTATAGGAGATCGCTGGCTGCGAGTTCATCGTTTGGCGGCACCGAATTCCACAGGGAACTGGTTGCCCAGAAGATCGGCTTAAAATAACAGACCTGGTTATCACTGACAATTTACCTAGCCCCTCTTATCCTGAGGGGCTAGGTTTTTACATTGAATTCAAAGACATTCGCGATTGAACATACTCGAATATCACCTATTATATAGCTAACTAAATTGCCTCAGAATTCACCTTATGTTATACTGATGTTCGGTTTGGCTAAAATTCTATGGGTAATTTAATCTGCTTTACACTCGTTTTATTTTGATTAGGAGGTCACAACTTGGCGGAGTCTATCTCAGTTAAACAATTACTGGAGGCCGGGGCCCATTTCGGGCACCTTACCGGGCACTGGCATCCACGTATGAAAAGCTTTATTTTCACGCAGCGGAACGGTATACATATTATCGATTTAGAACAAACAGTGGTAATGCTCGAACGAGCGTATAACTACGTCAAAGACCTGGTCAGCAGCGGTCAGAGCCTACTCTTCGTTGGCACTAAGAAGCAGGCTCAAGAAATCGTAGAAGAAGAGGCCAAGCGTTGCGGTATGTATTATGTCAATCAACGGTGGCTGGGCGGAATGCTAACGAATTTCAGCACAATCCAGGCCAGGATTGACTACCTGGTGCGTCTCGAAGACCAAAAAGATAAAGGTGAGCTGGACTATCTTTCTAAGAAGGAAAAAATGAAGGTCGAGAAAGAAATAGCCAGGCTAAATAAACTTCTCGGCGGCTTCAAAGAGATGACTACTCTTCCCGGTACCATATTCATCATTGATCCGACTAAAGAAAAAATAGCCTTAGCCGAAAGTAAAAAGGTTGGAATACCGGTCGTAGCCATCGTAGATACGAATTGTGATCCTCAAAGTATCGATTACCCTATTCCCGCCAACGACGATGCCATAAAGGCCATCAAACTTATATGCAGCAAAATAGCTGATGCTGTCCTTGAGGGCAAAATGATTAAAGAGACCGGGGAGACCGGCAGAGCTGAATTATCTGCGAGCGATGCCGAATCAAGCCAATTGCTGGAATCACATATATTTACCCCGGATGAAATTAAATAGCTACAAATTGATAGCTCCTAATACACGAGGAGGATGACTTGCAAATTTCTACTGATACTATCAAGGACCTTAGAGAAAAAACCGGCGCTGGCGTAATGGACTGCAAAAAGGCGCTTACAGAAGCCAAGGGAAATGTCGAAAAGGCGATACAACTATTGAATGAACGGGGAATAGCCCTGGCGGAAAAAAAATCTGAACGCGTCGCCCAACAGGGTTTGATCGAGTCCTATGTGCATCCCGGCGGTAAAATCGGCGTGTTAGTTGAAGTGAACTGCGAGACCGATTTTGTGGCTCGTACCGACGAATTCAAAGACCTGGCACATAATCTGGCTCTGCAAGTTGCTGCCATGTGTCCCGAATGCGTTTCACAGGACGAAATGTCCAAAGAAACCGATGCCGATCCTAAGACAGCTTGTCTATTACTGCAGCCGTATATAAAAGACCCCAACAAGACCATTCAGGAAGTTGTGACGGAGATAATTGCCAAAGTTGGCGAAAATATAAAAATACGCAGATTCGTTAGATTCGAATTAGGTTCCTGAGAATTGGTAGAGGGTAAAGCTAAATACCGGCGAGTTCTCCTCAAGCTGAGCGGTGAAGCACTGATGGGGAAGAAGAGGTTTGGTATTGACCGTTCGGTTTTAAAACGAGTTTCCAGACAGATAAAAGATATAGTAAATCAGGGTGTGGAGGTAGCAATTGTTGTTGGGGGTGGTAACTTCTGGCGAGGCACCGGTGCTGAAGCTACGGGAATGGACCGGGCTACAGCTGACTACGCCGGTATGCTGGCCACTGTGATTAACGCGCTGGCACTACAAGATGCACTTGAAGGAGAAGGGGCTACTACGAGGACACAGTCAGCAATTACCATGTATGCAGTCGCTGAGCCTTATATCCGTCGAAGGGCAATAAGACATCTCGAAAAGAAAAGGGTTGTCATCTTCGCAGGGGGTACCGGAAATCCATACATGACCACAGATACTGCAGCTGCGTTAAGAGCTATTGAAATCGGTGCTGAAGTACTGCTCGTAGCTAAAAACCGGGTCGATGGAGTCTACGATTCAGACCCGCTTAAAAATCCAATAGCTAAGAAATTTGACCGTTTGACCCATACCGATGCATTAAACATGCGCCTCCAAGTAATGGATAGTACCGCGTTTTCGCTCTGCCAGGACAATAGGCTGCCCATAATTGTATTCGATCTGCAGGCTAAGGAAAGCATTGAACGTGCCGTCCGCGGGGAGCATGTAGGCACCTTTGTCACCAGTGAATAAAATGATAGAAAATATCATTGCTGAAATAAATGCTAAGATGCAGAAAGCAGCTGAAGCTCTGTCTCGAGACCTGGCTACGATTAGAACGGGTCGTGCCTCCCCCGCCCTTGTTGAACACATAAAAGCCGATTACCACGGTGTACTTACCCCAATAAATCAGTTGGCTTCAATTTCCATTCCCGATGCTAAAATGATTCTGATACAACCCTGGGATAATACTTCAATTAAAGGTATCGAGAAGGCTATCCTCACTTCGGATTTGGGCCTAAATCCAATCAGCGATAGCCGCGTTCTTCGCATACCTATCCCACCACTCACTGAAGAACGGCGTAGGGAACTGACCAAGTCAGTTCACAAAAGAATGGAAGAGGGACGGATAGAACTTCGTAACCTTCGACGGGAAGGTATCGATAAATTAAGACAGTCAGAAAAAAACAAGGAAATATCACAGGACCAATCTGCCCGAGTCGCTGAACAACTACAAAAACTAACCGACGGCTTTATTGATAAGGTAAACGCTATAGGGCAGTTTAAAGAAAAAGAGATAATGGAGGTCTGAGAACCACAGCCGTGAACCTGCGTCTCACCTGCGAATCCCAAATAAAAAACTAACGAATGATACCAGCCCGATTAACTCCTTACCACAACCGACGGGCTACGTAAAATAAGGACAGCAGAACCAAAGAACAAAATATGCTAAGGCATAGAATTCTAACTGCTGTTGTCGGACTGCCGCTACTAATCCTTATAATTTGGTACGGAGAACCATGGTTTACTATCTTGATGGCAGCAATGGCCGGTTTCGCGGGGTGGGAGTTCTATCGGATGGCGGGCCGGTTAAACCTGCAACCACTCATCTATTTTGGTATAGCCTGGATTGTACTTTTAGTAGCCAGCCCTAACTGCCCCTACCCAGAAACCTCATCTATACTTATTGCTCTCGCGATTATTGTATTGCTAGTCTGGCCTATATTCCACCGGCCCAGAGATCAGGCTTTCGCCAACTTTGCCTGGACTATAGCAGGAATCATATACATTGGCTGGATGATAAGTTATTGGATCGGATTAAGAAACCTGGCGGCCGGCAGGGAACTAGTATTCCTAGCGATGTTTACCACCTTCGCCAATGATACCGGTGCTTTTTTTATCGGTAGGAGCTGGGGGAAACATCACTTAGCTCCTTCTATAAGCTCCGGCAAGACCTGGGAAGGGGCGGTAGGCGGCCTGTTATCAAGCGTAGCAGCTGCTTTTATCATTTCTGCAATATTTAGGATACAATTCAGCTATTGGGAAATAGCCGTCGCTGGCATCTTTATTAGTGTCTTCGCCCAGTTAGGAGATCTGGTAGAATCATTGCTGAAACGTAACACGGGCGTAAAAGATGCTGGAAAACTGGTCCCGGGGCATGGAGGAATAATGGACCGGATGGACAGTCTAATATTTACCGGAGTTATTGTATACTATTTAGTAGAACTGGCAAGATTATGAGTAGACCTCTTAAAAAATTGGCTGTCTTAGGCTCTACCGGTTCAATAGGCCGGCAAGTTCTGGATATAGTTCAGGCATTTCCTGACAGATTTATTGTAACCGCCCTGGCCGGCGGCAATAATGGGAGTCTATTTATAGACCAGCTAAGCCGATTCAAACCAAAGTTTATGTATTTTGCAGGCAAGCTAGATACTCCATCTAATGTTAAATCATTGTCCATGGAAGAAATCGCCTGTCATCCTGATGTCGACATGGTGGTAGTCGCTACTTCAGGCAAAGCTGGTCTTAACCCGACACTGGCTGCAATCAAAGCGAGCAAAAAGATAGCCCTGGCCAACAAAGAGGTACTAGTCATGGCCGGGGAAATCGTGATGAAGGAAGCCAGGACGAGAGGGCTTCAAATCTTACCCATCGATAGTGAACACAGCGCTATATTTCAGTGTCTGACTGGAGAAACTAATCATGTAAACAAAATCATGCTCACCGCTTCAGGAGGGCCTTTCTTAAATTACTCAGAGTCTATGTTAGCCGATGTCACAGTGGAGGAAGCACTTAGGCATCCGACGTGGAAGATGGGGAGGAAAGTCACTATCGACTCGGCGACGTTGATGAACAAGGGGCTTGAAGCAATAGAAGCCAGTTGGCTCTTCGCTGTCCCCCTTAATAAAATCGAAGTGGTAATTCATCGCCAGAGTATCGTCCATTCCCTTGTGGAATTTGCTGATGGCTCCATCAAGGCGCAACTAGGCATGCCAGACATGCGACTGGCAATTCAGTACGCACTGTCGTATCCTGAACGACTCACCAATCACAGCTTACCACTCCTTGACCTTGCCAAGATAAAATCGCTAACTTTTGACAGAATGGATTACTCCCTTTTCCCCTGTCTCACACTCGCAATCGATGCCGGTCACAAGGGAGGAACTTATCCGGCAGCGCTCTGCGCTGCCGACGATATTGCAGTGGACCTTTTTCTGGAAAGGCGTATTGCTTTTACCCAAATCGCTGAGATTGTTGAAAAAACGCTCAGTTTACATGAGAGCATCAATAGACCAACTCTGGATGAAATTATAAAAGCTGACGAGTGGGCCAGAGACACGGCGTTAGCAATTCTAAGTAAGGTAGATTAATGGTTGAAACAGTAATAATTTCAGTTGTAAGTTTTCTGGGTATACTGATAGTCCTGGTTTTTGCCCACGAATTCGGCCATTTCATCACGGCCAAGCTTTCCAAGGTTAAGGTGGAGGAGTTCGGCATTGGATTTCCTCCAAGGATGGTAAGTTTCAAGCGGGGTGAAACAACTTATTCGATCAACGCCATACCTCTCGGCGGCTTTACAAAGATGGTTGGAGAGGAAGACCCGACGCTGCCGGGAAGCCTAGCAAGCAAAAGCATACCCGTTAGAATTCTGGTTCTCAGTGCCGGCTCTTTAATGAATATTTTACTACCTGTATTTCTTTTTACCATAAGTTTTATGATTCCCCACGATATGGTCTTGGAGAAAGTTCAGGTTCAGGAAGTAGCACAGGGATCGCCTGCCCAGACGGCTGGCATCCAGCCTGGAGATTTCATCCTGGAAATAAACGGGCGCCAAATAAATAATCGCGCCGATGTAGGCTATTATATTCAGCTCTATCTCGGTACTGAAGTAAATATGCTGCTACAGAGGGACGGCGCGCCTCCCAGTGAAGTAACTATTAAACCAAGATGGAACCCTCCGCCGGGTCAAGGGGCAACCGGTATCATCATCACCGGCGTGGACAGTACAACTGTCCGAGATTCGGAGCCTATTTGGAAGGCCGTGCCCTCAAGTGTAGTACACTGCTGGGAGATACTCGTCCTATTCCGTAATGGAGTAGTTGGTTGGTTCGTTGGTGGTGTGGCGCCACAGGTGACAGGCCCTATAGGCATCGCTCAAATTACCGGTCAAGTCGCTAAAGCTGGCATCAGCCCCTTACTTGAATTTGCGGCGCTTATCAGTATCAACCTGGCTATAATAAATATTTTTCCGTTTCCCGGGTTGGATGGTGGACGGTTGATTTTTGTATTCTTGGAATGGGTCCGCCGGGGAAAAAGAATCTCCCCGAAGAGAGAGGGACTCGTGCACCTAATCGGTTTCGCGGTGCTAATGCTCCTTATTATCGTCGTAAGCTACTATGATATAGCCCACCTTATTCAAGGAGAGAGCGTCTTACCTTGATAGTGCGCAGGCGGTCTAATCCGATTAGAATAGGTAAAGTGACCATTGGCGGTGATTCACCCATTGTTGTACAGTCCATGGCTAAGACCGACACCAGAGATATAAAAGCTACGATAAATCAAATTCATAAACTCTCCGGTTGTGGATGCGAGTTGGTCAGAATAGCAATTCCGGATTTTGAAGCTGCACAGGCTCTCTCAGCAATTAAGAAGAAAACAACCATTCCCATCATTGCCGACATACACTTCGACTATCGGCTTGCCCTCGAATCATTGAAAGCAGGAGCGGATGGCCTCCGTCTTAATCCAGGCAATATACGGGATCGTGAACAAGTTGCCGAGGTAGTAAAGGCTGCCCGCCAAAGGCAGGTACCCATCCGGATCGGCGTTAATGCAGGAAGCTTGCCTTCCGCACCAAAACCAAAAGTTTCAACATCCGAACACATGGTCGCTGTAGCTCTGGCCCAAATTGAACTGTTGGAAAGTTTAGATTTCGATTTAATTAAAGTATCGCTCAAAGCTTTTGATGTACTTACCAGTATTGAATCTTACAGATCGATTGCATCGAAAATATCATACCCACTTCACCTGGGCATAACTGAAGCAGGTTTGCCGGCCGCGGGCGCCGTCCGAAGCTCTGTAGGGCTGGGCATACTGCTGTACGAAGGTATCGGCGATACTTTACGGGTCTCGCTAAGTGCACACCCCTGTCAGGAAGTCTACACGGCATATGAGATCCTGAAAAGCCTCAACCTTCGCCAGCATGGGCCTGTATTAATTAGCTGTCCATCGTGCGGGCGGGCAGAGGTGGACATTGTCTCTCTGGCTGAGTCTGTAGACAGGAAATTAAAGGCAACAAATAAGCCGATAAAAGTAGCCGTAATGGGCTGTGTGGTTAACGGACCCGGAGAAGCCAGAGAAGCGGATGTGGGTATAGCCTGTGGCAAAGGCAAAGGTGCCATATTCAGAAAAGGTAAGGTGGTCCGCACTGTTACCGAAGATGATTTCTTGGGCGCACTCCTTAATGAAATAAAGAATATAGAAGGAGAATAAGGTGACGTACCCAATAACCGTGAAGATTCATTATTCGGACAAGCTTTCTCGACTGACTACCTTCTTCAGACTCATGATGGTTATACCACATGGCATTGTTCTCTGGGCATTGGGTATCGCCTCGGCAATAGTTGCTTTTATAGCCTGGTGGGCTATTCTTTTTATCGGAAGATATCCTAAATGGGCTTTCATGCTGGTGGCAGGTTATGTTCGCTGGTATACGAGGGTAAGCGGTTATTATTTGCTGCTGACTGACAAATATCCCCCGTTTAGTATAGAATAGCTGGCTACCTAAGGTAATCTAGTGAGGACGGCACATGAGATTTTCCAGACTGTTCGGCAAGACACTGAAAGAAATACCCTCGGAAGCTGATACCATTAGTCATCAGCTGCTGGTCAGAGCCGGGATGATACAGCAGTTAGCGGCTGGTGTATATTCTTATCTGCCACTCGGTTGGCGTGTTCTGCAGAAAATTGAACAAATCATCCGGGAGGAGATGAACAAAGCCGGAGGGCAGGAACTAATGTTGCCCTCTCTTCAGCCTTTTGAATTGTGGGAAAAATCAGGCCGGTATCCCGCTTTCGGCAAAACTTTATTTTCAATTACCGACCGGCGCGAACACATATTAATATTGGGCCCTACCCACGAGGAGATAATTACCGACCTCGTGGGCCGATTTGTGCAAAGTTATCGAGATCTGCCGCTTCTATTGTACCAGATTCAGAATAAATTTCGCGATGAACCACGACCCCGCGGCGGTCTACTAAGGGTCCGTGAATTCATAATGAAAGACCTCTACAGTTTCCATGTCGATGAGACAGACTTAGATAGAACATACGCAGCTATGATACAGGCTTACAAAAACGTATATACCCGATGTGGTTTGCCGGCTGTAATGGTAGAAGCTGATAGTGGCGCCATTGGTGGCAAGGAATCTCACGAGTTCATGCTGGTTGCTCAAACTGGAGAAGATGGAATTGTTCACTGCGCTAGCTGTGATTATGCCGCAAATTTAGAAAAAGCGCAGAGCCGGAAGCCGATATTCGATAAAGAGGCTCCCCTCCCCCTCGAGGAACTATCGACACCAAATATAAAAACAATAGAGGAAGTGGCCAACTATGTTGGAGTACCCGCATATCAAACACTAAAGGCGGTATTTTATTCGGCAGACGGTGAACTAATATTTGCCGTCATCCGAGGTGACCTAGAAGTCAACGAGACCAAGCTGCGAAATCTGCTGAAATGCGCCGACCTGCATCTGGCTACAGAGACAGAGGTTAACGCTGCGGGATTAGTCGCTGGTGCTGCCTCACCTGTCGGTCTTAAAGGCATAAAAGTGGTGGGCGATGACTCCATCACGCTTGGTTCCAATTTTGTTGCCGGAGCTAACAAGCCGGATACTCATCTTAAAAACGTCAATTATCCGCGCGATTTCGAAGTCAATATCATGGCCGACATCGCCACGGCACGTGCCGAAGACGGCTGTCCGAGATGCAGCGGAACGCTGTTTTCCAGCCTCGGCATTGAGGTTGGCCATGTGTTTAAACTGGGCACTTTTCTTAGTGAAAAGCTTGGAGCTTTCTATCTGGATAAAAATGGTGTCTCCCACCCGATTATTATGGGCACGTACGGCATCGGTTTAGGCAGACTCCTGGCTGCCACCATAGAACAGAATCATGACGATAAGGGTATTATCTGGCCCATGGGGATTGCTCCCTTTCACATTTACCTGTGCCCGCTTCGTCTTGAAAATCCGGATATTGCCGAAGCCTCGCAAAAGGTCTACCAGGAGTTGACCGATCAGAATATCGAAGTCCTCTACGATGACAGGGAAGAATCACCCGGGGTTAAATTTAACGACGCTGACCTGCTTGGCATACCCTTGCGATTGACCATAAGCTCCCGAACTATAAAAAACCAGAGTGTAGAGATGAAATGGCGCAAGGAAGAGCAAACCGAGCTGGTGCCTTTGAAAGAAATTACCTCTAAAATTAGCCGATTAATTCGAGAAGCCTAAAATAGCTGGGCCAACGCTGCATGCCCTTACTACGTCTCTATCTTTCTTTTTTCATGTTGCGGAACATGAAAAATAGTCGGACTAATATCACCGCGCCAACTACGACGATTATTATAAACAGCCAGACTGGCATTAGGCCAGCCTTGAATTTTACTGGATCTGTCCACCCGCTGTCATTGCTGGCCCCATCAACTGCTTTGACACGCCAGTAGTACGTTCCCCGAGCCAGAGCTTGATCTTCGGTAAGCGTGTATTCGGTTTCGGCAAGGTTGTCTAAACTCACCAAAGTGGTGGCAAAACTGGATTGCGATGCTATTTCTAAGCTGTAGGTAACACCGCTTGGGTCGGACACGGGGCTCCATTCGAAAGTAGGAGTAACACGGTCAAAAAGGCCGGCCCTGCTTCCCTCCTTCGGATATATGATCTCTGGTACAGCCGGCGCGACTGTCTCCATGCTAAAGGCGGCCGTTCCTGTCGCGCCGCCATCGTCGGTAGCGGTTATATTATGTTTCCCCCCAGCGCTTTTAGGCACTACCAGATTGGCCTGGAAGTTGCCTTTCTCATCGGTGGTAAATTTGGTTAGTAGTTCGTCAGTATCATATTTTAGGGTCACTTCTTTATCAGCACCAAAACCGGTACCGCTAATGGCAATGTTGGTGCCTACATTTCCGTCAGCAGGTTCCAAGCTTACCTTGGATAAAACAGTCAGCTTGGTATCGGCGACTTCAGAGGCAACCGTTGAGGAGCCGTAAGCGTCCACAATATGATTACCGCCAACCATTTCCGGTACGGTCACCGATGAACTCCAGCAACCTTCGTTATTAGCTGAAATATCGCTCTTAATACTGTTTCCGTCCAGCGTTACGATGATACCGTTTTCGGTATCACCGAAACCGCAGCCTGCCACGGTAACCGAATCGCCCACATAGACCGAAGACGGCTTTACTGTAACGGCCGAGGAGACAATAAACGTCAGATCCGGGACGTCCGTGGCGCTGGTGGAAGCGCCTGACGCGTCAATTGTATGACCGCCTTTAGTTGAGTTAGGAATCGTAATCGAAGTGCTCCACTCGCCTTTTGTATCAGCGCTGATTCCCGTTTTAACACCGGTGCCATCGTAGATAACTTGAATACTGCCTTCACTCTTACCAAAGCCGGTACCGCTAACAGTGACCGCGGTACCTACATTTCCAGACGACGGATTTGTAGTAATCTTTGGACTTATGGTTATCGTGGCGGCTGGAACATCGCTAGCATGCGTGGTCTGTCCTGAGGCACCGATGGTATGGCTTCCGCTTGCGGCGCTGGGCAAGGCAAATGTGGCCTCCCAGGAGCCCGTATTGCCCGCTGTAATCCCACTCTTGGCATTAGTTCCGTCAAGGGTTACGGCAATACTGCCTTCATTGACCGCGAATCCTTTACCGGACACGGTAACTTCATCTCCAACGACACCAGTGTCCTTATTAATAGTTAGAGAGGGCAGAACATTGAAGGTGGCCGACATAACCTCTACTCCAGCACTGTCTACTTTTACCGTATGCTCGCCTCCAGCAGTGTCAGGGACATTAAAACTTACGCTGCCGGCTCCCGATAATGTGCCTGATTTTACCCCTACGCTATCCCACTTAATCGAATAAGACCCGGCCGCGAGACCGGATATGGTAACGGTAGCTCCAACAATACCCTCGGTAGGAGCCATCCCTGCAGCCAGAACAGGCGCTACAGAACCAAGGGTCAACAGTACTACTAAGCACAATATTGTAGCCAAAATTCTGCTTTTCACTTTTACGTCTACCCCCTTCATGTAATAAGCACGCCCATTATATCTCAAATGAAAACAAAATTTTCATCGGCAAAATATTATATCCAGAGCTATAAATCAACTCCTTAAAACGGCCCCAAGTTCGCTTTCCAGTCTTTGCAGGATTTTTCTCTGAACTTCGTCGACTTCGCCATCGGTCAGGGTATGGGACGCTGATTGATAGACTATGTTGAATGCCAGCGATTTTTTCCCGGAAGGCACCTGTTCGCCCTGATAGTAGTCAAACAGGTTTATTGAGTATACCAGCGAGAAGCCCTTAATGATATTATAAATCTGCTGATAATTGGTTTTTTCGTCAACGATAAGTGCAATATCTCTGCTCGTGCTGGGATATTTGGCAATTGATTGATAGGTTTTAGTTTCCGGTGCCCAAGATAATAACTTGTCAACATCGAGCTCGATCAGATAAGCTGATCTAGGAATATCAAATGCCTTCAACACTACAGGATGTACTTCGCCCACTATACCTAATTTTTCACCGCCGACTATAACGCTCGCTGTCTTACCTGTTAATAAGCTTTTATCCTTAATTTCCTCGAAATCAGCAGTGACTTGTAATCCCGATAGGATTGTGTCGACTACGCCTTTTGCCGTGAAGAAGTCAACTAGCTCTTCTTCCCCGCGCCACGATAAGCGTTTACGCACGCCGCAGACCACAGCACAGAGCAGTTCCCGCTCACGAGGCAAATCACGCTCTCTAGGAATAAAGACCCTGCCAATTTCAAACAGACTTATACTCTGTTCCTGATGGCGTTCATTACGAGTCAGAGCAGAGAGCAGGCCAGCCCGGAGACTGGTTCTGAGGTACTCCTGCTCTTTAGACATAGGATTGGCCACCTTCATCGGTTCCGGACCTGGCAAATGAAGGTCTGGGGCAAGGAGTCTTAGCGTCTCCAGGCTGGTTAAAGAATAGGTTAGTATCTCCTGAAACCCACAGCTTATCAGAATGTCTCTCACTTGCCGTCTCAGCGAAATCATTGGTGAGGGTACATATTTTGGCAAAGGCGAGCTGAGCATGGTGGTCGGAATTTCGTCATATCCAATAACTCGAGCTATTTCCTCAACCAGGTCAGCTTTGTATCGGACATCCGTCCGCCACCACGGAACCTCCACCCGGACACTTCCTTTGGGCTGCACTTTTTGGCAGTTAAACTGCAGCCGGTCCAAAGCCTTGCATATTTCATTCTCTGTTAGTTCAAGGCCGAGGAGTCGTTTCACATCACTGACCGGTAATACTATGGAAATTTTTTCTTTCTTGCCCGGGTAGACGTCTATAACACCCTTCGCGGCTTTGCCTCCCGCCAGCTCGGAAAGTAATTGAGTAGCACGCTCCAGGGCTATAAGCGGTAGTTCCTTGCTCAGACCTTTCTCAAACCGCAACGAGGCTTCACTGCTCAAGTGCAGGGCAAGACTGCCCCTGTGAATAACAGCCTGATTGAAATTTGCTGACTCGATCAAAACTGTCTTTGTCTTTTCAGTTACTTCCGAATCGGCTCCGCCCATGATGCCGGCAACGGCGACAGCTTCATTTCTATCTGCGATTACCAGTATCTTAGGATTTAGCTCCCGCTTCACTCCATCGAGCGTGGACATTGATTCACTTCTCTTAGCCGTGCGCACGATAATCTGTTTGCCGCTTATTTCATCGCAGTCAAAGGCGTGAAGTGGTTGGCCATATTCCAGCATAACGTAGTTAGTTATGTCAACTATGTTACTTATGGGACGCATACCGCATGCGAGCAATCGACTTTGCATCCACCGTGGAGATTCAGCTATTTTAATGCCGGTCAGAACACTGGCACAATACCTGGGACACAACTCTGGCTCCACTATCTTTACACTGGCGAAGGTATCTACACCGGCCTCTGGTTCGTCATATTTGATTTCAGGGATATGTACTTTGTTTCCGGTGATGGCCGCTATCTCACGTGCGATTCCGATTATGGAGAGGCAATCCGGGCGGTTTGGGGTTACGTCAACATCCAGAATAGTATCGCCCAGTAATTTGGATAAGGGAGTGCCCACAATTGCATCGTCAGAAAGCACCATAATTCCCTCGTGGCTATCCGAAATTCCCAATTCCTTTTCTGAACAGACCATTCCTTCGGATACTACGCCCCGTATCTTAGCTGGTTTCAACTTCATTGTTTCGCCCGTGTGGCCGTCCATTAGCTCCGCACCCACCCGGGCGAAAGCTATCGTGATGCCTACCCTTACGTTAGGTGCTCCACAAACTACTGTGGAACGACCGGTTCCTAGCTCTACCGTTACCAGTTTTAGTCGATCGGCATTTGGGTGCGGACTGACATCAACAACTTTTCCGACTTCAATATTGCTCCAATTGCCGCCGATGACCTCCATCCCGCCAACCTCCAAACCGGCCATTGTCAGGCGTTCTGAAAGCTCCTGAATGGGCAACGAGATGTCGACAAACTCTTTTAGCCAGCTAATGGGCGCCTTCATATCACACTAAAACCCAATAAAGACATCAGAACTGTTTTAAGAATCTCAAGTCGTTCCCATAAAATAGTCGAATATCATCTATACCGTAACGTAGAATTGGTATTCGCTCCATGCCCATACCGAAGGCAAAGCCCGAATATTCGTCGGGATCAATACCTACCCTGCGAAGAACCTCGGGGTGCACCATGCCGGCACCGAGTATTTCAATCCAGCCGCTATTACCACACAGCCTGCATCCCTTGCCACGGCATACCAGACAATCTATAGCCACCTCGACTCCCGGCTCCACGAAAGGGAAATAGTCAACCCGAAAACGGCACTTCCTGTCCTGGCCAAAAAGCCGCTGGGCGAATTCAAACAGCGTACCCTTCAAATCAGCTAAAGTTATGTTTTTGTCTACGGCCAGACCTTCCACCTGGTAAAACATCCACTCGTGGGTAGCGTCGGTCGCTTCATATCTGTAGACCCTACCGGGAGCAATTATTCTTATAGGTGGCTTTAATTTCTCCATGACTCGTATTTGAACCGGAGATGTATGCGTCCTCAACAGCATTGGTCTATCTCCGGTTTTGGTCTCGAAATCGACCCACAGTGTGGCAAACATATCACGTGCCGGATGGTCTGCAGGCATGTTCAAGGCCTCGAAATTGTAGTAGTCCCATTCCACTTCAGGCCCTTCCACAATTTGGAAACCCATACTCGTGAAAATATCGCAGACTTCCTCTACTGTCTGGGTTGTAGGATGCAGGCGGCCGAGAAGGATTCGTTCGCCTGGCAAGGTGACGTCTAAGGTCTCGCGTCCGAGACTGATAGTCAAATCGCGCTCTAAAAGAGATTTCTTCTCATCGAAAGCGGATTCCAGAGAGTTCTTGACTTCGTTGGCACGAGCTCCCACCTGGCGTCTCTCCTCTAAAGGTAAGCCTGAAAGCGAACGAAGAATCTGGATTAAGGTACCTTTTCTACCCAGATATGAAATTCGCCACGTTTCAAGCTCGTCTGTATTGGTGGCTTTGACTAGCTCATCGAGAGCTTTGGAGGCAAGCTCTTCAACTCGATTCAGCATATTCTCACTACGTGAGGGAGATTAGCTCTTAAGTTTCGCCGAAGATAGCGAAAGCAGCTTGGAGAAGCTGGATGGATCATTAACCGCCATTTCAGCCAGTTCTTTTCGGTTGATTTCTACATTGGCCTTTTTCAATCCGTCCATAAACTGACTATATGACAGCCCTTCAGCCCGAGCAGCCGCATTTATCCTGACAATCCACAACCGCCTCATATCACTTTTGCGCTCTCGACGATGCTCATAGGCGTAAGACAATGCATGAAGCATTGATTCGTGAGCTCGCCGGAACAGCGAATGCCTGGTAGCTTTATGTCCCTTGGTTAACTCAAGTACTTTCTTATGTTTTCGATGGGTGACTGTTCCGCCTTTAACTCGTGGCAATCAGGTCCTCCTAGTCTATTTATTGCCGTACGGCAATAACTTCTTCAGTCTGGGTTTATCCGCCGCTTCGACCTGGATCATTTCATCATAAAGTCCCTTGGTCCTGCTCGGCTTTTTGCGTCTAAAATGGCTTTTACCAACTTTGACACGCATTATTTTACCGGTGCCAGTTATGTGTAAACGGCTCTTAGCGCCTTTATGTGTCTTCAGCTTGGGCATCTAAACTTTCTCCTCTACTACTGGTTTCTTAACCTGTTTACTGGAAGCAGGGGTCAGTACAATGCTCATAAAACGGTCCTCTGATGATGGTGCTCCGTCAAATGTAGCTATATCTTTTAAATCCTCTGCCACTTTTTTCAATAATCTCAATCCCAGTTCCGGATGCGTAAACTCGCGTCCTCTAAAAACTACGAAAACTTTTACTTTGTCGCCTTCTGCTAATAGCTTCCTGGCTATCTTGATTTTAGTCTCGAGGTCATGCTCTTTAACCCTGGGTCTGACTCTAATTTCTTTGAGTACGATGCCCCTTTGACTCTTACGTGCCTTGCGCTCCTTCTTCGTCAGTTCGTATCTATACCTACCATAGTCAAGAATTCGACATACAGGGGGAACTGAATTCGATGCTACCTCTACAAGGTCGAGATTTCTCTCACTAGCCATCTGTAAGGCTTTCTCGATTGGAAACACCCCCAACTGCGCGCCTGTCTCCCCTATAAGCCGAACTTCTTTAGCCCTAATTTCTCGATTAACGCGTAATTCCTTGACTATGTTTCTCCTCACCTCCTTATACGAAGTGACTAACAGCAAAATATAGCATATTCACGAGATGAAATCAAAGTTTATCTGGAGATTTACTCTCGAT
>Ga0209609_10000445_pt1 | contig 24874 bp, 21 predicted proteins | sample LakKivw325mmetaG_FD_184136 | JGI IMG/M metagenome (GOLD analysis project Ga0209609, IMG submission 184136) | Anoxic lake water microbial communities from Lake Kivu, Rwanda to study Microbial Dark Matter (Phase II) - Lake Kivu water 325m metaG... | ecosystem: Environmental > Aquatic > Freshwater... | reverse complement strand
GCGGCTGTGAAGTTCTTTCTCTTGGGCATGGTGTTTTCTCCTGAAAGTACACCTTAATTATGCCCGTTTTCAACTCTAAATTTCCTTATCCACTTAACACCTCCCATGAAAGGATCAAAAATCCAATCGTTTGGACTACTAAACTGTCCTATCACCTCATGTGCAAGCTCAGGTGAAAAACGAGCAGGATATTTATAAAAGTTATGCGTTAAACCGGTTACACGCTTTGGAGAGTGCATTGATTCAAGTAGCCGGGAAGCAACAACATTCATAATGTCTCCTTCCATTCCATTATACAATAAACTAATGAGTCGCATCTTGGCTTGCCGTTATTATAATGGGGGCATGTTCATAGACCGGGCTGAAATCGAGGTCAAATCTGGCAAGGGCGGGAACGGCATGGTGCATTTTCGCCGCGAGAAGTACGTCCCGCGCGGCGGGCCGGACGGCGGCGACGGCGGGCGCGGCGGCGACGTGGTGCTGGAGGTGCGTCCCACGCTCAACACGCTGGCGGCCTTCCGTCACACCATCCGTTATGCGGCGGAAGATGGCAGGCCCGGCGGCTCGAACAACAAGTTCGGAAAGTCCGCGCCGGAATTGGTTGTCCCTGTCCCGCCGGGGACGGTGGTTTACGACATCATGGAAGGTAGGGGCGGGGTCATCCCGCCCCAGGGCAGGGGGACCCTGCCCCTTCTGGGCGACCTGACCGCGCCTGGTCAGCGGCTGGTGGTCTGCAGAGGCGGGCGCGGAGGGCGCGGCAATACCCATTTCAAGAGTTCGACCAACCAGACACCCCGCACGGCGGAGAAAGGTGAGCCGGGCGAAGAGAAGCGCCTGCGACTGGAGTTGAAACTGATCGCCGACATCGGCATCGTCGGTGTGCCGAACGCGGGCAAGTCCACGCTGCTTTCGGTTTTGACGAATGCGAAGCCGAAGATTGCCCCGTATCCTTTTACGACTACCGAACCCAACCTCGGTGTGGCGGAGGTGGATGACGAGACGACGGTTGTGCTGGCCGACATCCCCGGCCTGATCGAGGGCGCCTCGCAGGGCGCCGGGCTGGGACATGACTTCCTGCGCCACATCCAGCGGACCCGCGTCCTGATCCACCTTTTGGACGGCCCCTCGCCCGATCCGCTGGCAGATTTCTCACAGATCAACGCTGAATTGGCGCTGTTCGACCCCAACCTGGCCAAAAAACCGCAGCTCGTGGCTTTGAACAAGATTGACCAGCCCGAGGTCCAGAAACGCTGGAAAGAACTAAAGGCGAAATTCAAAAAACAAAAGGTGGATGTGATGCCTATCTCGGCTCTGACGCGGACCGGAGTGCGCGAGCTGCTGCTGAAGGCGACTGCTGCATTGTCCGCGACACCGCCGCTGGAGGAGACTGCGCCGCCGATGCCGGTCTATCGTCCAGCGGAGGACAGCCGCCAGTTCACGATCAAGCGGGAGGGCGCGAATAGATGGCGTCTCTCCGGCGCGGGGATCGAGCGCGCCGCAGCCATGACCCCTTGGGAACATGACGGTTCGGTGCGCCGCTTCCAGAAGTTGATGGAGCACCTCGGCGTGGATGATGCCCTGCGGAAAGCAGGCGTTAGGGAGGGGGATACGGTTTATATTGGCGAATATGAGTTGGAGTGGCAGGAGTAGGAAAGAGCAAGGAGTGCGCTATGAGTACCGTAACCGTTGGCATCCGTGACTTTAGGGCCCACTTTGACGAGTACATTCAGCAGGCGAAGGAAGGGAACGTTGTTGTGATAACCAGATATGGCAAACCGGCATGGCGCATCCTGCCAAATCAAGCCAATCTGGAAGAGCGAATGGAGGCTTTGCAACAGGCTGGATTGATCGAGTGGAGCGGTGAGGAGTTACGGGACATCGAGCCTGTGGCTGTCAATCGTAGCAATAAATTGATTTCTGACCTCATTGTTGGAATGCGCGAATGAAGTGCATGCGGATTCGTCGTCGCCCATCCGCCATCCGCTTATCCGCTATCCTATCCGTTGGCAGGAAACAAATCCTCCCGTAGGTTATGCCTACGGGAGGATTTTCGTATGCCGCGCCCACGGTTTATCTACGGTTACGCAAGAAGGTTGGGATATCCAGATCCTCGGTGTTGAATGTTTGTGGCCGAAACTCGCCGTTGCCGAGCAGGCCGCTCTGCGCCTCCACGCTGACGGGTTCCAGCGGACGGCCGACAGGCCGAGCTTCCATTTGTGTCACCGGGCGAGAGGCGGTAATGCGGCGTGGCATACCGCTGCGCTCGAAACCAGTGGCGATAACCGTGATGCGGATCTCGTCGCCCATGTCCGGGTCAATGACCGCGCCGAAGATCAGGTTCACATCCGGGTGGGTCGTTTCGCGGATCAGTGCCGCAGCTTGGTTGACCTCGAACAGGGTCATGTTCGGGCCGCCGGTCACGTTGAACAGCACGCCGCGCGCCCCGTCAATGGTGATGTCGAGCAGTTGGCTGGAAATGGCCTGCTCGGCCGCGATGCGTGCACGATCCTCGCCGGAAGCCTTGCCGACCGCCATTAGTGCCGCGCCGCCCTCGGCCATGATGGCACGCACGTCGGCGAAGTCCAGATTGATCAGCCCGGGCACAGTGATCAGCTCCGAGATGCCCTGGATGCCCTGGCGCAGGACGTCGTCTGCCAGTTTGAAGGAATCTTGCAGGCTGGCGCGCTTGTCCACGATCTGCAACAGGCGGTCGTTGGGGATGACGATGAGCGTATCAGCGTGCTCCTTGAGCTTGACCATGCCGGTTTCCGCTGAGGTCATGCGCTTGCTGCCCTCGAAGGTGAACGGACGGGTGACCACACCCAGAGTCAACGCGCCGACTTCGCGGGCGATCTGCGCCACGATGGGTGCAGCACCCGTTCCGGTGCCCCCGCCCAGACCGGCGGTGACGAAGACCATGTCCGCGCCTTTCAGGACGTTGTACAGGTCATCGGCCGATTCTTCCGCTGCTTTGCGTCCGATCTCTGGGTCGCCGCCCGCGCCCAGGCCGCGCGTCAATTTATCACCCAAGCGGACACGCATCGGGGCCTTGGAAAGGAGCAACGCTTGCGCGTCGGTGTTGACGGCGATGAATTCCACGCCCTGGATACCTTCTTCGATCATCCGGTTGACGGCATTGCTGCCGCCTCCGCCCACGCCGATTACCTTGATGCGGGCGAATGTTTCAATTTGATTTTGCCTTGCGTCCATGTGTTCCTCCTGATTGATTAGGGTAGGGAATTGCCCTACTGCCAAAAATGGTGTGGTTAGTTTTTTCTTTGATTGTCGTTTTTAGCGAAACAATCTCTGGTAAGTTTCGTTTCTTGTACCGGGCGAGGATTGTTTCGATAGGTCTCCCTGGCTCAGCCCGCCACTTGTGCCCCGTTCGCCTGCGCTTGCCTGCCCTGGCGGGCTAGGCCAGGGCGCAGGTGCAAGCGGGCCGCGAGCCCGTCGGGGCGACACCTGCCCCGAACCGCAGGCCGTCTCGCCCCGGCGAGGCCGGGTCTCCCGGCCCGAACGGGGTGCGGGGGACGGCCTGCGTCAGGTGCAGTCAGGGCAGGCGGAGGTCCTTCGACTGCGCTGCGCTCTGCTCAGAGCCTCCTCGCAATGATATGATCCTCATGGGAGCAATCGTTTGAGCCAATCTTTGACGGGTTCCATGTTCATACGACTCTCTCCTTTCGGGCGGCGGCGCGGGTGATCGCGCCTGAAGGGCGTACCCTCGTCCTGCATAGCCGCTGCCCATTGCAGCAGGCCAACGCTGGTGGAATACGCGGGCGATGATAACTTGTCTACCAAACCGACCAGATTCTCTGGTTTTGCTGTGCGGACGGGAAGGCCGAGCACCTGGCTGGCCAGTTGCCGGATCCCAGGCAGGCTGCTCGAGCCGCCGGTCAGTACCATGCCGGCCGGCAGCAGACCATCGTAGCCGGAACGCTTGATCTCTTGCAGGGCTAGCAGGAAGATCTCTTCGACACGCGCCTCGATGATGTGAGCAAGCTCCTGGCGGTTGATCTGGGCGGGTTGTTCTTCTCCAAAGGGGCGGATAGTAAAGTGTTCTTCGCTGCCGACCCCGGATTTCAGTGCGTAACCGTACTTTTTCTTGATTTCCTCTGCCTGAGTGATGGGCAGACGCAGACCGTGAGCGATATCAGCTGTGATGTGGTTGCCGCCGACGGCCAATACCATGGTGTGCCAGATATTGCCGTCCACGTAGATAGCCAGGTCGGTAGTTCCGCCGCCAATGTCGCACACTACCACTCCCATCTGGCGCTCGGAGTCGGTCAGGACCACGTCCCCGGAGGCCAGCGGGTTGAGCACAAACTGGAGCACTTCCACTCCCGCCGCGCCCACACACAGGCGTAGGTTCTCGACGGTGGCGGCTGCAGCGGTGATGATGTGCGCTTCAACCTCCAGCCGGAAGCCGTGCATCCCAATGGGGATGTTGATGCCGTCCTGGCCGTCCACCACGAAGCCGCGCTGGATGATGTGGATGATCTCTCGGTTGTGGGGGATGGCGACGGCGCGTGCCGCGTCCAGCGCACGGGCGATGTCGTACTCGTCAATTGCGTCGCCCGAAACACCCACTACGCCACGGCTGTTGATCGAGGCGACGTGCGCCCCGGCCAGGCTGACCAACGCGGCGGTGATTTCCACGCCGGAGGTTTGTTCGGCTTTCTCCACCGAACGTACGATGGCCTGCGAGGCAGCCGCCAAGTCAACGATCACACCCTTGCGGATGCCCTCAGAAGACTCGATGCCCACACCCAGGATGCGGATGGCCTCTTCTTCCACCCGCCCGACCAGGGTGCAGACTTTGGTGGTGCCTACGTCAATTCCAACGACAATCTCATCCATAGTTTCACTGTTCCAGACGATAGAACGGGGTCTCGGGATATTCCACGCTAATGAGCGTGGGCCGGATGCCTTTGCTGGTGAGCGTATCCACGATGGCTTGATATACCTTTAACTTCATCGGGATGTTATCTATGTTTTGCCCAAAATAAACCTGCCAGCCGCGCGCATCCTGCCAGCCCAAGCCATAGGTCGTATCGTAAATCATCGGTGCGCCGCCTGGGATGTATGGGTTCAGGGTGCGGATCACCTGGACCATAGCCGGGTCGAGGAAAGAAGATTTCTGGATGGCGGTCTGCTGCGGGTCAACGGACGTATTTTGGAGGTCGGGCTGGACCGGAGGCGGGTTCCCGTTTGCGACGACGCTGATCAAGCCCTCAGCCTGGTCGCGGGGTGGGAAAGCCACGCCCTGGGCGTCAATCCAGGCCATCGTCCCATCCTGATACCAGGCGATAAGCGGCGTCCGCTCGGTCACGTTGACGATGACCCGGTTCGGAAAAGCAACGTGTACCTCTGCGCCGGAAAGGTCAGGGTAATCGTTCAGCAGATCCTCTGTGATCTGCGCTGGGACGGCGTCGAAGATGGGCTGACCGATGATCCGCAGCGCGGCGTTGATCTCGTTCACGCCCAGGCGCTGGTTGCCGCTGATCTCTGCGCCGATCACCTTAAAAGTAGGCGAGGTGAGTAACGTGTAGAGGGCGAAGATCAGCGTAGCGGAAAACAGGGCGGAGAACAGGCGTGTGCCGATCTGCGGGATGGAGATGCCAGGCGTGCGCACATCCGCCCCGCCCATGCTGAAGGCAATGTCATAGTGATGGCGGCGGGGTTTCTTCGTGGCTGGACGCACGGCTTTGCCTTGGGGCGTGCGCACCTGTTTGACCAGGCGCGGGGTCACGGGCAGGTAGGCCGTCTCCTGCCGGTAGACGGTCTTCCTGGTCTGTGTCAGGCGCCGTTGGCTCTGTCGCGTCCGGCGCTGGCGGACGAATTCGGCGCGGGGCAGTTTCTGTTTCGTGCGGCTCATGCTGTTCTCCGGAAGCGTCGCTCTGTGCGGTCGCGCTCGGCCTTGCGTTCCAGCGCCAATTCGATCAAACGGTCAACCAGTTTGGCGTAGGGCAGGCCCGTGGCTTCCCAAAGTTTAGGATACATGCTGATGCTCGTGAAGCCGGGGATGGTATTGACCTCGTTCAGGAATATATCTTCGGTAAGCTTGTCAATGAAAAAGTCCACACGCGCCATGCCTGCACAGTCAATGGCTTTGTAGGCACGCACGGCCGTCTGGCGAATCTTCTCGGCGGTCTTGGCCGGGAGGGGGGCCGGGATGAGCAGTCCGGAAGTGCCGTCCACATACTTGGATTCGTAGGAGTAGAACTCGCGGCTGGGCAGCACTTCGCCGGCAACGGAGGCCTGCGGCTCGTCGTTACCCAGCACGCTGACCTCGATCTCGCGTGCGTTCACGCCGCGTTCGATCAGCACGCGCCGGTCGTAGGCTGCGGCTTCCATCAAACCCTCGCCCAGGTCGGCACGGCTGTTACACTTGGTGATGCCGACCGAGGAGCCGAGATTGGCAGGTTTGACGAAGAGCGGATAGGCCGCCACGCTCTCGGCCTTGCGGATGACTGTTTCCATGTCTTTCTCGATCTCGCTGCGCAGAACGATGATGGACTCGACCGTCGGAATGCCGTTGGTGCGCATCACATCTTTGAAAATGCCCTTATCCATGCCGACTGCGGAGCCGGTCACGCCTGCACCGACGTAGGCCAGGTCGGCCATTTCCAGCAGGCCTTGCAACGTGCCGTCTTCGCCGTAAGTGCCGTGCAGGACGGGGAAAACGATGTCAATGTCTGTGAGTTTTTCCAGTCCTGTGCCGTGATCCGTAAAACGTAAAACGTAAAGCCCGGGTCGAGAGGGATCGGGCAGGAGGGTACAGGGTGTCAGGCTTTTCGTCTCGCCTTTTTCCAGCATGTCGCGGGCGTCTGCGCCGGTCAGCCAGGCACCTTCATGTGTGATGCCGACTTGAAATACCTCGTACTTGGCCGGGTCGAGTACCGACAGCACGGATTGCGCAGAAACGAGGGACACCTCGTGTTCGCCGGAGCGTCCGCCGAATAGCACGACAATCCTCAGTTTGCGGGTGGCGTCATTCGTTTTCATCGTGACTAATCACTATTCTCTAATCTCGAATCTGCACTTACCATTCACCAATCAACTCGATCTCCAACTCAAGCGGTACACCAAACCTTGCCTCAACTGTCTTTCTGGCAAGGTCAATCAACGCTTTCACATCCTTCGCGCTCGTTTGCCCGTGATTGATGAAGAAGTTCGCATGGATGGGACTGATCTCGGCATTGCCGATGCGTTTTCCTTTCAGTCCGGCAGCTTCGATCAAACGACCGGCGAAATCGCCAGGCGGATTCTTGAACATCGAACCCATGCTCGCGCCTGGCGGCTGCGTGCTGCGTCGGCGGGCGGCTAGCTTCTTCATCTTGGCCTGGATCGCGCTCGTTTCGCCTCTTTCGAGTGCCAGTGTAGCAGCCAGGATGAGCACCGGTTGGGGTTCACGCTTGAGCAGGCTGCTGCGGTAGGCGAAGGCCATTTTCTCTGCTGGCCAGATCTCCATTCCGCGCGCTCGGTGCAGGATTTCGGCCGAAACCAGGTTCTTGGCGATGTCGCCGTCGAAGGCGCCTGCGTTGCCGTAGACCGCCCCGCCCAAGCTCCCCGGCACCGTCGCGGCCCATTCCAGGCCGCTCAAGCCCAGCCGCGCCGCCCGCTGAGTGATGGTATTGAGCGTGGCACCCGATTCGGCGCGCACGCTGGGCGGGTTGGATTGTGTATCGAAGCGCACCGTCCGCGCTCGGTTGACGATCACAACGCCGCGCAGGCCACTGTCGCTGACCAGTAAGTTCGTCCCGCCGCCCAAGATGATGAAAGGTAAATCCATCTCCCAAAGCCGGGTGGCTGTCGTACCCAGTTCGTCTGCCGAACGGACGAATACCAGCGCGTCAGCCGGGCCGCCAATGCGCGCCGAGGTATAACCGGCAAGAGGAGCGTTCTCTTGCAGGCGGTCGCCGAACAGTTCGCGCAGGGTAGAAAGGGTTGCTGGTCGCATAAGTTATGTAGATTGGTTGCAGTAGCTACCTCGAAAATCTGGTCGGGCTTCCACGCCCGAGGCTTAGCTATTTTCGAAATACTCGATCAAGCGCAGTACGATCGCGATCATCTCCTGGGTGTTTTTTTGTGGCTTTTGGCCACTTCTTCGCCATTTTTTATCCATTGCTTGAACAGGCGCCCCATTCGCGGGTGCCTTGGGTTTCAATGTTGTGAATAGAGTGGATTCGTATATGTGCGCTTTTTCATGCATGGCGAACCTCTTTTTTCTTTAATTGAGCCAGGACACGCTTACTGACCAGATCGGCATCCCCGGCAGAGAGTACCAGCAATACGTCGCCGGGACGAAGATGAGAGACAAGATAATCGCTCACGGTGGGCAAATCCGCGATGAACTGCGCTGAGGGGTGGGGCATGGCTCGCGCCACCTGCGCGGCGGAATAATCTTGAATTGGCTCGCGGGCGGCATAGATTTCGGTAACGATGACCGTGTCAGCGTCGCCGAAGGCATGGGTGAATTGGTCGAACAGGGTCCGGGTGCGCGAGTAGGTATGCGGCTGCCAGACGGCCCAGATGCGGCGTCCAGCGTAACGGGTACGGGCTGCCGCCAGCGTAGCCCGAATTTCGCTTGGGTGATGCGCGTAGTCGTCAATTATGACGATCCCGTTCGCCTCGCCCCGGACCTCGAACCTGCGTCCCGTGCCCGTAAACTGGCCCAAGGCCTGGGCAGCCGCTTCCAGCGACAGGTCCAGCAGGTTGACAACGGTCAGCGCGGCCAGCGCGTTCAACACGTTGTGTCTGCCAGGAACCTGGAGAGTGACGAATGACGAGTGACGGGTGACGTGCGCCTCGAAGGTGAAGCCGCCGTTTTCATTGGCCTTCACGTTCCGCGCCAGCGTCCACTGCTCACTGACCGCTGATAGCTGATCACTGTTCACTGGTAACTGTTCACTAATGCCGTATGCCACTGTTTTCCTGCCAGCCTTCCTGGCTTCTGCGAGCAGGGCATTCGCGCCCGCGTCCTCGATGCTGGCAACCAGAACGCCATTTGGAGGTAAGAGTTTCACGAATTCTACGAACGCGGCCTGGAAATCGGCCGGTGACGGGTAACAGTCTGGATGGTCGTGTTCGACATTGGTCACTACCTCGATGACCGGTTTCAAGCCCAGGAACATACGGTCGTACTCGTCGGCTTCGATTACGAAAGTTTTACCTTTTCCAGCGCGAGCGTTTACGCCCAAGTTGTTGAGCACGCCGCCGACAATGAAGGAAGGTCTCTGCTCAAGAGCTGTGAGCAGCCAGGCGATCATAGCGGTGGTGGTGGTTTTGCCGTGTGTACCGGCCACGGCGATACCGGTCTTGCCTGCCATCAGCCTGCCGAGAAAATCGGCCCGTTTGAGCACTGGGATGCCAGCCGCCCGCGCTGCCATCACTTCCGGGTTGTCATCTGGGATGGCTGACGAGCGCACAACCAGGTCCGCGCCAGCGACGTTCTCCGGGCTGTGTCCGAGGCTGATGGTCACGCCAGCAGACCGAAGGTCCGCAATGAACGGCGTCTCGGCGCGGTCGGATCCGCTCACCGCATATCCCATCTCCTTCAGGAGACGAGCGATGGCCGAGAGTCCACTTCCGCCGATGCCGATCAGGTGTATGTGTTCCATGTGCCTATATAAAAACGACGATGACGAAGACGAACGCTACGACGACCGCGAAGTAGATGCCAGGCGTGCCCAGGAGTTTGGGAGGCATGTAATGGAGCATGGCCTCGGTCAGCTTGGCCACGTCACCGGTCGGGGCAGCTATGATATTCGTAAAGGGGTAACCAGAATCAGCCAAGTAAAACCAGAGGGTTCCGGCAATCAGGTAGCCGTTGAAAGCTCCAAGCAGGATGCCGAGCAGGATATCCTGGAACTTCTCACGGGTCATCTTGGGGGCAAAACGGGCGACGTTGGGGGTCTGGTAACCGAAGAAAACTAAGATGCCCACGATGGAAGCGCGCAGCCAGAAAATGTATGTGCCCTTTTGGGGCACCAGGGTGTCGCGGATGAATGGCACGTACTTTTCCAGCAAAGCGATGAAAGCCAATGCCAGGATAACGCTGCAACTGACCAGGATTTCCTTTGCCCAGCCGCGCATCCCGCCGATTATGGCGAACAGGATAACGTACATCCAGAAGATGATGATCAGGCTTACCATATTCTTATCTCCTCTCCCTGGCCAGGGCGAGTAGTTGGCGGCCGATCTCGGTGGCGGCCTGCGGATGGGACAGACGGCCCATCGCCTCGCGCAAGGATTTCATTTTCGCAGGATTATTGAGCAGGTCGTTCACTGTTGGAATGAGTCTTTCGGATAATTGCGTATCTTCGATCGTGACTGTCGCACCGCGCCCGGCCAAATAATCTGCATTGACCTTCTGATAGCGCCAGGCATAAGGGTAGGGCACCAAGATTGCAGGCAGACCAAAGAGTGGGAATTCGCCCAGCGTGGAGGCCCCGGCGCGTGAGAGGACCAGGTCAGCAGCCGCCAGCGCAGCACCCATCTCCTCGTGCAAATAGGGAAAGACATGGTAACGAGCGGCCTGCATCTCGGAAAGGTTCTCGCGGGCGGCGTGAACGTTCGGCCAGTCCAACTCGCCGCTGATGTGGAGGACCTGGGCAAGCGCCAGCAAGGCAGGCAGGTTGTCGAGCACGGCCATGTTGATCGAACGTGCGCCCTTGCTGCCGCCGAAGACCAGTAGCACGGGCAGATCATCGCCGAGGCGAAGCTTCTTGCGGGCATCCTTGCGTGTCCAGTTGGCAAGGCTGGCGCGGGTCGGGTAACCGGTCAGGATGGTTTGCGCCCGAGCTGTGAAATACTTGTGCGAGTCCTCGGTGGTGAGGGCAATGCGATCGGCGAAGCGAGCCAGGGTCTTGAGCGCCAAGCCCGGCTCGATGTCCGGTGTATAGAGCAGGGTCGGGGTTTTTCTGCCGGCCAGTGCCATCGGCACGGCCACGTATCCGCCGGTGAAGAACAGCGCGTCCGGCTTGAACTGGCGCAGGATGCGCCGCGAGGCGAGATAGCCACGCCCCAACTGCCAAAGATTGCGGGGCAGTTGTTTGAGGCCCACGCCGTGTACGCCGGCGGCCGGGATGGCCTGGAAAGGGATACCCACGCGCTTGACCAGTGCAGCTTCCATGCCGCCTTCTCCGCCTACCCACAGAATATTCAACGCTTCACCTTCGACGTTCAACGCCTCAAGAACGGCGAGCGCGGGATACACGCCGCCGCCGGTTCCGCCGGCGCAGATCAACAGACGCACCGTACGACCTCCATTCTTCGGCGACCGGGCCGCTTTCACTGGCCTGTCGGGAGATGCTCAACAAGATGCCGATGGCAACGATGGACATGACAAGGTTCGAGCCGCCCTGGCTGACGAATGGCAGGACATTTCCAGCCGCGGGTAGCAGGCCGACCATACCGGCCATGTTGATAAGAGCCTCGATGACGATCCAGAACGTCAGACCGGCGGCCAACAGCACCCCAAGTGAATCCGGGGCCTTGGCCGCGATCTTCAGTCCGCGATACAGCAGCAAACCATACAGACCGACGGTTATGACTGCGCCAAATAAGCCGAGTTCCTCTACGATCACAGCAAAAATACTATCGTTTGTTGCGAAGGGCAGGCCTGTCACTTTGACGCTGGCGTTCCCGATCCCTTCTCCAAACAAGCCTCCTCGGACAATACCTTCCAATGAGCGCAGCACCTGATAGTTGGATTGCACCGGGTCCTTGAGGCCAGCGAAGTAGGAGCCCATGCGGCTTTGGCCGGTCTTCGTGAATTTCACGACCAGGAAACCGACCAGCAGTGCCGCGATTATGAAAATGACGATCTGCCGTATGTCGCCACCGGCCAGAAAGAAGAGCAATCCGCCCAGCAGGAAGACCGTGGCAGCCGCGCTTATGTCTGGCTGGCGAAAGATCAAACCGCCCAGGACACCCAGGATGATCGCAAGTGGGAAGAGTCCCAGCTGAATGTCATGGAGGTTTTCCCGTTTACTGTAGAGCCAGACGGAGAGATAAATCACCGTGGCCAGTTTGGCCAGCTCTGTGGGCTGCACCGATCCACCAAACAATCCGCGTGCGGATCCTAAAATAGCGATGCCTCTTATCAGCACGGCGACTAATCCCACGATGGCCACGGCCATTACCCAGAGGGCGTATCTGCGCCACAGGTGATAATCCATGCGGGCGATGAAGAATGCAATACCTGTACTGACGATCATGATCAGCACTTGCTTGAGGATGATGTAGGTCGGAGTTTGATCGAAGTCGGTGGAGAATTCGGCGGTGACTGAATATTGCGTCATGCTAGCTGAATACAACATCATTAAACCGAAAATTGCCAGAGCGATGGTGATGACTAGCAGCGGCAAATCGAAGTTCGCTGGCTTTACTCGACGAATCGAGGCCGAAGCACTTTTTGTGGGTTGATTTACGAAAGTTCCGATACCCATTTGCGAAACACCTCCCCGCGCTCTTCGAAGTCGCGGAATTCGTCGAAGCTTGTGCCGCCCGGCGAAAGCAGGACGACATCACCTGGCTCGGCTGCCCGAGCTGCAGCCTGAATTGCCTCTTTCAATCCCGTGCAACATGCCAGCGTATACGGAGGCTGACCCGGGCCAGCAGCCCTCAACGCGGCATTGATCTTCTCTGCCGCTTCGCCGAACAAGATCACGTGGTCAACCCGTTTGTGAACGAGAGCAGCCAGCTCCTCCCAGGGCAGATTCTTGTCACGCCCTCCCAGCAGGAGCACGATCGGCTCATCGAATGAGCGGATCGCGGCGATGGTTCGCTCCGGGGCGGTGGCGATGGAGTCGTTGTACCAGTGCACCCCGTTCCACTCTCTCACAAGTTCCAACCGATGTGCCACGCCGCGGAAACCTTGGATGCCAGCCTTGATCGCCTCGACCGGCAGCCCGGCTGCGCAGGCAATCGCGCACGCTGCCAGAACGTTCAGACGGTTGTGGTCACCGCGCAGCTGGATGTCAGTCTCACCCAGAAGGGCGGTCTCGCCTTCTTTCGTGCGCAGGTAAATCACGCCCTGGCGGACAAAGGCCCCCCGGCTACCGGATGATAATTGGCTGAAGCCGAAAGAGTACAATACACCACGCACCTTGTCGCGCAGGTTCCATGCGCCGGGATCGTCGCGGCCCAAGATGGCGGCATCCTGACCGGTCTGGAACTGGAGAATGCGCGCCTTGGCAGCGGTGTAGGCTGCCATCGTCCCGTGCCGGTCGAGGTGGTTGGGTGTGACGTTCAAAATGGCAGCGAAATTGGGCGAGATAGTCATCTGTTCCAGTTGAAAGCTCGAAATTTCCAGGATGGCGAGATCGTCCGGCTGCATGTCGTCCACGTAGTTGAGCAGCGGGTCGCCGATGTTGCCGCCCAGCCAAGCTGACATGTGACGTATGACGTGTGACAGGCGTTTGTCTCCGCTATAGGCTGACTTGGCCATCCTCCCCACCAGCGTCGTGGTGGTTGTCTTGCCGGCCGAGCCGGTGATCCCAATGGTGGGGCAGGGGACGATTTCCATGAAGATCTGCGTATCGTTGGTCAGCGGGATGCCGCGTTTCAGTGCCTCAGCCGCGATGGGGTTGGTGAGCGGCACGCCGCCGGAAAGACAAACCACATCGGCGCCGTCGAGCAATTCGAGAGGATGCCCGCCCAGCACCCAGGTCACGGGCAGGTCAGCCAGGGCGTCCTGAGCGGCGCGCATCGCCTCGCTGGACTGGCGATCGTTCACGGTCACGCGCGCCCCGTGACGCGTCAGCCAGCGCGCCAAGGCCTGTCCCTGGCGGGCGCCGCCTATTATCAATACACGCTTGCCTTTCCAGTCGGTCTTCATTACACCAATGCCAATCCGATGCCAATCATCGCGCCGAGCAGGCTGATCAGCCAAAAGCGCTGCACGATCTGCGTCTCGCTCCAGCCTAGCAGCTCGAAGTGCAGGTGGATGGGCGCCATCTTGAAGAAGCGCCCGCCATGGGTCAACTTGAAATAGGCGATCTGGATGACAACACTCAAGGCTTCGCTTACGGGGATGATGGCAACAAGAGGCAATAGCACCCATTGGCCGGTCATCAGCGCGACGACTGCCAGCGTAGCGCCGAAGGAGAGCGAACCAGTATCGCCCATGATAAGCTGCGCTGGGTGAACGTTGAACCACAGGAAGCCAAACAGCGCGCCGATCATCGTGAAGCAGAAACGTGCCAGGAAGACCTGACCTTGCATCAGTGCGATACCGCCGTAGGCTGCGAAGGCGGTGGCCGAGATCAGCCCAGCCAGCCCGTCCAGGCCGTCGGTGAAGTTGATCGCATTGGACATGCTCACGATGATGAATGCCGCGATGGGGACATACCAGATGCCCAGTTCGAGGGTAAACGGCACGCCTGGTAAAATGACCTCTGGGGCTTTGAGCAGGTATTTAAGCACCCATGCCAATCCGATAGCCAGCGACACCTGTGCGATGAACTTCGTGCGAATGCGCATCCCCTCGCCCTTTCGTTTGCCCCGGATGCCTTCCCAGTCATCTATGCCGCCTAGGATGGCGTAAGCGACCATGGCCACCAGCGGGACGAGTACGGAGCGACCCAGCAATCTCATACCAGCCAGCGCCACCGCGTTGAGCAAAATCGTCACGATTGCAACTGGGATGATGACCATCACGCCGCCCATCGTTGGAGTGCCCATCTTGACGAAATGTCTGGCCGGCTCTTCCACGCGGATCTGTTTGCCGATCTTGAAATGTCGTAGAATCCGCAGCAGGGGGTCGCCCCAGATAACAGTCATCATGAAGCTCAACCCGGTCAGGCTTAGCGCCATCGTGGTGTCATTCATGATTGACCCTCCAGTGCAGCGACGATGCGATCCATGCGGATGCCGTGTGAGCCTTTGATCAATACCACATCCTTTTCGGTGAGATGATTGCGCAGCCACTCGATGGATTCTTCGGTGCTTTCGAGCTCGACGACCCTATCGGACTTCAAGCCTGCTCGCCGCGCCGCGGCCGCGATCATGTGTCCGCGTTCACCCACGGTGACCAGCATCTCGGCTACCTCGGCTGCGCGCACGCCGACTATCTCGTGTCCTTGTTGCTCATACTGGCCAAGTTCGAGCATATCGCCAAGCACAGCCATCTTATGGCCATCCAATTCGGAAAGCAGGTTAAGTGCCGCCAGCGTGGATTCGGGCGAGGCGTTGTAAGTATCGTCCAGGAGTAAGGCGCCGCTTTGGCTGCGGACGGTTACCAGGCGTAATTGGGCATGACTGGAGCGCAGCCCGCTCATGATCTCTTGCCAGGTCAGACCATCTACCAATCCGACGGCTGCTGCCCGCAGGGCAGTATGCACTGAGTGTTGGCCGATCATTGGCACGCGCACATGCAGAGTCTCTTTGCGGTAATGCAGGCGAAAACGGATGCCCTCCAGTCCCAGGCCCTCCACATCATCGGCCCACAGATCGGCGTTGGCGTCCAGTCCGTAATAGAAGACGCTCGCCTTCGTCTTTTCGGCCATCGGGCGCACCCAGGGATCGTCGTAGTTCAGGATCGCTACACCATCCGGTGAAGACGGCAAGGCCTGTACCAGTTCGGATTTGCCGCGTGCGATGATTTCTTGCGACCCGGCGCGCTCGGCATGGACAGTGCCGATGTTGGTCACCACGCCGACTTGTGGCAGGGCGATGTCGCACAGAAAGGCTACTTCACCCGGGACGTAAAAGCCCATCTCAAGCACAGCACGCTCATAGCCCGGTCCAATTTTCAGGATGGTAAGTGGCAGACCAATCTCGTTGTTGAGGTTGCCGGGGCTTTTTATGGTGCGATAGCGCTGGCTGAGAACCTCGGCGATCACTTCCTTGGTGGTAGATTTTCCCACGCTGCCGGTGATGCCGACCACGCGCAAGTCCAACTTGCGCCGCCAGAAACGGGCAGCCTGCTGCAGGGCCGAGAGCGAGTTCTCGACCCGCAGGCAGTAGGGAGTGCGAGTCAGCGATTCGGGCGAGTCAGCGGAGAAACCGGCGCGCAGGTCGAGGATCGGGAACGGTTCGGGAAGTTCGTGCTGGGTGAATGCGAAAGAAGCCCCTCGCTGGAAAGCCTCGGCCACGAAGTCGTGTCCGTCCGCGCGCTCGCCAGGGATGGCAACGAACAATGCGCCCGGGATGACCTGTCTTGAATCAACCGTCGCCTCGGTGATGACCGGAGTGGGCATCTCGGGGCGGGTGTTCGTCAAGGCTTCGATTACGTCGGCTAAGGTCAGCAAATTATCCTCACGGGCCTGCTGGTTGGAGGCGAATGTTATCGGGAGGGATTCCCATCAGCACCACGAGTTTTTCGACCACTTGCTTAAAGACTGGCGCTGCGACAGTCGAACCCCAAATGTCGGCCTGCGGTTTTTCGAGCCACACGTAGACCAGGAATTTTGGATCGTCCAAAGGTCCCCAACCGATAAACGAGGCATTGGTCGCGTTGTTCGTCGCATAAGGTGCGATTTGCGCCGTGCCAGTTTTGCCAGCCAGGCGGTAGCCAGGCACCAGCGCTTTGGAGGCTTCATTCTCTAAGGATGCGGCTAACATCTCATTCAATGTGTGCGCGGTCTCTGCGCGAATGGGTGTAGCGACTATCATAGAGGATGTGTTCTTCTGCTTGCCATCCTGGACGGTAGCGTAAAGTACGTGCGGGTAGACCATCTGACCATCGTTGGCGATTGCGGATGCCGCCATGACCATCTGGATTGGGGTCACGGATAAGCCCTGACCGAAGGCATTGGTGCCCAGGTCAATCGGTGTCCATCCGGAATCGGCGAGCATCGGGAGTCTCATCTGGCCAGGAGTTTCGCCCGCCAGGTCAATGCCGGTAGTGTGACCGATGCCGAATTTCTGCAAGTAGTTGTAAAAGTCATCTTTGCCCAATTGAGTGGCAACCCAGGCCAAACAGGTGTTGATCGAGTGTTGCAGACAGCCGGTCATATCTTGCAAGCCCCAGACCGTATTATTCCAGTTACGGATAGGGATGTTGTTTATCAAGATGATGCCGTTATCAAAATAAGTCGTATCTGGCTTTACGACACCTTTGTCCAGCGCGGCAGCCATGGTCAGGATTTTGAAGACCGAACCTGGCTCGTAATCCTTGCTAATGGCTGGGTTCAAAGGGTGCTCGACGGATAGCGTATCGCCATAGTGGGCATCATCGCTCAAGTTTGGGCGCGGCGAGGTGGCCATTGCCAGGATTTCTCCCGTCTTCGGATCCATGATGACGATCGTACCGGAAACCGCGCCAGTATTGTTGATTGCGTCGTCAAGCACCTCTTCCGTGGCAGCCTGAACATCCCGGTTGAAAGTCAGGATCAAGGTAGTACCGACTGGAGGCGTGGGTAAGTCCCGCGCCAGGATCGGATCAGCCGGCACCCAGACTGTCAAAGGGGTGCCGGCGAGCAGGCTGTTGTATTTCTCTTCGACACCGGAATGGCCAGCTTTATCTTGAGGAGGAACTCTGCCGAGAATGTTAGCAGCCAGGCTGTTTTCTGTGTAACTGCGCTGATAATGAGCCTTGAAGCCCAGTTGGTTGAGGTTGTGGCCGCTTGGCTCGTAAAGCGATTTTTCCTTCAGGTCTTTTAGCTCCAGGGCTTTGTCTTCAGCGACGTTATCAGCCAGGACGACGTAGGTCGAGTCTGGGTAGGGCGGGTTCTTCATTTTTTCAATGGCTTCGTTGTATGTCATGTCCAGATATAATTGTGCCGCTAGAGCGATGTTGTTTTCTTGGGCCGGGCGTGCGTTTTCATCCAGGGCATTCAATGCTGTTAAATCCACACCCACTTCGTAGACAGTCTGGTTGCCAGCCAGCAAGTGACCGGCGCTGTCGTAGATGTCACCACGCTTCGGGTAGAATGTCTCCTCCCAGCCGTTGTAACGATAAACGGCGTCCAGGATGGCTTTTGCTTCTGCACTGTGTTGCAAGTGAAAGATCTGGGCAGGAATGCTCAGGCCAATCAGGGCCAGGATAATTTGCACCGTCAGGTAGCGCCAAGTATGTGGGTTCTTCATGGCAGACCTTCTGAAACGGAGGCAGTGGATTGTATCTTTTCAGCAAACCAGTCAAAGAGTGACTGTGTATATTCTGGAGGAATGACTTGCGCGGCTGGTTGGGCTCCAGCGACAGACATGTCAATGCCTTTTCGGGGGGTATAGCCGGGCACAACTACATAAGTGATACTTGCTGGATCTGCTGGTTGAAAACCCAGCGCCCAGGCTCGCGGCGCCATCTTCTGGGAAGAGATTTGCAAGGCCAATTGTGTCTCCAGGTCAGCGTTCTCTCGCTGTTCGATGAGAATGTTGTCTTTCAGGGTTTGGATCTCGCGGCCCGCTCGCGTGGTGCGGGTGGAAATATTCAGGTAGCCGAACGCTACTAAGGCGATTGCCACCAACCCAAGCACAAACAGGGCGAGCCACTGGAGCTGTACTCGCCATGAGGCCTGCCGGTATTTCAAGACGAATTGCGAGATGTTATTCATTTTTTCAACTGTGACCGACTACTGGCAATTTTTCCGCTACTCTCAATTTCGCGCTGCGTGCGCGCGGGTTCTGCTGGATTTCTTCAGCCGTCGGTTGGACCGGGCGGCGGGTGACCAAGAGGATACTGGCTTTATGCCCGCAGGTGCAGACCGGCTGGTGGGGAGGGCAGAGGCAATCCCTACTTTCTTTGCGGTAGAACTCCTTCACGATGCGGTCCTCCAGCGAATGGAAAGCGATGACTGCCAGCCGTCCGCCGGGCTGAAGGGCCTGCACAGCTTGCGGAAGGACGGTCTCGATGGCCTCGAGTTCCTGGTTGACCGCGATGCGCAAGGCCTGGAAGGTCCGCGTGGCGGGATGGATGCGGCTGCGCTTCCCGCCGCTGACTTTTACCACGATTTCAGCCAGCGCCTGGGTGCCGCTCACTGGGCGGGCGCGGACGATGGCCTGCGCAATGCGTCGGGCGGCGGGTTCCTCCCCGTAACGATAGATCAGGTCGGCCAGCTCGGCTTCGGGTAGGCCGTTGACCAGTTCGGAGGCGGTGAGGGGATTCGATGGGTCGAAGCGCATGTCGAGCGGCCCATCCGCCTGGAAGGAGAAACCGCGCTCCGGCGTGTCGAATGCCATCGAGGAAGCTCCCAAGTCGAGTAGGATGCCATCTACCACGGCCCAGCCGAGGGTGGACAGTTGTTTACTCAGGGTCGTGTACGAGGCCTGCACCAGGTGAGCGCGCTCCCTGAAGGGGGCGAGTCTCTTGCGAGCCAAATCGAGCGCTTGAGGGTCCACGTCCAGGCCGAGCAGCAGGCCAGTGGGTGAGCTGGCGGCTAAAATCCCGGCCGCGTGCCCGCCTGCGCCGAGCGTCCCGTCTATGTAACGCCCTCCGCTTTTTGGGTGCAAAGCGTGTATAATGTCATGGTAAAGAACAGGTTGATGCGCTTCAGCCATTCTTATGGCTTGAGAGATCGAGAGTAGTCAGACGTTTCGCGTTGGCTTCGGTATCTTGGATTTGAGTCACTTGTTCGTTCCACAGTTCAGGCGTCCAGATTTCGAAGTATTCGCCCTGGCCAACGACGTAGGCTTCGTTTTTCAAGTCAATGAAAGCCCGCAGGTTTTGTGGCACAAGGATGCGCCCGAGTTTGTCGGTCTCGACTGGATAAGCAGTTCCCAGAATCTGGCGGCGCAGTAAACGCGCTTCCGGTAGCGCTAGGTTCTGTGCATCAAGGCGCTGATAGACTTCTTCGAAGTAAGCTGCTGTCGAAACCATTAAACAGCGGTCGAGGCCCTGGGTGATGAAGGCGCCCCCTGAAAGCAAGTCCCGGAAGCGCGCCGGAATCGTAAGCCGCCCTTTTTCGTCAAGCGAGTGTTGATATGTACCCAGGAACTTCTGCAAGAGGAACATTAGTTCTAAAGTCTCCTAAAAAGCGGCAAACGCCGGGAATGCCGGCGTCCTCCACAATTTACCACTTTTATCCACTTATGCCCCTATTGTAGCAAAAGATTCCATAAAAATCAAGTAGTAAATGCAGGTGTTAAGAAACTGTTAGCCGCCACCCTTGGCGGCTATGTGCTATGATACAGGAATGAATATTGGGCGAGATACTGTCTCGTCCAATGTTGCGGCTGGAGGCCTCGCGATGTCCTCTTTCCCTAGAATTTCCCTGTTGACCTCCCCTGCCTGGAAGGATTACGAGCTGCTGGATAGCGGCGATGGTCAGAAGCTGGAGCGCTTCGGCAAATATCTCTTCATTCGTCCAGAGGTGCAGGCGTTGTGGAGCAAGTCCCTGTCGGCTGCGCGCTGGGAGGCGGCACATGCCATCTTCCAGCCATCGGGGGAGGAAAGTGGAGGGCATTGGGTTTTTAGGGAAAGAGTTGCAGAGAAATGGGAGATGGAGTATGCCCTCACCTCCGGCTCCTCTCCCCGAAGGGGAGAGAGGGGAGGGGACGAGGGGCGATCCTTGCGTTTCTATGTCATGACCACACCCGGCCGGCATCTCGGCCTCTTCCCTGAGGGCGCGGCGCATTGGGATTGGGTCAACGCGTTAATTCACCACAGAGCTTGCGCTGAGCTTGATCGAAGTGAACACGGAGAAAAACCTGATGATTTCTCTGTGGACTCCGTGCATTCTGCGGTGAATGTTCTGAATCTCTTCGGCTACACCGGCCTGGCCACTCTGGCGTGCGCCGGCGCCGGCGCCAGGGTTACGCACGTGGATGCGTCGAAGAAGGCCGTCACCTGGGCGCGCGAGAATGCTGCCCTCTCTGGCTTACAGGATAAACCCATTCGTTGGCTCATAGACGATGCGCTCAAGTTTGTTCAACGTGAGGCACGGCGTGGGGTCAAATACGATGGGATTTTGCTCGACCCGCCCAAGTTCGGGCGCGGACCAAAGGGCGAGGTGTGGGAGGTGTACAAGTCCTTGCCGCTGCTTCTGCAGGCCTGCCGGGCGGTGTTGAGCGACCGGCCGCTGTTCGTGGCCGTGACGGTCTACGCCGTTAAGGCTTCGGCGGTGCATCTTTACTATGCTTTGGAAGAGATGATGCAGGGATTTGGTGGCAAGCTGGAGTGCGGCGAGCTGGTCACACAGGAGAAGGGCGGGGGGCGATTGCTCTCGCAGGCGGTTTATGCACGGTGGGAAGCAACAGCAGACGAACATGGAAAACGGTAATCACCTCCCTACAGTTTTGTGCAATTCAACCGAGTTTGGCGATAAAATCTGCGCGACATTCTGCCAAATTTGAATCCAAAAACCCATTAGTATCTCTTTTCCTAGATCCAATTGGTTACGCAACCAGGCAACCTTTTTGATACAATTCAACCCTGTGGCCGAAACTCCTATCGAAAAACGCATAAGTTGGCTGGATTTTCCTCTCAGCAGGATACACTGGAACGTCGAAACGCTGCTGACAATCATTATCCTCATCCTGGCGGTCGTGACCCGTTTCTATAACTTGGGGGCGCGGGCGGCTAGCCACGATGAGATCAACCACTTTGTCCCATCTTACGATTTCTATGTGGGGCGTGGCTACCGTTACGACCCGATGAGCCACGGGCCGTTGCAATTTCATCTTATCGCTTTATCGTTCGCCTTGTTCGGGGATAGCGACTTCACGGCGCGCATCCCGGCGGCCGTTTTCGGCGTTGCTACCATCGCTTGGGCGTTGTTCCTCTTCCGCCGTTATCTGGGGCGGGTTGGCGCATTGGCTGCTGGCGTGATGCTCTTGATCTCGCCTTACATGCTCTTCTACGGACGCTACGCCCGCAACGAAATTTTCATCGTGATGTGGGGCCTGCTGACCATTTATACCCTCCTGCGTTACCTAGAACGCGGCGAGCCGCGGACTCTGATCCTGTTCACTCTGGTCAACGCGCTGCACTTCACCGACAAGGCAACTTCATACATTTTTGCCGCCGAGCAGTTGGTTTTCCTGGCAGTTTATTTCTTCTACCGGCTGTCGCGCCGCGATTGGCCTTCTCCGAAATATCGCCAGGCTTTTTTGCTTGCCTTGAGTGTCATGCTGGCCCTGCTGGCCGGGACGGCCTGGCTTTATTTGAGCGCGGAGAAGCCTCTCGCTTCCACCATGCTGACTTTCGTGGCCGTTTTGGGGTTGGGCGGGGTGTTTGCCGCGATTGTGGCCGGGATCGCGCTGGTGCGCGGGCTTGGCTGGGTGGGCGTCCGCTCCGAGCGCGCCCTCGACTTGCTCATGCTGCTCGGCACGCTTGTCCTGCCGCTGCTGGCCGGCTTCCCGATCAAGCTGGCCGGTTTCAATCCAATGGATTATTCCTCGGCCGGTATTTGGCGATCGGTGATCGTCATCGGCGCGTTAGCAGTCATCGCCGTGCTGCTGGGGTCATGGTGGAATCGTAAGATATGGCCGCTGCTGGCAGCCATGTTCTATAGCATTTTCACCATCCTTTACACCACTTTTTTCACGAATCCAGAGGGACTGGCGGGCGGTTTCATGGGCGCGCTGAATTATTGGGCGGTCCAGGTACGAGGCGACCAACCCTTGTACTATTACGCCCTGCTCCAGATTCCCATGTATGAATTCCTGCCCGCAATTGGAATTCTCATGGCGGTTTTCATTGCCTTTCGAAAGCGGCTATGGCAGGCCGCGCCCGGTCAGCCTTTTAGATCCTACGCAGATATGTGGGAGGAGGCAGTTGCCTGCCCTGGCGGCCAGGCCAGTGAAACTGCACCAACAAGTCCGCGAAGCCTGCCTTCGCAGGCCGACTTCGTGGACTCGTTGCCGCGATTTAAATCGCCGGATGCAGCCGACCAGCCGGTACCGACCATCCTGCTGATCCTCTTTTGGTCGGTCGGCAACCTGTTCGCCTTCAGTGTGGCAGGCGAGAAAATGCCCTGGTTGACCATCCACATCGCTTTGCCGCTGATCTTGGCAGCAGCCTGGGCGGTTGGCTGGCTGGTCGAAACGATCCCTTGGGGCGAGGTGGCAAGATGGAATTGGAAACACGATCTGAAGGTGCTCGCCCTCGCCTGCCTGGGTTTCCTGGCTGTGTTGACTTTCCGGGCTTCCTTCCGCGCCGCTTATATCAACTACGATTATCCCTTCGAGTACCTGGTCTATGCCCACTCTGCGCCTGACCCAAAAGTGGTGTTAGGTGAGATCGAGGAAATCTCTCGGCGCACAACTGGCGGCCTGGATATCGTCGTGGCGTATGACAACAAGGTGCGGTACCCCTACTGGTGGTACATGCGCCGCTACCCCAACCGGATTGACTTCGATGTCACCCCAACCAACGACTTGCGCCGCGCTGCTGTCATTGTAGCCGCTCCTGAACACTACGAACAACTTGCCTCAGTGGTGCGTGACAACTACGTAACCTTCGACTATAACCGCCTGTGGTGGCCAAACATGGACTACTGGGGCTTGAAGTGGAACTCGATTGACAACGAGCGCCGGGCGGACCTGGGGCCGGATGCGCCGCCGATGAGCCTGGGCGAGTACCTGGTGCGTGCCTGGGATCATATCCGTCCCTTCTTCACCGACCCGGCCGTACGCAGCGCCATCTGGCAGATCTGGTTCAACCGCGATTACACCCAATACGCCGCCTTGAAGGGGAGCAATGCCTTTACCCTGACCAACTGGAACACCGTCGAACGGATGCGGGTTTACATCCGCAAGGACATCGCCGCGCAAATCTGGACGCATGGCTTGGTCGCGCAAGAGGCGGTGGTCATAGACCCGTACGCGAGCGCAACCGTACAGCGAACACCGGATCAGGTGATCGGCGAGACCGGCTCTGAGGTGGGTCAGTTCCAGTCACCTTACGGGATTGCTGTTGCACCGGATGGCAACCTATACGTGGCCGATTCGGGCAATAACCGCGTCCAGCATCTCAACCCAAGCGGGGAGGTGCTGCAAGTCTGGGGTCAATACGGCGACGCTACGCAGGGAGATGCCCCTGGCGGCACCTTCAACGAGCCGTGGGGCGTGTCCGTCGCGCCGGATGGTACGGTCTACGTGACAGATACCTGGAACTACCGCATCCAAAAATTCACTGCGGATGGACACTTCCTATCCATGTGGCAGGCCTTCGGTCCGGACAACACAGATGTGTTCTATGGGCCGCGCGGCATTGTTGTAGATTCGCGCGGACGGGTATTGGTTGTGGATACCGGCAACAAGCGCGTGGTCGTGTTCGACGCGGATGGCAACTATCTGACACAGTTCGGAGGCGCGGGACTGGAGCCTGGTCAGTTTGATGAACCGGTCGGAATCGCTTTGGATGGGTCGGGCAATGTGTACATCGCCGATACCTGGAACCAGCGTGTGCAGGTTTTCGCCCCTGATGAAACCGATCTTACCTATACACCGACTACCGAGTGGGCGATCAGCGGCTGGTATGGCGGGTCAGTTCTGAATAAGCCTTTCATCGCCGTTGACGCCCAGGGGCACGTCTACGTCACCGACCCAGAGGCGTGCCGCGTGCTGGAGTTTGCGGCGAACGGTCGAATCGTCCGCGCCTGGGGGACTTGCAGCGCTGACGTCAACGGCTTTGGACTGCCAATCGGCCTGGCCGTGGATGCCGCGGGCGGCGTGTGGGTCAGTGACGCGGGAAATAATCGCCTGTTACACTTTAGCTTGAAGCAATGATCTTTTTCAGCGCTGTAATCAACAGTGGAATATCTTCTTGGCTGGCTTTCCAGAGGATTTCCTCGTCAAGGCGGAAATAGGTAGTCTCCCTCTTGAGTGTGGTTAGCACTTGAGAGGGATGGTAGTAAACGGTTCTTTAACAGTCCAAATGTGATCAGTCAGGTTGGCAGCCATCGCTGGTGTTCTTGGTTGCCACTTGCGCCCAGGAACATCATGAAGTCGCAAACGTAGGCTCTTGTGGGGCTTTATCAGGTTA
>Ga0209609_10000444_pt1 | contig 24887 bp, 38 predicted proteins | sample LakKivw325mmetaG_FD_184136 | JGI IMG/M metagenome (GOLD analysis project Ga0209609, IMG submission 184136) | Anoxic lake water microbial communities from Lake Kivu, Rwanda to study Microbial Dark Matter (Phase II) - Lake Kivu water 325m metaG... | ecosystem: Environmental > Aquatic > Freshwater... | reverse complement strand
GAAGGGGGTTGTTAAGGGGGGAAAAACAGGGTTAGCCGCTACGACAGCTACTGAAACAGCCATAGAATCCGAGCTACTAGGGTTCTTGGAAACTCTCGAGGGCTGGCGTTTTGGAAAAGCGGATGACCTTGCTTGGCTGAGGGACTTTCGCCAAGACTGGCCTGATTTCGATGTGCCGCTGGCGAAGGCATGCCGGGACTGGCACTCAGGGCGAACACCACCAAAGCATAAAGGCATCTGGAAGAATCGTTTTCGTGAGTGGATGAGGCACGAAAGGAAGCGTGAGGAGGAGCGACATGGCAGAACTGGAGAGCATCGACAAGACACTATCGAGGCTATGCGAGCCGAAGGCTGGACTGAGAGTGAGCCAGATGAACCAGGAAAAGCGGATTGAAGAATGTCAGTGTGAGACTTGCGGGAGCAAGTTCCAGGGCGAGATAACCGTCTACATGATGGGCAGTCGACCCAGGGAGCATCGGCCCTGGGAGTGTCCCTCTTGTAAAGAGAAGCGAGAGGCCGAGGCAGAGAGGGAGCGGCAGGAGTATCTGGTTGAGGCACGGCGGGAAGAAAGAGAACTGTGGCGTCAGCGGAGCGGGATACCCGAATGGCTGCTAAGCCGCACCTTTGACAATTTTGAACCTGGCTACCAGGAGAAGGCACTCAAGATTTGTCGGAAGTATGCCGAGGAATTCAAGGTGGAAGAGGCAAGGGGCTACCGCTCGTTGATTCTCTATTCCCCCAGCCCGGGCGTTGGTAAGACTCATCTCATGGTAGCCATCGCCAACTTCGTGATTGACAACTGGAACGGCGAGCCGGGGCAAATATTCAGGCCTATCCGCTTTGAGAAGGGGCCAGGCCTGACCCGGCGCATACGGGCAACCTACAACCTCAGGCAGGATGATGTGGGACACGAGCGAGAAGAGGATATTTATGATGAGTTGCGAGGCGTTAAGCTCCTGATGCTGGATGATGTGGGCAAGGAGAAGCCCTCCAACTTCACCCGGGAGCTCTACTGGTACATCATTGACGAGCGGGTAACCAGTGGGCTGCCGGTGGTGGTAACCTGCCGGCTTCCTTTCTGGGGCAAAAATTCTCTTAAAGACTTAATGACTGAGGACACGGTAGACCGGCTCTATGGGATGGCACATGGTCATGTGGAGATACTTCAGGGAGAAAGCTACAGAACACGCATGAAGGTGGCGTAGTCGAGCTGGAGGAGATAGATGGCTGATTATTTTGACCCAACCGTAGGGCGGTACAGAGGCACGGGTGGGCGTTTCCTTTCCTTCCCCAGCACGACAAAGCTGGTCTGCGCTAGTTGCGGGAAGGTCTGGCGTGGCTCGGGTAGCCCAGCCCGGTGCCCTGACTGCGGGAAGACGAGTTATCCTATTAGCGTTTCAAGGGAGAAGGCGAGTGATGGAGCTAGCAAAGGCAAAAGCAATAGCAGAAGAGCTTAAAGCTCTGCTTGAGCCAGCTTGTGAGAAGATGGTCGTTGCCGGCAGCATTAGACGCCAGAAGCCTGATGTGGGTGACATAGAGCTTTTGTGCATCCCCAGGTACGCTGACGGCGTTGACCAGCTTGACCGGGAGATAGGGGAACTGGTTGTCCAGAGAATGCTCGGCTTTCGGCGAAACAAACTTGGTAGCCAGGTTTACGGGCCTAAGAACAAGCTCATGATGCACGTCCCCAGCGGCATTGGCGTGGATATCTTCAGCACAGACTTCGAGTGCTGGCCAGTCAGTCTGGTTGTAAGGACCGGCGGTGAAAAGACCAACAAGCGTATCGCCATGGCAGCGATAAGAAAGGGCTGGCATTTGAGAGCCTATGGTCGGGGTTTCACTACGCCAGAAGGTGAGGTGGTATGCCGCTCCGAGAGGGACGTGTTCGAGTTTGTGGACTTGCCCTATTTAGAGCCGTGCGAGAGGGAATGAGAGATGCCACTCCTTGACTATACGACATCGGTTCCGGTTTCCAAGACTGTAGCCCAGGTGCAGGCTAAGCTCGTGGAATACGGTGCCCGTGCCGTGATGATGGAGTATGATGACCAGGGACGGATAAAAGCCCTGGCTTTCAAGGTCAAGACGCCCAATAGCGAGCTGCCTATACGGTTGCCCATTGATGCTGCGGCTACCCTAAAGGTACTTCAGCGGCAACATAATAACGGTGAGATACCAGCCAAGTATGCCACCGAGGAGCATGCCTACCGGGTTGCCTGGCGAATTATCAAGGACTGGGTCGAGGCGCAGATGTCGCTCCTCGAGACTGAGATGGTAAGGATGGAGGAGATATTCCTGCCTTATGTTATTACCCGGAGCGGGCAAACGCTTTACCAGGTCATGGCTGAAAAGCACTTTCTACTGGGACCCGGCTCAGAGGGAGGTAGATAATTTAAGTATGGCAAGGCGGAAAAGAAAAGCGGAACACGAAAACCCTTTCGCTATCCTCGAGGACTTAGCCGAGACGGTAGATGCCCTCTTTTTGAGGTATAGCGGCAAGACGCTGGGGGCGTGGCTCAAGGAGCCACCACGCCCCAAGGAGCTGCCCCAGGGAGAGAAGATGGCGGTGCCAGCAGAGTCAGGTATGCCCCTCTCTGATGCCTACGCTATCATGGGGCTACACGAGGGCGCCTCCCGGGAAGAGGTGAAAAGGAATTACCGGCACTTAGCCAATTTATTCCATCCGGATAAAGGTGGCAACGGGGAGGCAATGTCTCTCCTGAATAGAGCCTACGAGCGAGTGCTTAAGGAGAAGGGGATAAAATGAGAGAGGAGGACTGGGAAAAATCACGAGGGGTTCCCTGCCCTCGCTGCGGGCAAGAGACGGTACGATTCATTCGGGGCATCTGCTTGATATGTGCTAGAAAAGCAGAAGAGCGCACAGAGCAAGAAATCGAAATGGAAGCTCTGTCGCGCTCTTTGCGTGAGCAACGTGCCAGAAATAGACGCTAGGCTGCTACTGGCGTCTTGCGGGTCCTGACTTTCTTCGGGCTAGCAGCATCACAGGCATGCTTGGCGGCAGTGAAAAGACCTTGCCAACCTGCGTTCCTCATGCCACCGGCGCCAATGGGTGCCGCAGGATGAGTTCCACCCTTTAGCCTGCCAGCGATGCAAAGGTTCCTCTGGTCGGCCCTTCTCGCCTTGAAGCCCAGAAGAGCTCGGGCAAACCTCTTTCCCGAAAGTCTGGTCTTGCGTCCGGCAATCTTTGGTGAAGACATGGCTTAACCTCCTTTCTAATTTTCCTCTTCATACGTCTGCATCATGCAGTCGTAAGTAAGAAGCTCCTTCTTGGTGTCCTCGTCCTTTACGCTCTCTCTGACCTCATCGAGGACTTCAGCGATTTCCAGGTTAGTGGGTGGTTCCCCCTCGGCCAGAGCGTTGACCTTCTCGGATAGCTCCTTATACCCCCTCTTCTTCAATAAGTCCCGATACCAGGGGGCGATGGTGGAGATGTCGCAGGGAAGGCACTCTTTCCCTTGTGCGGCTTCTTCGTGGGTCTTCACCCAGTCGGAGAGAAAGAGAATCTTCCCGCACAGCGGGTCACGCGGGATGCTGTTTATCCTCTCTTTTTTGGTGTTGCTGTCTTGTGCTGTATCCATTTCATCTCTCCATAGATTCCATCAAGCACGACGCCACCCGCCAGCCTCTTTTCATCCAGAGCGATATCGAGATTTTGGCGCAGGAAGGGGTTTGGCTCCTCGCTGTCAAAAGCCCGCTCTAGGGCTTTGGCCGCTTCGTCCGTCTCACCCTGACGGTGAAGCTCCCTGGCTTTAAGGTACTCAAGGAGGGGGTGCAGGTATTCGGGTTCCATCACAGTCTCCAACATAAAATAAAAGAGCCACGAATTAACGTGGCTCTTGGTCTTCTGTCCTAGAGGTGGCTCTTAGACCTTCCGTCCTCTAGTTGGTAGCATATTATATATCTCCTCCGTTGTCAAGGTGCTGCCCATCTCGCCCTCGGCAACGATATTCCAGCTCTTGCAGTTCTTGCAGAGAATAAGCACCAGCCCATCGGCTATCGCGGCATAGCCGAGAAATCGGCCGCAGGCAGAGCAGCGTATCGGGGAGAGCCCGTTGCTTTCTAAGCTATTACCGTTACTCATGTAGTGAGCGACTCCATAATTTCTGTAGAGACTTTTCGTATACTAGAGAGGTTTTGCTCTAGTACCTTCTTGTCCTGTGCCCACAGAGCGACATAGGGGAAAGACCGCACCCCAGTGTCAAAGCCATAGTGGGCACCAACAACAAAGGCAGCACTTTCGGCAATGGTCTCGGCATCCCTTCTCGGTATCCGGAACACATCTTCAGAGTAGTAGTGCGCTACCTCGTGGAGCAGGCTCTTTAACTGCTGTGCCCTCGGCTCGTCTGGTTTCACCCAGATAGACTTGCCGAAGTACTCTCCCTTGATGGACGGGTCTAGAGAGGGTCTTGGCTCAAAGCTGACAGTCAGTCCCTGCGCTTTAGCCAGTGCCATTACCTTGCTGAATAGCTCCTCATTTGCCTCGCCAGTCAGCACCGGCACTTCAAACTCAGGGAGCGGCTTACCCTCGGTCTGACTGATGTCAAACACGGACACTACAATGAAGTAGGCCGGCGCGACCTCTATCTCTGCGGCCTCAACACTGGCGCCACATTTGGGACAAAACTTAACATCCTTGCCTATCTTAGCGCCGCATATGGGGCAAGTTGGTCGTGGGGGAAATCTGGGTGCTAGGATAGAGATACCCTTCTCCCCTTTCTTTACCCACCGCCCCAGTTCCTTCCAGGTAGCAAATCCAGCGACATGAGTGGCACTGGGCTTCTGGAGCATTATGAGTATCTGGTTGCCGATGCTGTAATTGTGGAACTTCGACATTGTGGTGAGGAACAGACGGAATCTCTCGCTTCCCTGGATAGTTTCCACGCCGTCCTTGAGCTGCTTCAGTACGGCGTCAATCTTGCGTTCGGTTACCTCGACAGGCTCGGCTAGTGTCAAGTCGGGTAAAGGCTCTCGCAGCCACCCGATTAAATATCGGTATTCGGCTGGGACTACCTCACCTGTACCTTCGACAGCGGGGGTGATTACCTCGGCAACACGCTCATTCCCCCACTTTATTATTCCCTGCTCATACTGTTGTTGAGCGGTGGCAAAGCTCTTGTAGCTGGCAGGCATGACGTCACCCTTAAGACTTCTGAGACTATTAAGCAAGGCGGCCTTGTCGTGAGCCTCCGCCTGCTTCCGAATATTGCTCAGGTTCTGGCGAATACGGTCAATCTGCGCTGGCTCGAAGCCATACTCGCTGGCCTTCCTGTCGAAGTCGTCAAGTGCTCTGGCGGCGGTACTGGCTGCCGATGCATAATCATCGGTCTTGATATAAGCAGACATTCGGTCACCGATATTGGCCAGCTCGACGCCGTGCAAGAAACGCACGCGGGCAAAATCGCTTATACCCATACTACGACTCCATCGGTTTCAACTGATAGCCCTTGACCTCGGAGAAAAAATACTCCGTCAGGTAGTAGCTCTCCGGAGAAGGCTTGGCGCTGACCTCGCAGCCTATCTCCTTCTCACAGAACTCCACATGGCCGTCTTTCATCAGGCTGATGGTGCCGGCCCTCTTCCCCTCTTTATCAACCAGCTCCACCGCCTTCTCGACCACCGGCTCTTCTTCCGAGTAGACACCGAGCTTGTTGCATTGCTCACGGGCTTCGGCCCAGGCTCGCTTTAGCGGTGGGCCAAGCTGCGAGATTTTCTCCTTCTCCATTATCTCCCAGGCCCGGCACATTGCTCTCCGCCTTATCTCTCGGAATGACTTGCAGGTCTCTATGGATGCCGGTATGGCCAGCACCTCGGTGCAGCGGCCAACTTTCGGGTCAGGCTCCTCTAGCTTGAGGGCCTGTTCTAACTCTTTTTCAATGGACAATTTAGTCTCTTCCATGCTCCCTCCTTACTCCTCGGTGGACGGTCTACTCCAAAGCGCAGCCGTGGATAATCTCCGGCCACTTTTTCTCGATTATCTCTTTTACTCGGTGGACACTTCTGAGGTGGCTCAGGCCCTCGGCTTTTTCCGTATCGGTCCTGGCTTCGGCTTTGCCATAGCGGCTCTCTAGCTTCTGAAGATATTCTCGCTCCCGCTCCTCTACCAAGCGAACCGCCAACCCCAGGGCGCGAAAGTCCTCTTTCCTCTGGGGGTAGAGACAACGCACTTCGGGAAGGGCCACCCTGGCGGTGCCAATGCACATGGCCTCTTCCTGGTGGGCGGTCATTTCCCAGAGGTCAGGGAGTGACGGCTGTGCCTCAAGCCGATGTGTGTGGAAACTACCCTTAGCCCCTGCCGGTCGGGGGATGGTTACCTGATGAGGCAAGCCTTTCATCCCATCACCCAGCTTCCAATCTCTGCTTATGGCGGCGCCATACTCTAGCCCTTCGCGAGCTGCCTTCCGGGCCAGTTGCTTCATTTTGGAGACTTCCGGGGCTAGGCTCTGACAGACTTCTGCCATTCCTCAATCTCCTTAACCGCCTGCTCCTTGGTGAGTTCGCCCGCCTTGACCCTCTTAGCCTGCCGCTGGACTTCGTCGAGAAAAGGGCTGTTGGGGGTGGACTGTAGTTCCTTCCTAGCCTCCAGATGAAGTCGCTGGGCGTGGGCAGCAGTCTTTTCCAGGTCCTCTATGGTCTGAATATCATTCAACTGATGCCTCAGTCCCCTGCCCTTGGGCAGCCAGCGGCGCAGAAAGTCCTTGTCCTGCTCCGGCAGTTCGACGAAGGACTTGGGAGTGGCGTCCCGTCTCTCCCAGATGTTGAGTTCCTCGGCGCACAGAGCGATTCTTTCCTGGACCTCGCTGCTTTGTATACCATCGCCACGGGCGAACCTCAACGCCTCCGATAGTGAGCCGGCACAGGTGGCGAGGTGGTCCGCCGTGCAACTGCGACAGCCAGTTCCCGCTTTGGCCACAATGGGTTTGTCGAAGGATTTCTCCGTTGAGGGAATAGTGGTCATCTTTTCTCCGAAAGCCGCCTCTTTTTGGCTCTCGGTGCTTACCAAGCCATGGTAAAACTTCTCCAGCTCCTTAGTGTTATCCCGAGGTGGGAGCAGGATTCTCTCAACGGGAACTCGCGCTGCCAGACTAGAAAGGAAATTTGCCCAATTCCAGACCATCGCCACTCCTTAAAAGATAAAGGGGCGTAGCTTTCAAGCTCTCTCTTCGAGAGTGCTACGCCCCTTTATCTCTATTTTAGCACGAATTTGAAACAGGGCAAACAGGACGCTGACGCCTACTTCCAGGCGTTGCCAGGCTACGTTGATATTGAAACGCCCACCGAAACGCCTTGCGAAGCGTTTCGGTTTGTGGTAAGATTTCATTTGGAAAAGTGAAACGCCATTGCGAAACGGGCGTTTCGCCGTGAAGCTAAACACCGAAACGAAACGTTAAAACAAAGCTATTTCGCCGTTTCGTTTCGCGTTGCGGAATAGAAAAAGGGGCGTAGCACTCTCGGGTGGAGAGGTTACGCCTCTTTTCTTTTTTACCCCGGGGTGCTACTAGCCCCAAAGAGGGGGCGAAAGCATGGCTAGTCAAACTCAGGTACTCAAGGCACTTCATGAGAAGGAGGGTCCAATCAAGTCCGCAGAGCTAGCTAAGGGACTCAAGACCAGCGAGGACACAATTCGAGCGCTCATCTCCAAACTCAAGAAGAAGACCCTGGTGGATGGCGACGCCAAAGAGGGCTGGTATATCACCGATGCCGGCATAAAAATCCTGGAGGCTGGCGAGTCAATACCCACCACTATTACCGATGTCGGTGAGGATGAGCTGTCTAAATTCAAATACTACGGTCAGCTTAACGGTGTGGAGCCTAACCTGATAGAAGCGGCCTCCGAGCTCTTCCAGAACCTCGATATGAGGAGCATGGAAGACTTTGAGCAGGTAATGGTGGAGATGAATATTCCGCTAACCCAAAGGGGCCGGTGGACAGGCAACTATCGGGGCTTCTTGAGGAATACTACCCCACCCGAGAAGAGGGATGAGCTCTATCCCCTGCCTATGCCGTCAGCTACCTCCAAGGCCAGCGAGGAGGGGGCAACGACCACTGCGGAGAGAGCCAGTCGTGGGGATGGGTTTGATTACATTGTGGAGGGCAATGAGATTCACCGGGTCGGTGACGGCCTGGGGGAGTTCACGTTCAGACAAGCACTTCAGGTGGTCGCCGCCAGACGTGGGTCGGCAGCAAAGGCGGAGGGTGACGGCAGTCTCACCGGTGCCCTGAATGCCTTTGCTGAGGCATTGAAGAGTACCAGCCCCTCACAGCCGCTCACTGTCCAGGATGTCCTCAACATTATTAACACAATGAAGGAAAACTCAGGAGAAGCCAGCAGCGCCCCCGGTTATGTTGATGAGGATGGCGAATGGCACGAGCTGAAGCCCGGGCAACCGGTAATACTCAAGCGGTCGGCGCAGTCACCATCAACCGGTAAAACACTGGTAATCAAGCAAACCCCTGAGGGCATTGTCGCTGAGGAGCACCAGGCCGGCAGCCCGATTATTATCAATGCTAACCCGCCGCTAGCAAACACGGGCACACCAGCCACCGCTATGCCGCCCATGATGCCCTTCCCCGTTATTGGTTCGGATGGCACGCCAGTGGTAGACCAGGATGGCCATCCCGTCTATGCCAACATTGAGCCGATGCTAAAGTGGCTTGGCTTTCAGTCGGAGCAAAGACGGGCTGATGAGAGGCATACTGCCCTCATGGGGCTGGCCCAGACGGTGAGGGAGAATCTAGGTGATGGCATTCAGGCGCTCAAGGCGGCCGCCCAGGAGGTTCAAAAGACTGGTAAGCAGTCACCAGCACAAGAAGCGCCGCCCGCACCGCAAGCCTACGAGTGTGGCCAATGCAAAACAAAATTTACCATCCCTACCACTGAAGGCTGGACGACACTGAAATGCCCCAATCCTAATTGCGGGAAGACCTGGACGAGAGAGGAGGTCTTAGGCTCATGACTAGCTTTACCGAAAGAACTGCCCGGCACTTTATGACCATCAAGGCCGCCAAGACAATTAAGGGCAAGATAGAAAAGGCCGGAATGGATAATCTCAAAATTCTGGCAGAGAATGGCGTCAGCATTGTTGGCACCTACCTTCAGGGCTGCTCCCCCAAGGAGCAGGCAGAGCTCCGGCGCGACTTTAACAGCCTCATCACAATGGGGATTAGCATAGAGATGGTTCTTGACGAAGTAACTAGACAAATGCCTGAATTAGCTCCTATAATGGCAGGTAAGGAAGGCTTTAAGAAAGCCGAGCTCCAGAAAATCAGCGAGTTTCTAAAAGGGGCGTAGCCCTCTCACAAAGAGAGGTAAAGGGTTACGCCCCTTTATGTTTGCTGGAAGGAGACGAGATGGAAGGCTATCAGACTCCCCCACAGGCGGGACCGAAGGTTCTCGGCGCCAAAGCCGGCGTTGCCGCTGGCGCCTATACTTCTATCACTGGCATTATTGCTCCCTCGAAAGCCGCGTACGGCGACTGGGTTAGTGTAGAAGTCAAGGTCAAAAACACTTGGACTGGCGACATATATATTGCCGTCACTGGACAGTACGACGGCGTCGATATTTATCCCAGTGTTGACTATCTAATCGTGTCGCCTGGCCAAACAGTTTCCTTCTATTTTGCCTTTACTATGCTCAACAAGAGTATCATCTTCCACGCCTGGAGCTTCTTCTGGACGGGCACCGAATGGTATCAGGACGACTATGCCTATGTGAATATTGCCCTGGCAGCACTCACGCCCCAGTTTGGGGGTTTTGGTATCAGCGACTACTCGAAAGTATAAAGGAGGGGAAACATGGACGGTTTGGAATCGACAAAGGTCTACACTCTGGAGAAACTCTTGGAAGACGTCGAGCACGGTAATCTGGCGGTCGCCCCAGGAACGAAGCTCACCGTCATGGCCGGCCAAAAAATCAGGCTGACGGCCACTATCCAACACATGGGAGCCGCGGTAACCGCAACCTTCTACGCTGCGCTAGGCAACCGGGGGATTCTGGGATTCAATGAATGGCGGGTGGGTCAAGCCTCGGTTAGTTTTAGCCAGGATGCAGCCTGGAAAAGCTATACCTTGGTGGCCGATATTGACACCACCGGCGTAGACACGAACACGAACTGCGACCTGTACTGCAAGTTGAAGGAATACCCTGACGCTGGCATGCCCGAGGTTGATGATGTCATCGATATTGTCGCCGGAGCCGTCTTCCAGAACTTCACCATTACCGATTACAGTAAAGTTTAGTGCCAGGAGGTCTTGCGATGATTATTACCGGTATCGAGGTCATCCGGGATGACCCTAGCGCTGTGGCTCAAGTTGACCCACGCCGGGTCCTTGAAGTGACGCCGGGACAGAAGCTGGAACTGACCTACGGGGATAAGCTCCGCATTACCACTGGCTTTGACTATCAGGGTCGAGCCACCGATATTACCCTCTATGGCTCCATTGGCCAGCGCAAGGCAGTTCTTGGCTTTGATGAAATTATTTCATCTGAGAGCCCCTTTAAGACGCCCGACTCGCCATTAGCCTTTACCCCCGTCACAGCATCCGTGGACATTCCCATCACCGCCGATATCGCCCCCAATCCGGACTATGATATCTACTGTAAGATAAAGGAATATCCAGAGGCCGGGCTGCCCCAGGTTGATGATGTCATTACCATTACTGGGCTAAAGCCAACCTTTGAGCTGCTCGAGGAGACTATCTACCCCTACGCCTATGTCTATGACGGCAAGTGCGATGTCTCCACCTTCACTTTCAAGACCGACCCCTTCACCCCGGCAAGCTGGATAGCTGGTAAGTTGGCTACCGCTTGTGAAAATGAGGTGGAAAAGGCGGGCGGCCGAGTCATGGAAATGAGGGTCTATGTCGATAGGAGCCCGCTTCTCTGGACCGACTGGCGAATTGAAATCGTCGGCACATCCCCAACGCCAACGGCGGGAACAGCGATGTCCCTCGGTATAGCTTGGTGGGCAATCGCCATCCTTGCCGCCCTGGCCATAATTCTTGTCATCGTAATCACCTGGTCGATTAAGACCATCGTCTCCAGCTTCAATCGCAAGCCAATCTCGGAGGAAGTCAAGGCGGCTTGGTCTAAAGAGACGCTCATCAAGGTCATCGGTGACTTTGAGGCAAAGCTGGAGCGGACACCAACACCGCCGGAGGAGCTGGAGAATAAGTCAGAGGACGAGCTGCGGAAATACTGTGACGAGTTAGCATCGGCGATAGCGCCAGCACAGGGAGGATTAGGGCTGGCTATCGCTGCTGCCGGTGTTCTTGGGCTTGGCGCCCTGGCATTAGGGGCCTATGCTATGAGCCAGCCGAGAAAAACTGAGCGATGACCCATGATGAGAACTGCTCTAGGTATTTTTGTGCCACGGGTGCATTATCAGGATAGCGAGGTCTTGGTTGCCGTCCGCAGCCCCGGTGAGTGGCATGAGCTCCGGGAGTTTATCGACCCCATGGACCCGAAGGTGCAAGCAATTTACCGCCAGGTCGGGCCTGATACCTGGGCACTGCTCGATTGGGTCTGCAAGCGTATCCAGTATCGGTTGGACGACGGAGAATGGTGGCGCTTCCCGGCTGAAACGATAATCGGCACTCAGGGCGACTGTGATGATAGTGCCATCCTCCTCTGCTCCCTACTCCGTAATTTTACCGATTGCTATGCGGTTGTCGGTAGCTACCGGGGCTTCGGTCATGCCTGGGTGCAAACCGATGGTCAGATACTCGAGACAACCTATAGCTTTGCTCACGATGTCCCTGACCCGCAAAATTACCGGCCCTATGCCATGTTCAACGACCAGGAGGTCATCGAATTATGGCCGGGAGCTCTATCACAGCTCTTTGAAGTTGCCCGGAGCGAATGTAGAAAACTTATATTGATGGCGGAGGCCCAGTATGGCAGATAATCTTCCTCAACATATTGCTATTGTCCCGGACGGTAACCGCCGCTGGGCCGCGAGGAAGGGCATCCCTAATATCGAGGGGCATCAGGCCGGTGCCGACCGGATGCACAACATTGTGGAATGGCTAATCCCGCTTGGAATCAAGTATCTTACCGTCTGGGGCTTCTCCACCGACAACTGGAAACGGACCAGTGATGAGGTGCAGGGCCTCTTTCAGGTGCTCCAGTTATGGATAGAGAAAGACACGCCCTGGCTCCATGAGAATGGGGTCAGGCTTAAGCATATCGGTCGGCTGCACGAGCTACCCCAGAGCCTTCAGGATGCCATAGGGTCGGCGGTAGCCCTGACACGCTACAATTCAGGCATGACCCTTAACCTTGCCTTTAACTACACCGGGCGGGCAGAAATCGTTGATGCTGTGCGCCGATTGATTGCTGATGGGGCGCCCTGGGAGCTTGTCGATGAACAGATGGTCAACCACAGTCTCTATACGAATGGGACACCTGATGTTGACCTGGTAATCCGCACCGCCGATGAGTTCAGGCTATCAAACTTTATGCTCTGGCAGACTGCCTACAGTGAGTATTACTTCACTCCGGTTTTCTGGCCCGACTTTGACAGACTGGAGTTGGAGAAGGCACTTAAATCTTATAATCAGCGACGCAGGCGCTTTGGAGGAGATTAGCGATGTTTTCCAGAGTGCGACAGGCAATAAAAGCCTTCAATGAGAGGCGCTTCGTTATCATCTTCTCTGAAAACGAGAATGAGGCTGACCTGGCTATTCCCGCCCAGGAGATAACCGCCCAGGCAATCATCTTTGCCGCGAGAGTGGCGTCAGGGCTGTTATGTCTGGCGCTACCCAGGCACCGGCTCAAGGAGTTGGAAATAGACGCCCTGCCATCACGATATCGGGCCACGGATACGCCTTTCTATAGCCCGGTAGATGCCAAAGAGGTAGAGCACTCCGGGGTTTCGGCCAAAGACCGAGCCTTTACCATAAGAAAGGTGATTGACCCAAACACTAAGGCCGAGGATTTAGCCCGCCCAGGTCATGTTATGCTCCTTGGGGCTCATCCTGATGGGCTGATTGGGCGCAACGGGCATACCGAGGCGGTGGTAGAGCTCTGTCGGCTGGCGGGGCTCTATCCCGGCGGTGTATTATGCGAGCTGGTAAATGACAATGGGGAAATGATGACTGCCAGGGAGTTGGAGGTTCTGGCTAAGAGGTTCAATATACCTATGGTCACCGTGGGGACTCTGGTAAAGTTCGTCAGGTCTTTGTTAACTAAAAAGAGGCAGGACTTGACAGACACATCTTCATAACTTATGGTATAATCAATTGGAAAGGGGTCGGACAACCTTGAGCTAAAGGTTCAGGGTCCGACCCCTTTACTTTTGCAAGAGGTTGCCGACCGGCCTGGTTGGTCGAGCCAGGAAAAAAGGGGCGTAGCACTCTCGAGTAGAGAGTTAGAAGGCTACGCCCCTTTTTTCTTTCTATCGGGAGTGCTTGCCCGAGAAAAAAAGGAGGTAAAAGCAATGGCAGAAGCATTAGCATTTGCGGCCCCAAGAACGGAAGAGATGACGAAGGCAGCCGTTGGCATGGGCGGTGCCGTGGTCACCGGCCTGGCCGAGGGCGTCGTCATCAAATTTGCGCCAGGGCTGGGCGCCCTGCAACCTGTCGTCACCTGGGGGACCCTGCTCGGTGTGCCCCTGGTTGGTGTTGCTGGTGCCCTCTTCACCAGGGGCATGATTGGCGACCTCTTCCAGGGTGTCGCTGCTGCTGGGGCTGGTATCCTCGGTTACTCACTACCCTCCTTGATTGCGCCCTATATGCCGACCGCTGGACAGGCGGGAGGTGGCCAGGGAGCACGTCAACTAGGTGGTGGGGGTGGAGTCAAGCAGCTCCCCGCGGGCCCAGCGTATGCTCCTCAGAGAGCGCAGGTCCAAGCCAGGTCAGCAATCGAAATCTAAACCAAAATAACTAGGAAGCAAGGAGGAAATGGGAAATGGAACACCATGAACTTCGTGCGCTTGCAGATTATCTGCACACAGGAGTACAAACAGCAAATACTTGGGCTCGCCCAACGCCAGGAGCCGTCGGCGGCGAGTTAGAGAGGGACGAGCGGGCTGAGGTAGTCTTCGGTGAAATCGTCTCCCCGGTGACCGGGGCCGGCGCAGACGAACTGCTGAAGAAAATCATCCCCACCATTGACGGCACAAAATACGGTGAGTATGTCTCCCTCTCCGGCATCAGGTCTTCAGTGATGCTGCCCCCCAAGCAGAGAAGCTGGGCGGGCAGGCTTTTCAGCTTCGGTAACCCGATGTCGAATAAGCCGCTTGAGTCAACCACCCTCAAGTATTCTCACACTCTCTCTGTGGAGACGCTGGCTGGCGGCAGCGACATCACCCAGAATTACCGCATAAGGCTCTGGGGTTACGTCTACAAGGTGGATGAGCTCCCACAGATATTCGGCACTATGCTATTCCCGGCTGAGGTAAGGGATACGCTTAGGAATAGGGTGCTGCCGATAGCTAAGGACGCCATCCTCGTAAATGGCGACACCTGGAAGACTCTACCCGGTGGTCCTGACCAGAGCATTCCCAAGATAAACCCCTTCATCAGGTATGCCTATAACAAGAATGCCACCGATGGTAAGAGCGGCGACTACCAATTCCGGTATGACATCGGTAATGTTGACGAGTCCGAGGAGGACCTCTACTTCGACTTCGATATACTCAATGGGTTAATAGTCGTGGGTATTGGTATTAGAGCGGACGCCGCTGGCCATCTGGCCAAGACAGCCCTGAAGATTGGTGGTGACTATCATCCTAAAGGGCTAATTCCAACCACGCTGGCTAACAATCCACTCGTTTTCGGCTGGGCTTATCCCTACTACCCGGCCGACATCCCACTATACTATGCCATCCCCAGTTTCCAGAGTCTCGGGTCAAAGCCATACCTAATCTGGAATGAAATCGGCGCCCTTATCGCTCAGGATGATGGCGCGGCAATTACTGCCAATACCCTCATCGCTGCCTTAACTGGCGTCAGAATCGAGATGAAGGGATAAGGAGGTACTAAGAGATGTCGCAAATGATTTATCTCGGTAAAGATGTTGTCAACACGCTCACCAAGACGACCTTTCCCACCGGCACACCTGGCTTTGATGAGGCTGACATAAACGAGATTTTTACTCTGTCAGGAGTAACGGCTACGGCAACCCAGGCACAGACCGTAGATGCCTACAATGCCACTGACTGGGCGGATGCCACTAAACCAGCCGTTGCTCATCACATCATGGTCAGTGTCGCAGACAGGCAGTGGAAGGCAAAGGACGCATTAGCGGCTGGTGATATGCTGGTAGCTCTGGTCAACCCCAAGGGGGTAAGGGTAAAGCCCTAGGCTGGGATAGAAGAATAAAAGAATATTTATCATCGGAGGCTTGCCGGTGAAAAGCAGAGTGATATTGTCCATCACGGCAGGCAACTCCGTGATGGACAATATTGTTTTGGAGGGTAGACCATGATTACTGAAGCGACTATCAAACGAGTCCTCTACTTCCCAGAGCTTCTACCAGACGGAGCGCTCCCTGATATTACGGCTGCCAGTGAAGCCTCGCCAACTATGCTTGACCTCAGGCAGTTCCCCCCGCTACTGGTTAAACTATCAGAGGTTGCTATTGACCAAAATGATAGTGTTGAGATGCGTTTCAAGGTGGATGACAAGACCCTTAATGTTCTGGCTGGCTCAATGCTTGACCTGCGGGCAAACAACTTTTCGCTCTGGGCCAAAAGCAGGATTTACTACAACCTCTATAACTCGTCGGCTGGCAACCTAACTGATGTCAAGACCTTCTTCTCCCTCTGGGTCATCAAGCCTACAATAGCCCATAAACTTCGTCTGGGGATTCCCCTTACCCCGGAGGAGCAGAAGCTAAACAAGGACCTGGGTATAGCCGATACCGTAGAGAAGGGATTACTCCCCTTACCACCGGCCTACCAAATAGCCAGAGAGTATCAGGTTATCCAAGAAGAGACCCACGGCTTTCAGGTTACCGTGCCCATTGCCGGGGTTGATGTTGAGACCCTTCAGCCATTACCCGGACAATTTCTAATCCTGACTAAACTATCAGCCGACCCTGGTACTCTTTCCAGCGACCTTATCAAGGTAGCTGTTGATAGGGATTACGTCAGTGACTATGTGGAGTTCCCCACCTGGGCACTGGGGGCAACTGACGCTGTGGCCCTGGGGAAAGAGATTAGCTGCTTTATCCCTGCTCTCCACGAGCTCAGGATTAAGCTCAAGGCAGGGGTGAGTCGAACCATAAATATTAGGTTTACAGTGCAAAAGGTTGCTATGACCAACATCTTCCGGGTCCGGTGGGGGCTGGTTACCAAAGAGGAACTGCCCGGAGATGTCTACGACAAGGTTATGGCGGGGGTGCTGTGATGCAAAAATCGGAAGAAAGAGGGGTTGGGGCAGGAGTAGTAATTGGGGCTATAGGGGGGAGTGCTTTTACAGCCATTCTTGCCACATTACTCGCAGCCAAGCCGGCGCAAGCCGCTCCTCTTGATGAAAAGCTGGATTACTTGCTTGAAGTCCTGACAACCCTTGTAGCAGCACTTGCCGAATTGTCTGAGCGCCAGACTGCTCTAACTCAATTGCTTGAGCAGTGGCTTGCCACTCAAGGGGTGCCAGGCATCACTACAGTCGAGGTTAGCGTGCGCACTCCTTGGGTAGCTAAAGACCCAGAGCAAATATTCAGCCAGGCTCTCAGGTCAGCCGGCGTCTTTTATAGTGATAGGATGGTGAACTGGACCGAGGGGAAGAGAATCCTGTTTAAGGCAGAGTCATCACTAAATCAGGCAGTTACCATTCAGCCGATTGGCAACATTAGTGATGATATGAGCCTGGCAGTAGACATCAATGGAGCACTTCCCCTTGCTGCTAATGCTAACCTGAGCGTAGGGCTTGCCTGGGATGACTGGCACCCTTATGTTGGTATCAAGATAACCGTGGGTGTAGCACCAACTGCAGGTCTGCTCACTATTTCGGCAATCGTTCAGGAATAGATTTTTCCCCGTAGAGGTCTGACGGCATAATGAAAAGGACGCTTAGGTATGAAGTAATTGTTAGAGACCGCTATGGCAAAGTCCTGTCTCGCGAGCGTAGGAGAGCACACAGCTTTCTCAAGCAGTGGAACGAGTTTATCTGGTTTTTCCACTTTGGAGGGTATATCTACCCGAAAATTACGAATGGCACAGCGACCAAGCTGGACTCGCATGACAACAACTTCCGGATGAACGGCGGAGAGGGAGACGCCTCGCTGGGTATTGTAATAGGGACTGGCAATGCTCCTGTTGCTGTTGATGATTACGCGATGGGGGCAAAGATTGCCGAGGGCTACGGTGCCGGACAGATGCATCACCTGGCTAATACCTTAGGGGCACCTGTCGTCTCTCCTCCGAGCTGCGGCTACTCTATCTCCCGCATCATCGTGAATAACAGCGGAGGGCTTATTACGGTGACAGAATCGGGGCTTTACCATCAGCACAGCTACCGGTGGGGACCTGGTGCCGATAATTTCTACTTCTATTCCTCCTGCGGAGTACGGGATGTCTTTGTAGCTCCCCAGGATGTACCTGATGGTGGTTCGATTACGGTGAATTACACACTCCAGGTGACGGAATGAAAGAGATAATGAAACTGAAAGAAGGGCTATCCTACGAGGTCGTGGTTCGGGACAGGCACGGTAGGATTCTAGAGCGAATAGCAGCGCCATCCCGAAGTTACGCGAGCGCCTGGAACCAGTGCCTCTATGTCCTGAACCGGCACAGCAGCTTTACCATCGTCGATACTGGTGGGACAGGCCGCTCTATCTCGTACAGCAGCAGTGTGCTGAGAGCCAACGCCGGAGTCGGAGAGATTGGCTACGGCATTCGTGTCGGAAAGGGCACAACACCGGTCACAATTAACGATTATGCCCTGGAAGCTCCCTGCGGGGAAGGGTCAGGACCCGACCAGTTTCTGCATCAGGCAACGTCAGCTTCCAGTCCGGCTGTAGCTGGTCCTGACTGCTCGTTCTGGCTTCGGAGAGTCATGGTGAACAACAGCGGGTCGACGATTTCCGGCATCCGGGAGATTGGCTGTTACCTCATGATGAAATACTCCCCAGCCTACTACGGGCTTGGCTACCGCGATGTACTGCCTGGCCCTGTCTCCATCCCGGATGGCGGGTCTATTACAGTAACCTACACGCTGAAGGTGACAGTCTGATGAAAAGAGGACTCTGGTATAAGGTAATAGTTCGGGACCGTGATGGGAAGGTGCTCTCCCATGAAAACCGAAGGTCCCGTAGCATGCTTGGAAACTGGTATCGGATTCTCTATGCCCACATGGCTGTAACGTCCACCTCTCTGGTGCGTACAGATGGAATAGATAGGGGTGTCATCAATTTCGGCGATAACTGGAAGTTTGTAGCGGCTGCTGATGAAGACGACATAGGCATTGTTATCGGTACTGGGAGCACGGCAGTCTCCATCGACGACTACAAACTAGACAGTCAGATTATGCAGGGCACAGGCTCAGGCCAGATGAGGCATCATGCTTCAACTCCTGGCTGGCCATCTGTCGCCGGTTCAAATTGCGATTTTCTGACTTCCCGGACTTTCCTTAATAACAGCGGCGGCCTTATTACAGTGCGGGAATCGGGTATTTACTGCCGGGTTAAAGGGACTACCTACTACGGCTATGCCTGCATAGTCAGGGATGTATTAGCCACACCTCAAGATGTGCCCGATGGAGGGAGCATCACCATAGATTACACATTGAGGATAACAGCATGACGGAAGGACAAGATAAGAAAGCTGAAAGAACAGCCATAAAGGCAGGCCGTTCACTTGAGCCCAAGTTATCCTACAAGGTTGAAGTGACTGACAAAGACGGCCGCGTGATTCAGCGTGAGGAGGGCCCGTCCCATAGCTATGTCCGGCAGTGGAACGAGATACTTCATCTCCAGGCAGGGGCTATCTACATAGGCGGTGGTGGGACGGTAAAGATGACGGATGGCTCAACCGAAAGTAATGCTTATTACTCGGTTCGTAGTTTTGCCAGCAATGCCGGCATCGGCGTTGATAGAAGCGGCCTCCGGGTTGGTAAAGACTCGACCCCGGTTTCAATTAACGACTATGCTCTCGGAGCACCTATTGCTCATGGTACTGGACTAGACCAGCTTGAGCACCAGCTTACCTACTTTACAGCCCCGTCGGTTGTCGGCTCTGTCCTCTCCTTCACGATGCAGCGGAGCTTTGTGAATCACAGCGGAGCCGCTATCAGCGGTATCCGGGAAATCGGCAACTACATTGAGTTCACGGGCTCAATGCTTGGAAGAGTCGCCTTGGGCTTTCGAGATGTCCTTGGCAGTTCTTTTAGCATCCCCGATGGGGGTGCAATTACGGTGACCTACACATTGAAGGTGACAGCATAATGCCAACAGTTAGTTTCACTCATACTGAAATCAACCCCAGCCACTCCGAAGGTTCGGGTGGCGGAAGGAGGTCACATACCGATACCGAGCAAAATCCGACCTTTGACGTAGGCTCTGGTGGAGGGCGGAGGACCATTGTTGAAACCGAACTCACACCGACCCAAGTCATGGGTGTTGGTGGGGGACGAAGAAGATTCGTTCTTATAGAAATTACCCCTATTTTGACTCTTCCCAAGCCGATAGTGACCACCAACCCGGCCACCGGGATTGGACAAGTATCAGCTACTCTTAACGGCTTCTTAGATGACGATGGCGGAGTAGTTACCGATTGCTGGTTTGAGTGGGGACTGGACACTACCTACGGGACTGAGACATCACCCGAATATAAAAGCTCAGGCGAGTCCTTCGTCTTTGAGCTCCATGACTTGGTGCCCGGAACTACTTACCACTTCAGAGCAGTCGCCAGAAATTGCTTTGGGGTGAGTTATGGCACCGACGAGGAGTTCAGCACCGATATACAAATAAACCGAGCTCACGCACTGAGCAGAGAGGAGCTATAAAATGGTAAATAGAGCACACGCTTTTGCCAGAGACGAACTTGTCCGAACTCTGACCTCATACACGGGGATTACCACCGCTGATGGGGCTGCCGATGGCACTACCTTAATAGACTCAAATCTCATCGGCAGAAACGACTTTGTTACCGAGAAGACCATCCTCATTATGAGCGGGGCTGCCAAGGATGAAGATAAGGGGGCTCTATCGTTTGATAGTGGCACGGGCACCATCACTCTCCAGGGAACAGGCTTCAGCGCCCAGATAAAGGCGGGCACTATCTTCAAAGTCCTGAATATCTCCACGGTCGAGATTGATGTTGCTGTCATAAGTGCCAAGATTGGCTCTAACACCGACCCGTCAGGCACTACCACCCTCTTTGCCAGGCTCAGGCAGGTAGTTGATGACTACCTGGCTAATGCAACAAACGGTCTGACTGCCATTAAAAACGCTGTAGACGCTGTCGAGGGCAAACTGGATGACGGCACTCACGGACTTGCCGCCCTTAAATTACTGGTAGACTCTGTCGAACTTAAACTGGATGACGGGGTTCATGGCCTGGCTGCCCTGAAAACACTCATAGATGCTATTGAGGGGAAGTTAGACAACCCGATATTTGGTCTTCCCAACATTAAGAGTGAAATCGAGGCAATAGAGACGAAGCTGGATGACCCCATACATGGGCTGGCTAACATTAAGGCTGAGATTGAGTCTATAGAAACAAAGCTCGATGACCCGGTTCACGGTCTGGCCAAGATTAAGACCGAAATCGAGGTGATAGAAGCCAAACTAGATGACTCAGTCTTTGGCCTAGCTAACATTAAGTTTGAAATTCAGGCGATAGAAACTAAACTTGATGACGGGACATTCGGCTTATCCGCACTCAAACTTCTGATAGACGCCGTAGAGGGCAAACTTGACAACGGGACCTACGGACTCTCGGCACTAAAGACCCTTATAGATGCCCTTGAGGGTAAGCTGGATGATGGGACCTACGGGCTCTCGGCGCTAAAGGCTCTCGTTGACGCCATCGAAGCCAAACTAGATAGTGGAACCTCTGGCCTGGATGCACTGAAAGCTTTGATTGATGACCTTGAGACAAAGCTGGATAGGCTCAGGGGTGAATCCCCGGTGACAGGGTCTGTTACTGGTAACTGGCAGTCGGGAACAGCGACCAGCGGTGAGACTGGTGCCGACCTGGTAACCATCGGCGCCAATGACACGAAATATAAGCTTCATTCCTTGATTGTGAGTATACACAACCTTGCAACAGGAGCAAAAGCAACCATCAAGCTCTTCCAGCAGGTGAATGGCACCGAGCGGAAGGTCTATGCGCAGGACTTCAATAAAAACAGCGACCCTGTCGGCTGTTGGGTTGTGAACGGCACCGTAGGTATCCACGAGGCACTGAGGGTAGAGGTTGAAAGTAACAAGGCTGCCGATAACGGTGTGGCAATAGACTACGATTATATGCTGGAGGCGATGTAATGAGTCTTTTAACTAGAGTGGTTCCAAAATATATACCACCCGTTTCTTCTTTCTGGGCAGTGTTGGAAGCTGTCAACATAGCAGCAGTAAAGCCAGCCACGGTAAGAAGAACCTGGGCAGGCACAGATTATATCTTCGATTGCTATGTCAGCCAGTACGTCAAGGACGAATATCAAGCAGGACATATCGTAATTGGCGACTATGTTCTTGTTGAAGTCCTAGACTGGGACCCGGATAAAATGGGAGTCGTTGCCAAAGTATACAAAACTTGGTAGTGAGTGTCAGGAAATATGAATGAGAAAAAGACCTGCTATGAGGAGGGATTAAAATGACTCCACAAGAAATGGAGGTCATCTATATCGGCATTTCGGCATTCTTCGGGGCAATTGTAGCGTCCCTTCTGGGCTGGACGGAAAGCCAGGAACCGTTTAACCCCAGGAAATTTGCCTCAAGTCTAATCAGGGCAATCATCGCCGGGGTCGGTATCGCCACCGCCTTCAATTACGTCGAGCCAATAACCCCGGTGAGCTATTTACTTGCCTTCCTGAGCGGGGCAGGCGTAGACGCTGGCGGACACAGAATTGCCGGCGCCATTCTAGCGGGATTGAAATGAGACCGGATAGGAGAATTCAACGAGGCAAAGCACTAGCCCAGAAGTATGGCGTGGAGCAGGGCAACCCTGACCTTCTCTACCTGCTTTGGGACGAGCTACGCAGCGCCAACTTCCGCCTGGCGGTGCTTATCGGCACCAACGGGATTCTGGTGGCGCTGTTGTTAACACTTATACTAAGGGGTTAAGGACATTTTGTTTTATGCCTAAAGCCTATCTTGAGCCTGTGGAAGTGGAGCAGCTTGAGCAGACAGCTGAATACTTGCGGGATAAACTGCTTATCCGGCTACTGTTTCGCCTTGGCTGCCGCATAAGCGAAGCGCTGGGCATTGCCGTGGATGATATTGACTTCAACCGGGGCGCGGTGACCATTGAGCACCTGAAGGTGAGGGTTAAGTTGTCCTGTCCCCAGTGCGCCACCAGATTAAGCAAGACGGCTCGCTTCTGCCCGGGCTGCGGTGTTGAAGTTGAGAAGGCGGTAGCCGAAGAGAAAGAACACCGCTACCAGAGAACCTTGCCCGTAGACGAGAACACCCTGGCTATGCTGCGGGAATACATTGACCGCGGTGGCCCGATACAAACTAATGGTAAGCAACTCCTCTTTGGCTTAAAGAGGAGCCAGGCGTCTAACATTGTTAAGCAGTGTGCCGCCAAAGCCGGCTTGGGCCCCCTGGTTAATCCGGGAACTGGTGAGCTGAGGGGTATCAGCCCCCACCGCCTCCGTGATGCCTTTGCCGTTCATGCCATAAAGGTGAATGACTCCACCGACGGTGTCAGGATGCTCCAGGAGCATCTGGGTCATCAGAGCATTGTTACCACAATGAAGTATAGAAAGGTATCTGGTGAGGAGCAAAAGGAATGGTACGAGAAGCTCTGGGGAAGAGGAGAGAAGAATGGTAATCGAGCTTAGACCGACCAGGGGCGGTTTCCTCCGGCCCTTCGGCTGTGGCTGGTTTATCCGTGAGTTCCTTTTAGGACACGGACCCGAGGGGTCAGAAAAAATTGACCCGAATAAAGGCGCTGTCCAGGAGGACATCTTTTACCATTATAAACTCGCCCTGCACCGGGCCTACGCTGAGGATGCAACCGCATGGGAGAATGACCAGAGAGCGAAGAGACACCTCCCTCTATACACACCGGAAGAGTATGCCGAGCGGGTTGATTGGCATCTCCGGCGCATTCCCTACAAACTGGTCAAGGCCCGCTACCATAGCTTCTCCAGGTACTTCCATTGGCTCAAGCAATTGGAATGGGTTGAGCGAACCGGAGAAGAGGAGAAAGCAACCATCCAGGGTTATCTTGAGGAACTGGGAAAGCCTCCTGAAGCACCACCCAGGATATATTACCGCCTTACGAGAAAAGGTATTGAAGCTCCTCTCTACCAGTGGTCAAACCCACTGACCACCTGCCACCCAGAAATTGGCGGCATGCCAGCGCCAGAGTATTTCCGTGAGAAACGGAAGGAACGCCACTACGTCAAAAAACGCCCCACGAAACGACGGGTAAGGGCATAAATCCCGCCCCCTAGCATCAGGGAGACCCGCAATTAACCCGCCTCTTTTAACCCCATCCAGCCTAAAACAGCATCTTTTGGCTCAAGATAGCCACTTCCCCTAAAGTGGAAGGCTGTAGAATGCGATTTTAAGCCCCTAAACAGGGCGACCCATACTTTTCTACCCCTCAAGCTACGCTCAGCACCTCTTGCTGAGGATGGCAGAGGTTGCTGAGCAAGCCGTATGCCTTACCCTTCCTGTCATCGCTTCTACTCTCAATTAGTCGGCTTGGTAACTCAATCAATAAACATACTAGCTAGTTTATCAGATAGTTCAAAAGAGCTTTTTGACCGACAATGAAGCTAGAAATTGAAAAGCACCTTAACAATTGAATACGAAAGCCTAGCCTGAACGCTTACAAGAAAGGGGGTAAGCGTGAGTTTAAGCGTAACAGGGCATTGTAGCCGATGCGGTAAGGTCTGGACGCTAAACGAAAGGCAGGGCGTTTGTCAGTGGTGTAATAAGCCGTCAAGCTGTCAAACGACCACGACACAGCCCCGCCATATCAAGTCTAGCCGAAGGCGTAAGCAAAGGCAAGCTGACGGCAACGGCTATGACCAGTTAGAGGGCGTCTATGCTACATATTATAAGGTAGCTTCCCGATTTAACCGCAAGGCAAAGGTAGAGGACACAGAGGACTTGCTACATACGATAATCTTGACCCTTGCCGTAGCGGAGCGGAATAACGGACACAAGCCCTTCACGGAAGGCACTATGTATCGGATAGCCAGCCGAGCCGTAGCCGACTACTGGAGAGCCTACTACAAAGTCAACAATGGGTTAGACTGCCACACTTGTAGCAAGGCACAACGGCACAAGTGTAAAGAGGACGACCTCTATACCCAGTGTCCAAAGTCTATCAAGCTGGAATACCTGTCAAAGCCTATACTGGACGGAGAGGGCAATCTAACCGAACTCGGAGAGCTGATAGCCGACCCAAAAAGCCTAGACCTTGACGCTTGGGAAAGGGATAGCCTATGGCAGATAGGCTATAAGCCTAGACTGGTGGCGATAGCCTATAAGTTGAAAGCGGGGATACCGCTAACCAAGACCGATAGACAATACCTGTGGAGATTTAGGAAGGCAGAGCAAAAAACACTGCTTCCGATGTAGACATTTTAAGCCCCTTTTGACGACTAATATAGTGGAAGCACCGCATAGGCTAGCGGGACGCAGTTATGCGGGACTTACTACTAGGTGAAGCTGGCAGATTTGCCCACTAGCCAGATAGCCAAAAGGGGGTGTTCAAATAGAACAACTGAATATCGTGGGCAAG
>Ga0209609_10000441_pt1 | contig 25016 bp, 25 predicted proteins | sample LakKivw325mmetaG_FD_184136 | JGI IMG/M metagenome (GOLD analysis project Ga0209609, IMG submission 184136) | Anoxic lake water microbial communities from Lake Kivu, Rwanda to study Microbial Dark Matter (Phase II) - Lake Kivu water 325m metaG... | ecosystem: Environmental > Aquatic > Freshwater... | reverse complement strand
GAGTCCCTTGACGGCAGGATTGCCGCCCGCAGCGGCGATTCCAAATGGATAACCTCGGATAAGGCCAGGAGCTATGCCCACCGCATCCGTTCAGATTACGATGCGGTAGCCGTAGGCGTAAATACCGTTTTACGCGATAACCCCAAACTAAACGCCTGGTTTTCCAAAATGCAGCCGGTAAAAATCGTCGTAGACAGTCAGTTAAGTACCCCGCAAGACGCCGAAATTTTTTCCCGCAGCAGTTCGGTTATAATAGTAACCTTAGCGGTAAAATCCGGCCAGGAAACCGAGAACAGGGAGATTCTGGGCCGCAAGGCCAGGATACTCGAGGTGAAAGAAAAAGAGGGCCAGATAAACCTCAAGGATATGATGAAAAAACTCGCCCGGCTGGAGATAACCAATATGCTAGTAGAGGGCGGAGGGACGTTAATCGGCTCTCTATTTGACGAAGGCCTGGTGGATAAGGTTTTATTTTTTATCAGCCCCAAGATTATCGGAGGCAGGGATGCCATCGGAGCCGTAATGGGCCGCGGGATCGGCCGTATCGATAAGGCATTCAGGCTTCGCGACGTTAAATTAAAACGCATCGGAGAGGATTTTTTAGTAGAGGGATATGTTTAGCGGCATTATCGAAGAGTTAGGCAAAGTAGAAAGAATATCTCCTGCCGCAAGGGTGACGCTGCTGGAGATTAAGGCTGACAAGGTCTTGGAAGATAGCCGGACAGGCGACAGCATTGCAGTTAACGGCGCCTGCCTTACGGTAATAAAGAAAACCGCGGATACCTTGAGCTTTGAGGTCATGCCCGAAACCCTGAAACTTACCAACCTCGGAAAGCTAAAAATAGGCGAGATGGTAAATTTGGAACGGCCGCTTAAGGTCGGCGATAGAATCTCGGGGCATTTTGTATTAGGGCATGTGGATTGTCTCGGAGTGATACGCCGTAAGGGTTACGAGAACAGTAATCTCTGTTTTGAGATTGCGGTGCCGCCGAAGTTTATCGCTTCTGTTCTGCCAAAGGGCTCGATTGCGCTAGACGGCATCAGCTTGACTATTACCGAAAAGAAGTCCGCAACTTTTAGCGTTTATATTATACCGCACACCTTAAAAAACACGACATTGGGTTTCAAGGAGCCTTCTGCCTTGGTTAATGTCGAATTCGATATCCTCGCCAAAAAAGCCGCCGCGGTTTCTTAAGTTAACATAACTTAAAGATTGCGCACCCGCCTTATTTTTGTTATACTAATTTAAACAATTATTTTTGTAACGGGGCGTGGCTCAGTTTGGCTAGAGCGCTTGGTTCGGGACCAAGAGGTCGACAGTTCAAGTCTGTCCGCCCCGACCATTTTAATTTATGCTTTCGCTTCCGTGCACTGGATTTTTACGCCGTGCGCTACGGTTTACGCCTCTCTTTCGGGCAGTATGCTAACGCGGGCTCGCCACCTTTCGTTCGGCGTAATCCCTTGCGCACTCCTACCGTAAAAATCCTAATGTGCGCTCCAGCGAAACGCATAAATTATAGAGCGTAATCAGCTATAGGATTAACGGGTAACTTAGCGTGGTAAATTTTAGGATTTTGCTGGAGGCACATTAGAAAATTTTTGACATCTTATTTTTGCTTGGGTCTGCGAGGGATTACGGCGAGCGGGAGTATGTCGTGTCGGCGATAGTCTTTACGGGAGCGAGCCGTAAACCGAAGCAGACGGCAAAAATTTTCCGTGCCGGAAGCAAAACCTAAAATTAGACCAAGTGAGGGCCCGTTAAAGCGTTCTATGAAAAAGCAGGTGCATGCATATTATAGCGGCAGAGTACAGGGGGTGGGGTTTCGTTTCACCGCCAGAAGTATTGCCGAGGAATTCGGCGTTTCGGGGTGGATAAAGAACCTTGGCGACTCCAGGGTAGAGATTCTCGCCGAAGCGCCCGAAGAGACCCTGAAAAAATTCTTAGACAAAATCACACAGTATTTTTCCCGCTATATTCAGGATACCGAGATTGAGTGGCAGCCGGCCAGCGGAGAATTTAAAGATTTCACGATTGCCTTCTGATGCGCTACGGGATATTGGGCGATATCCATGCTAATCTGGAAGCCTTGACTGCGGTGCTGGATGCCTGTAAAGACGAATCTGTTGACCGTTATCTATGCGCCGGAGATATCGTAGGGTACGCCGCTAATCCCGCGGATTGTATCACAACGATAAAGGAACTTGCGGCAGTTGCGGTTGCCGGAAATCATGACCGGGCAACAGCGGGTTTATTGGGGGTAGATTACTTCAATTATGAAGCCCGGCAGGCAATATCCTGGACCAAAGAGAAGCTTGATTCCGGAGAGCAGGATTTTTTAGCGGCCCTTGAACTAGTTTACCGCAATGACGATTTAACCCTGGTCCACGGCACCCTTGATGCCCCGCAGGATTTTAACTATATGTTAGACACGCACTCCAGCCGCAATAGTTTTGAATTATTAGACCACAAGATTTGTTTTATCGGCCATACCCACGTTCCCGCCATATTCGCCCAGGACCAAAACAAGCGCATCCTGTGCATCAACGCCGATAGTATATCTCTCGAAGAGGACAACAAATATATCGTTAATGCCGGCAGCGTAGGCCAGCCCCGCGATAATGACCCTCGCGCTTGTTACTGCATCTACGATACCGCCAAGAAAAAAGTTATGATTAAAAGGGTAGGTTATGACATAGGGGCGGCAAGGAGAAAGATTATCGAATCAGGGCTGCCGCGTTTTTTGGGCGAGAGGCTTTTAAGAGGGTTATGAAGAGCGAAATCCAGAAAAAGATCGAGAAGCTAAGGCAGGATATCAGACATCACGATTATCTTTATTATGTTTTATCGCAGCCGGAAATATCCGATAAGGAATACGACAATATGATGTCCCGGCTTCAAGAATTAGAAGAGAAGCACCCGGAATTTAAAAGCAAGGATTCTCCGACCGTGCGCTTAAGCGGCGGGATATTGGAAGGCTTTGCCACGGTGAGGCATAAAGAAAAGATGCTCTCCCTGGATAATACCTATTCCTTTGAAGAGTTAAGGGATTGGGAGGGGCGGGTGCATAAGGGTTTGAAATCCGGGGAAAGAGTGGAATACGTTACCGAATTAAAGATTGACGGGCTTAGCGCCAACCTCACTTACCAGAAGGGCAGGCTTGTTATCGGCGCCACGCGCGGAGACGGAGAAACCGGGGAAGATGTCACCCGGAATATTAAAACTATCCGTGCCATCCCGTTGTTATTAATAGGTAAAGATATTCCGGATTTTATCGAGGTCCGCGGCGAGGTTTACCTGAACCGCAAGGACCTTGCTATCCTTAATAAAGAAAGAGAAGCCGCGGGGGAGGTATTGTTTGCCAATCCCCGCAATGCTGCCAGCGGTTCTTTAAAGTTGTTGGATACCGCGATAGTGGCTCAAAGGAGATTAAGGTTCTTTGCGCATTCTTTGGGTGAATACCGCGGAGCTGCCATTGACACGCATTGGGAGTTCCTCGAGGACTTAAAAGAGTGGGGCATACCGGTGAACCCGCACTCTAAACTCTGTAAGAGTCTGGATGAGGTCATCGCTTATTGCGAATCCTGGCAGGAGAAGCGCGATGTTTTAGATTATGAAATCGACGGGATAGTAGTAAAGGTCAACAGTATCAGGCAGCATAATGCTTTGGGATACACCCTGAAGAGCCCGCGCTGGGCAGAGGCCTATAAGTTTCCCGCGCGCCAGGCAACTACCAAGGTCCTGGGCATTAAGATTAATGTCGGCAGGACCGGCGTTATCACTCCGACGGCAGACCTGGAAGCGGTGGAGTGCGGCGGGGTCATTATCAGGCATGCCACCTTGCATAACTTTGACGAGATCCGGCGTCTTAAGATTAAAGTAGGCGACCGCGTATTAATCGAAAGGGCGGGGGAGGTTATACCCAAGGTAGTCAAGGTGGTGAAAGACGGCGGCGGCCCGGCCTTTAAGATACCCAAGAAGTGCCCGGCCTGTTCCGGTAAAATCGTCAAGGAAAAAGAGGAGGATGTTGCCTACCGCTGCATTAACCCTTCATGCCCGACGCAATTGGAAAGAGGGTTGTTACATTTTGCCTCGCGCCAGGCAATGGATATCGAAGGCCTGGGTGAGTCATTGGTGGAGCAGCTGGTAAAGAAAGGGCTGGTAAAGGACTTCGCGGATATATATTTCTTGAAAAAAGCAGATTTACTGAAACTGGAATTATTCAAAGATAAAAAAGCGGATAACCTCCTGGCTGCGATTGAAAAGAGCAAGCAGCAGCCTCTTTCGCGGCTTATCTATGGATTAGGCATCAGGCATATCGGCGAAAAAGCAGCTTATGTTTTAGCGCAGAGATTCAAGACCTTGGATTATTTAATAGGGGCTGATAGCGTTGATTTCGACAGCATCTATGAGGTAGGCGCGGTGATGGCAGGGTCTATCGTGGAATTTTTCAGACAACCTGTCACCAGGAGGATTATCGGCAAATTTAAAAATGCGGGTTTGAATTTAGGGGAGAAAAGCGCGGTTATCAAGAAATCAGCCCTAACTGGGAAGACAGTTGTTTTTACCGGAGAGTTGGCGGGTTTTAGCCGCAGCCAGGCCGAAGACCTGGTGCGCAGGGCTGGCGGTAATCTCTCCTCCGCGGTAAGTAAAAATACGGATTTCGTGGTAGCCGGCGAAAACCCCGGCTCAAAATATGACAAAGCCAGGAAACTGGGAGTAAAAATTATTGATGAAGAAGAATTCAAGGAGATGCTGAAATGAAATCTAAGAGTCAAAACCCGCACCAGCCAGGCAGAGGAGTAAAATTCAGAATACTTATGCTGGTTACTACCTACCTATTGCTGGCTACTTTGTTAGGCTGCGAGGCCTTTGTGCGCAAGTTTACCAGAAAACCCAAGAAGGAAGAGGCTCCCGAGCCGATGGTGCTGGTGCCGGAGGAATACCGCGGGCCCGAGATGACCAGGGAAGAATTGTACCGGCAGTATCTTCTTTTCTGGAAATCCTGGCAGGATGAGTTAATCCAATCCCTGACCGACGGCAGCAACAATAAAAAGCGGATAGATTGCGCCAATGAAGCCCTGAAAAATCTTTATCAAATGCGGTTAATGTTGAATCCCGACACCCAGTTGAGGTTAGATGATTACATCCGCCAGAGCGAGGAGCTGAAAAACGCGATTAGCCGGGATACCTACGGCTATGACCTTGCCGTTAACCGCCAGCGCGCCGAACGCATCCGCAGGAATATGCTCAGGGATTTCAGTTACTTCAAGATTAAGGATTGCCTGGCATGATACTGGAGACGCTCACCGTAGGCCCTTTTGCGGTGAATTGTTATGTCCTGGCAGAGGCTGCCGCAAGCCCGGCCGTTATCATCGACCCCGGAGCAGACGAGAAGAAAATCCGTCAGGTCCTGGCTAGACATAAACTCACCCCCGGCATCGTTATTAATACCCACGGCCACTTTGACCATATCGGCTGCGACGACAAGTTCGGCGTCCCTGTTTACATTCATCCCGATGATGAGGCGCTGTTGAAAGATACCCGCCTTAATCTTTCGGAGTTGCTCTTTCAGTCCTATGCCGTGGGAAAGGTTATGATTAAAACCGTCAGGGACGGCGACATCATCGCATTAGGAGGCATACGCTTAGAGGTAATCGCTACCCCGGGTCACACCGCCGGCGGGATATGCCTGCTTTTGAGGCAGCCGGAAAATAAAATTCTTTTTAGCGGGGATACCTTATTTTATCAGGGGGTAGGCAGGGTGGATTTTCCCGGCGCAAGCGAAAATGCCATTATCAAGTCCATCAAGGAGAAATTATTCAAACTGCCCGATGATACCGTGGTTTATCCCGGACACGGGCCTTCTTCTACCATCGGGGAGGAACGGGAAAGTAATCCTTTTTTAAACTGATATGCGCGAACTAATCGAGGCCTTCTTAAATTATTTGTCGGTGGAGCGGGGGTTATCCCGCAATACCATTACTTCCTATCAGGAAGACTTGAATTATTATATGAATTACCTGGAGTCAAAAGGCATTGATACCTTATCACGCACCACCCGAAACGATATTACTAATTTTATGCTTTCCCAGAAGGATAAGGGCCTGGCTGCCAATTCCGTGGCGCGGAGGCTGGCGGCAATCAAGGCCTTTTACCGGTTCCTCGTAAGGGAGAAGATACTTAAAACCGACCCCAGCAGCCTGATTGATTCCCCGAAACTCTGGAAGAAGATTCCGGATGCCTTATCAATAAATGAGGTAACCAAACTCTTGGAGCAGCCGGACATACGGCAGCAGCTGGGCGTAAGGGATAAGGCGGTACTCGAGGCACTCTATGCTACCGGCATGCGCGTATCCGAGGCAGTGAATTTAAAAACCGACAACGTGAATGTCGATGTGGGTTTTTTGCGTTGCATAGGAAAAGGGAATAAGGAGCGGGTTATACCTTTGGGTAAAAAGGCAATCAGGAGCGTGCAGAGGTATCTGGAGGTATCACGGCCTAAATTATTAAAAGGCAAGACCAGCGAATACCTTTTTTTAAGCCGTTTCGGTAAAAGAATCTCCCGGCAGTCCCTCTGGAAGATCATCAAGAGGTATGCCCGCCAGGCGGGAATTAAAAAGCCCATCCGGCCGCACATCCTGAGGCATTCTTTTGCCACGCATTTGTTAGAACGGGGGGCAGACCTGCGTTCGGTGCAGGAGATGCTCGGCCACAGCAATATCTCTACGACGCAGATTTATACGCATATTAATAAGGACAGGCTTAAGACCATACACAAGATGTTTCACCCGCGTCCATAGTTGCAGTAGGTAGTAGTTAGTATTTAGTATGTAGGGAGAGGGAAATGAAAGAATATTTCAGGAAGATACCGCCGGAACTCAAGGGTTTGATAAGTATGGCCGGCGGCATTGCCGATGCTTATCGGATGCCCGCCTATCTCGTAGGAGGTTTTGTGCGCGACCTCATCATGGGCGCGAGTAACCTGGATTCGGATATTGTAGTGGAGGGTAACGGCATTGAATTTGCCGAGGTCCTGGCGGTAAAATTAGGCGCCAGGCTGGTAAGGCACCGCCGCTTCGGCACTGCCACGGTAGTGATTAGTCCATATCTAAAAATAGATATCTCCACCGCGCGCCGGGAATCCTATCCTGCGCCGGCGTCTTTGCCGGTAGTGGAGCCGGGCAACATGATGGATGATTTGGCACGCCGCGACTTTACCATTAATGCCATGGCAATCGGCATCAATAAGGATAATTTCGGCAAACTCCTGGATCCCTTTGGCGGCAGAAGAGATATCCGCAAGAAAAATATCCGCATCCTGCACGACTTGAGTTTTATCGATGACCCTACCCGGATGCTTCGGGCTATCCGTTTTCAGAAACGCTACAACTTTAAGAACGAACCCCATACCCTGCGCTTGCTTAAAGAGGCCTCGCGGCTGAAGGCGTTGGATAAAGTGCATCCGCATCGGGTGCGCGATGAATTAATCCTGATTTTGAAAGAAGCCGAACCGCTTAAGGCGCTGATGGCAATTCAGAAACTAATCGGGTTAGAGTTTATCGCAACGGGCTTAAGGCTTTCCCGGAAAAGCCAGCTCCTTTTGAGGGCGGTTAAGAGAGAGGTTTACTGGTTTAAGAGGACCTACCCGCGGCGCAGGCGCCTGGACAGCTGGCTGATTTATTTTATGGCGATGCTGGAATCCCTGGATGCGCCGGCGGTTAAAAAAATTGCTAAGAAATTTGCCCTTTCGCGGGGAGAAACCAAGAGGCTCCTTACTGCTAAAAACATTAAGCCGGTAGCGCGCCAATTAAGCATGCTTAATATCAGGCCCAGCCGGGTTTATCATTTGCTGGAGCCTTTAAGTTATGAGGTCATTATAATGCTGCGGGTAAAATACCGTAATAAAAAGCTGCTGCGGTATATCGAGGTGTTCTTTACTACCTACAACGGGATGCGCATCCGGATTTCGGGAGATGACCTTAAAAGCTTAGGCCTGAAGCCGGGGCCGCGTTACCAGAAGATTTTCCGCAAGATTTTAGACGCCCGGCTTAACGGTTCAGTCAAAAGCAGAGAAGAGGAGATTGCCCTGGTGCGCAGATTAGCCGGGCTTTAATCGCGGTGACAATCGGGATTTTAAAATTATTCCTGTTTATACCTGCAAGCAATTCCCTTAAGGACAGGAGAATGGTGCTGCGAAGCCTTAGCGCCAGACTGCGCAATTCCTTTAATGTCGCCGTCACCCAGATAGACGGGGAGGATAAATGGCAGCGCGCAACCCTGGCAGTAGTGGGCGCGGAGAAAACTTCCGCCGGCGTCAACAGCACGCTCTTGGCAGTAGTGAATTTTGTAGAGGGCTTTCGCTCTGCGGAACTGCTTAATTACGAAATGGAGATGATTTAAGGATGTCGAGGATCGACAAGGTAGCCCAGACCCTCAAGAAAGAAATCAGCAACATCGTACATGACGAATTAAACGACCCGCGCCTGGGGTTTGTAACTATTACCCGGGTCGAACTGACCCCGGACCTGCGCTATGCCCGGGTTTTTTACAGCGTCCTGGGCGAGGGGCAGGAGTACTCCCGCACTGGGGAGGCCCTGGATTCTGCCCTGGGTTTTATCCGCAGGCTGATCGGTCAGCGCATCAGGCTTAGGTTCACGCCCGAGATTATTTTTAAAGAGGACCATTCCAGCGAATACAGCATCAGGATCGAAGAGATGCTGGGCCAGATAAAGAAATTAGATGAGCCTAAAAAAACTAAGCGCAGTATTAAAAAAGCAAGATAACTTCTTGGTTACTGCCCATACCAGCCTGGAAGGCGATGCCATCGGCGCCGAGGTGGCGTTTTTCATGCTGCTTAAATACCTCGGCAAGAACGCCATCCTTATGAATAGCGACCGCGTGCCGGCAAGTTACCGTTTTCTGCCGCTGTTGGAAAATATTAAAAGGTTCCATAAGGGGCGGTTCGTTCCCTTTGACTGCCTGGTGCTTCTGGACTGTTCGGATTTAGGGCGCGCGGGGCAAATCGCAGAACTTAACCTCGAAGGTAAAACCGTACTTAACATTGACCACCATATCAGTAACCAGTACTTCGGTGATGTAAATTGGGTATTGCCGCACCTTTCTTCAACCTCGGAGATGGTATACCTGCTTTACAAGAGCCTTAAGGTTCCCTTTAACAAGGATATCGCCACCCTTTTATACGTCGGGATACTCAGCGATACCGGCTCATTCCGTTATTCCAACACCACTGCCTCTACCCATAAGGCGGCGGCAGAGATGGTGGCTTACGGCCTGGATATAGTGGATATTTACCGCCGTGTTTATGAAGACATAACCTTCAGGGATATGAAACTCTTAAGCCGGATAGTTTCTTCCATGAAGCGCGATTCTTCGGGAAAGATTGTCTGGTGCGAGATACCGCGGCAATTAGTAAAGAGGAACGCCTCGCTGGATATCAACGAGCAGGTTTTAAGTTTTGCCCGTATCGTTAAAGGTATTGAGGTGGCGCTTCTTTTTAAAGAGAACCTCGGCACCAGAAATGAGGTGCGGGTAAACTTCCGTTCCCAGGGCAATGTCGACGTAAATAAGATTGCCGCGTTTTTCGGAGGCGGCGGCCATAAGACTGCCAGCGGCTGCACCTTAAAGGGCAGCATCGCTGGAGTAAGAAAAAAGGTTTTAGCGAAGGTAAGGCAGTCGCTGGCAAAATGAAGGTTGTTTACGGCATCAGCAATATCAGGAATTATCCTAAAGCGGTGGTGGCGCTGGGCGTTTTTGACGGCATGCATTGCGGCCACCGCCGTATCCTTCAGGCAGCGGTTAGGAAGGCACGTGCGATAAAAGGCAGGAGCGTGGTGTTGACCTTCTGGCCGCACCCCCAGAAAGAAGAAAGCCTCCATTCCTTAAACCACCGTTTAAAATTAATCGCTGACCTCGGGGTTGATGTCGCTGTCGTGCTCCGTTTTAATCCGGCCTTTTCCCGTATAACAGCGCCGGATTTCGTTAAGAAGGTGCTGGCAGAGAAAATCCGGGCACGCTATATTTATGTAGGGAAAAATTTTAGGTTCGGCAGGGGCGCAAGCGGCGATTACCGCTTATTAAAAAGACTGGCGCGGCTTTATCGCTTTTGCTTAAAGGTATTTGATATTATCCGCGTCAATCATCGGGCTGTCAGCAGCAGCCGTATCCGCAGCCTCATCACTAAGGGTAAACTGCACGCCGCCGAAAGGTTGCTCTCTAGGAAGGTAAGCGTGCTGGGAACGGTGGTAAGAGGCGATTCCCTTGCCGGAAGGCTCGGCTTTCCTACCGCCAATATCAATCCCCACCACGAAGTCTTTCCGCCCGCAGGCAGCTACGCCGCAAGCGTCATCGTCGGAAAAAGGAAATTTAACGGCGTCTGCTATATCGGCAGCCGCCCGACCGTCACTAAAAGAATCAAAAGTCGCAGGCCCAGGAATATCGAGGTGCACATCTTTAATTTTAAAAAGGATATCTACGGCAGGGATGTAGAGATACGGTTTCTGGGCAAGATCAGGAATGAAAAAAGATTCGCCAGCGAAGAGGATTTGGCCCGCCAGGTGAAAATTGACCTGCAGCAGGCGAGGGATAAATTTTTCCTCCCCCATACCCACCACAACATCTAGAAAACCCCTCCCCTTTATACACTACCCTTTGTGTTTCATCAAGTTAAGAAAATTTTTGTCTTGACAAAATCTTAAATCTTATCTATACTGGGTTACAAAGTGGATTAAAGTGGAGTAAAGTGGAAAGGAAAGATTTATGTTTTACGGCGAATATGTTCACTACATAGACCGTAAAGGCCGCCTTATCTTGCCCGCCAAATTCAGGGAAGTCAGCAAGGCAAATTTTATTGAAAAATTCTTTGTAACCCGGGGATTGGATAACTGCCTTTTTATGTTTGCGGAAGAAGAGTGGCGCTCCCAGGAGAATAAATTCAAGGGTATGCCTTTTACCAAACAGCAGGCGCGCACCTTTAACCGGCTTTATTTTTCCGGCGCGGTGGAGGTTGTCTCTGACAAACAGGGGAGGATTCTCCTGCCGCAGTACCTTAAGGATTTTGCCGGAATCAAACGGGACGTAGTGCTGGTGGGCGTTTCCAACCGCATCGAGATCTGGGCCAAAGAGAACTGGGAAAAATTTTACGGCAACTGCCGGCAATCTTTCGAGGAAATCGCCGAAAAACTGATGGACGTATAAAGATGGTGCAATGCCTCTGTCTAGACATCATGACTAAGAAATATCACGTTCCGGTAATGCTTAACGAGGTCCTGGAGTACCTTAACCTTGCCCCCGGTAAAACCATTGTTGACGCGACGCTGGGCACCGCCGGGCACGGCCTGGAGATTATCAAGCGCATCCGCCCTACCGGCAGGCTGATCGGCATTGACCGCGACCGCCAATCGCTTTCTATCGCCAGGGAAAGGCTGGCGGATTTTAAGGGTAGCTACGAACTGGTACACGCCAACTTTATGAACCTCGATACGGTATTGTCCGGCCTCAATATTAAGAAAGTTGACGGCATCATATTTGATTTGGGGGTTTCCTCTTTCCAATTGGAGGATGCCCAGCGCGGTTTCAGTTTTCAGAGCCAGGGGCCGCTGGATATGCGCCTGGATACCGACAGTTACATTTCTGCCTACGACCTCGTTAATAACCTTAACGAAGAGGAAATTTCCGCGCTGCTCTGGAACTTCGGCCAGGAGAGGTGGCATAACCGCATCGCGCATCTCTTGGTAAAAGAGAGACAGAGCCATCCTATCAGCACCACCGCGGAATTATCCGATATCGTGGTACGGGCAATACCGCCGCGATACCGCTCCTATCGCATCCATCCCGCTACCCGCACCTTCCAGGCGGTGCGCATTGCGGTAAACCGCGAACTGGAAGCCCTGAGTTCCGCAATCGAGAAGGCAATTGCGTTTCTGGACAAGAATGCCAGGATATGTGTGATTTCCTTCCATTCGCTGGAAGACCGCATCATAAAATTCGCTTTTCGCAAGGCCGAGAGCGAGCATATCTTAAGGATAATTACGCCCAAGCCGCTGGTACCGTCAGAGACGGAGATAGAAAATAATCCTCCCAGCCGCAGCGCCAAACTGAGGGTAGGAGAGGGGTTATAATTATGAGGCTTTCCAAATTCTTATTCGTCACGGTTATTGTTACGTTCCTCTGCGTCATCTATGTCTATCAGCAGAGCGAGATTTTCCGTTTCGGTTACCTCGGCCAGAAGAGATTGAACGAATTCCAGGATTTAGAGGATAAAAACGCCATCCTAAAATACAGCATCGAAAAAAATGCTTCTTTAAGCCGGCTTGGCGAGAAAATCTCTGCCGGCATGGGTTTTCAGATGCCCGACGGTTACCGCCTGGTAAAAGTGGAGAATAACCAGCAGGCAGCCAGAAACGGCGTTTTGCCTTCGGAGGAAGACCTGCTGTCCCGTATCTTTGGCATTAAGCGAGAGGCTCAGGCAAAAACCACTAACCCCTAAAATTTTATACTTGTGTATATCGGTAATTATCGCCGCAAATCCGAAGCGGTTTTTTTATTTTTCCTCCTCTTTTTTCTTTTAGCCCTCGCCCGCCTTTTTTATATCCAGTTCTTCCGTTCCGCTTACCTTGCCGAGATAGCTCATAAGCAGCACAGCCTCCTGATAGAACTGGAGCCCCGCCGCGGAACCATCTATGACTCAAACCTCAAGCCGCAAGCGTTGAATATTGCCGCGGATTCGTTATACGCCTGTCCCAATGAAATCAGGGATAAGGATAAAGAGGCGGTTATCCGGCAACTTGCGCCGGCCTTAAACCTGGATTATAATTATCTAAAGGAACGTCTTTACCGTAAGAAGGCCTTTATCTGGCTGGCAAGGAAGGTAACTGTGCAGCAGAGCGAGGCAGTCAAAAAATTAAACATTAAAGGCATTGATTTTATCAAAGAGAGCAAGCGTTCCTACCCCAATAGTTATCTTGCCAGCCACATCCTGGGGTTCGCCGGCCTGGACAATAAGGGGCTGGACGGGTTAGAGCTTTACTACGACCGGTATCTTAAGGGAAAAGGCGGCTGGGCGCTGGTGTTGCGTGACGCGCGGCAAAAAAAATTAGACATCCCCGACAAAATGCTCCTGCCCCGCGACGGCTATGACCTCGTACTTACCATTGATGAAGTAATCCAGTATATTGCGGAAAGGGAATTAGACCGGGCCTTTCGCTCCTGCCGCGCTAAAGGCGCCAGCATCGTGGTGATTGACCCGCATACCGGAGCGATACTGGCGATGGCCAACCGCCCCACCTTTGACCTTAATTATTCCGCCGAAGCTGCGAAAGATGCGATGCGCAACCGTTGTATCTCTGACCTTTTTGAGCCGGGTTCGGTATTCAAGATTGTAGCGGCTTCGGCAGCGCTGGAGGAGAAAAAGGCAAGCGAAGAGGATGAGTTTTTTTGCGAGAACGGTTCTTATAAGGTCGCCACGCATATCCTGCACGACCACCGGCCCCACGGCCTGCTCACCTTCCGCGAAGTTATCGAGCAATCCAGCAATATCGGCGTGGCTAAGATTACCCAGCGCCTGGGAGCGAATCTCCTCTATCATTATGTGCGCTTATTCGGTTTCGGCCAGAAGAGCGGAGTAGACCTGCCGGGAGAGATTAAGGGGACAATAAGGGAGCCGCGCCTCTGGTCCAAGATTTCCATCGCCGCCATACCTATGGGCCAGGAAGTAGGGGTGACTGCTTTACAATTAGTAAATGCCATCGCGGTGATTGCCAACGGCGGCCAGCTTATGCAGCCTTATATCGTTAAGGAAATCCGCGATAAAGGGGGGAATGTCCTGAAGAAGTTCTCCCCCCGGATGATTAACAAAGTTATCTCTCTGGAGAACTCTGCCAGGATGAAAAAGATACTCATCGGGGCAGTAGAGAACGGTACCGGCAGGCTTGCCAGACTGAAGGATTTCACCGCGGCAGGTAAGACCGGCACCGCCCAGAAGGTGGAGCCCAACGGGACCTATTCGCATAATAAATTTGTCGCTTCTTTCATCGGGTTTGCCCCTGCCGAGGACCCGGTTCTGGCGATTGCGGTGGTGCTGGACGAACCCCGGCCCTATTATTACGGCGGGGTGGTAGCGGCGCCGGTGTTCAAGAACGTCGCCGGCGACGTCTTAAGATATCTTAAAGTCAAAGAGCCGCTCTCCGAGGTGGCGGTATTCAATGAAGCTGAAGCATTTAATTAAGGTACTGGGAGATTGCCGCATCGAGGGCAGGGTTGAAGATTTCGACGTCTGCGGCATCAGCTCCGATTCCAAGACCGTGCAGGAGGGTTTCATTTTTGTGGCGGTCAAGGGCGTACGTCAGGACGGCCGGATTTTTATCGAGGAGGCCATTCGTCGTGGCGCCAGGGTAATCGTCAGCCGCGATATCGCTGAGAAGATTAAACCTGCGCCAGGCATTGTCTTTATCACCGTGGCGGATGACCGCCTGGCATTGGCAAGGCTGGCGGATGAATTCTACGGCCATCCCTCCCGGCAGGTTAAGACCGTCGGCATTACCGGCACCAACGGCAAGACCACCGTCTCCTATTTACTGGAGTCGCTTTTGGAGGGGTGCGGTTTTAGCGCCGGCATCATCGGCACCGTCAACTACCGCTTCAGGGGAAAGGTGATTGAATCCAGGAATACCACTCCCGGCCCCCTGGAATTACAGTCTATCCTGGCGATGATGCAAAAAGAAGGGATTAGTTTTGCGTTAATCGAAGTTTCTTCGCATGCCCTGGACCAGGAGAGGGTGGAAGGGGTTGATTTTCATTCCGCTATTTTCACGAATTTAACCCAGGACCACTTGGATTATCACCAGAATCTCGAGAATTATTTTCAGGCCAAATCCCGGCTCTTCCAGGAGCTTAAGCCTCACGCCTTCGCAGTGATAAATAATGACGACCGCTACGCCGCGAGATTAAAGGGATTGACCGCTGCCAGGGTAGTTACCTACGCCATAGATAACGCCGCAGACATTACCGCTACCGATATAAAACTCTATCTTTCGCACAGCGAATTTACCCTGAATGCAGCAGGCCGCAAACTTAATATCAGCATCCCTCTTATCGGCAGGCATAATGTGTATAATGCCCTGGCTGCGCTGAGTTGGGGTATAGCAGCAGGCTTAGACCTCTCTGGTATGGAAAAAGCGTTGGCAAAATTCAGCCTGGTGCCGGGAAGGCTTGAAAAAATCGAGAATAATAAAGATTTGAATATTTTTGTGGACTATGCCCACACCGAGGACGCCCTGCGCAATGTCATTACCTCTTTGCGTCAGATTACCCCGGCAAGGATTATCGTGGTTTTTGGCTGCGGCGGGGAAAGGGATAAGACCAAAAGGCCTAAAATGGGGGAGACGGTTACCGCGCTGGCAGATTACGCCGTTATTACCAGCGATAATCCGCGCTCTGAAGACCCCGGGGCGATAGTCGAAGATATTAAGAGAGGGATAAGCAAGGATAATTACGAGGTGGTTTTAGACCGCAGGAGCGCTATTGCCAAAGCACTTTCCTTGGCTCGAGCCAAAGATGCGGTTCTCATCGCCGGCAAAGGCCATGAAAGCTACCAGATATTTAAGAATTCCGTCGTCTATTTTGACGACCGCGAGGTTACGAGGGAATGTTTAAGGTAAAGGAAATATTAGCGGCTACCCGCGGTAAATTAATTAGCGCGGATAGCGGCGTTTCGCTTAAGGGCGTCTCCCTTGACAGCCGTAGCGTCAAAAAGAATGAGATTTTTATCGCCCTGAAAGGCGACAATTTTGACGGCCACGATTTTATCCTTCCGGCAATCCGCAGGGGAGCAGGTTGTGTTGTCGCCCGCAGATTCCCCCGCCTGGCGAAATCCCAAAAAACAGTTTTAATCAAGGTAAACGATACCCGAAAGGCGCTCGGCGATATTGCCGCTTACCACCGCAGGAGATTCGACCTTCCTTTTATCGCGGTTACCGGCAGCAACGGCAAGAGCACTGCCAAGGATATGATCGCCTGGGTTTTATCCGCCAAATACCGCGTGCTCAAGAACGAAGGCACCAGGAATAACCAGATCGGCTTGCCGATGGCGCTTTTAGGTTTAAACCGCAGCCACGAAGCCGCGGTGCTGGAAATCGGCTCTAATCATTTCGGCGAAGTCCAATATCTCGCCGATATCTATCGCCCCAACATCGGGATTATTACCAATATCGGGCTTTCACATCTGGAACATTTCAAGAGTTTAAGCGGCGTATTCAGGGAGAAATACAGTCTTATCAAGAGGCTTTCTGCTCCGTATCTGGCAATCCTTAACAGAGACGACGATTTCCTGAGGTCTTCAGTCATTGCAAAGGGCAAAAGTCCGTTTACGGTAGGGTTTGCTTGTAGGGCTAATAGTGACTTCAAGGCCTCGAATATTAAGTATGCCACAGGGGGCTTGGAGTTCAGGGTGAACCGCCAAGAAAAATTATTTTTAGCGACTTTCGGACGCCATAACATCTATAATGGTCTGATTACCGTTGCGGTAGCGCGCATTTTGGGTATGACCTATCGCGATATCGCCGCGAGGCTGGCGCGTTTTGATTTCCCGCCGGGAAGGCTTAAGCTGGTTAGGCGCGGCGCCGCGCGTTTTTTTGACGACAGTTATAATTCCAATCCCTTTTCCTTGAAAGAGGCCTTGCGCACCCTGGCGGATTTTCCCGCCGCCGGAAGAAAGATTTTTATTATGGGCGATATGCTTGAACTCGGCAAATCCCGTAAGGATTTCCACCGTCAGGCCGGCAGGGATGCCGCAGCTGTTTGCGATGTCTTCATTACGGTCGGTCGCCTTTCCCGGCTGGCAGCAGAGGCAGCCCGTCAGAGCAGCGGCCGGACAAAGGATATCTTTCTTTGCGCAGACACTAAAGAAGCGGCTAAGGTTCTTTTTGAAAGGGTCGTCCCGCAAAGCCGCGATATCGTGCTGATAAAAGGTTCCCGCGCAATGAAGATGGAAGAGATTCTCTAAAGCGTCTGTGGATTTTTGGTATTTTATCTGCTATAATATCTTGCTATGTTGTATTATCTATTTTATCCCCTCCATCATCTGATTTCTTTTTTCAATATCCTGCGTTATATCACCTTCCGCGCGGCGATGGCAGCCCTCACGAGTTTCCTGGTCTGTCTCGTCCTCGGCCCCTTCATCATAAGGGCGCTTAAGAAATTAAAAATCGGGGAGAATATCAGGAAGGAGGACAGCAAGCAGCTCTATGAGCTGCACGGCAGGAAACAGGACACCCCCACTATGGGGGGAATTCTAATCCTGGTGGCAATAATCTCATCGACCCTTTTCTGGGCTGATATTTTCAACCGCCAGATAATGCTGGTGGTTTTTACCACGCTGTGGCTGGGCATCACCGGTTTTGCCGACGATTACCTGAAGCACGTCGGCAGGTGCTCCAAAGGGTTGACTGCAAGCACCAAATTCAGCAGCCAGATCGTGCTGGGTTTGATTTTGGGGATATTTCTTCTTTTTGACCCCCAGAACAGCACCAAACTGGACCTGCCTTTCCTGAAGGATGTCTCCCTGAATTTGGGGATATTCTATATTATTTTCGTGATTATCGTCATCACCGGTTCTTCGAACGCCGTCAACCTTACCGACGGCCTGGACGGCTTGGCCATCGGTTGCGTGATTATGGTGGCGTTGACCTACGCCGTGTTAAGTTACGTCTCGGGAAACTTCAAGTTCAGCGATTACCTTCTTATACCTTATATCCGCGGCGCCGGCGAGCTTACCGTGTTCTGCGCCAGTATCTTTGGCGCGGGACTGGGGTTCCTCTGGTTTAACTGTTATCCGGCATCGATTTTTATGGGCGATACCGGCTCGCTTGCCCTGGGAGGGGCGCTGGGCATGGTAGCCTTGTTAATCAAGAAGGAACTGCTTCTGGTGATTGTAGGAGGCATATTTGTCCTGGAGGCGATTTCGGTAATACTACAGATAGGGTCATTCCGTTTTACCGGGAAGCGTATCTTTAAGATTGCTCCGCTGCACCACCATTTTCAATTCCTGGGCTGGCCGGAGACCAAGGTCATTACCCGTTTCTGGATTCTTGCCAGTCTTCTTGCGCTCCTTGCTTTAGTTACGCTCAAGATAAGATAATCAGGCGTGATTCTTGCGATGCGAAACAGGGATTATTTCAGGGATAAAAAAGTCACTATCGTAGGCCTGGCACGTTCGGGGATAAGTTGCGCCAGGCTGCTTGCCAAGTTGGGGGCCTGCGTCAGCGTCAGTGATAATCAGGATACCCCGGCCTTGCGCGTCAAGGCAAAAGAGTTAAGAGCCAAAAACATTCGGGTTGAACTGGGCAGGCATTCCCCGGGCTTTATCAAGGGCGGTGACCTGGTAGTGGTTTCTCCGGGAGTTGCACCTGATGCCTTACCTTTATTATGGGCGAGGAAGTCAGGCATACCGGTTATCAGCGAGATAGAGGTTGGCTGGCTGCTTTGCCCGGCTAAGATTATTGCCGTCACCGGCTCTAACGGCAAAACTACCGTTACAACCCTTATCGGCTTAATTTTAAAGGAAGCAGGTAAAAAGGCAGTCGTCTGCGGCAATATCGGAAATCCTTTCTGCGGCGAAGTGGAAAAACTAAGGCCCCAGGATTACGTATCTTTAGAAGTAAGCTCTTTTCAGTTGGAAAACATCCGGGGCTTTAAGCCGCAGGTCGCGGTGATTTTGAATTTCAGCCGCAACCACCTCGACAGGTATCGTAACATGAAAGAGTACCTGGCGGCAAAAGCGTGCATCTTTATGAAGCAGGGTAAAGGCGACGCGCTGGTTATCAACCGGGATGACGCGGCTTTAAGAAGGACCGCGAGGCGGGCAAAGTCGCGGGTGGTTTATTTTTCAGCCGCGAAGGAAGCCAATGCCAACGAGGCTGCGGTAATGGCAGTGGGTTCGCTGTTGGGTATCGCTCAAAATAAAATCCGCAGGGTCTTCCAGAAATTCAGGGGTATCGAGCACCGTATGGAAAAAGCGGCGCGCATCAGGGGCGTTGAGTTTATCAATGATTCCAAATCTACTACTGTCGATGCCACGGCCTGGGCCTTGAACAATATCGCCTCGCGCGCAATACTGATTGCCGGGGGCAGGGAGAAGGGCAATGATTATGCCGTGCTGCGGGATTTGGTGCGCCGCAAAGTAAAAGCGGCAGTGCTAATCGGAGAGGCAAGCGCCAGGATCAGCCGGGCATTTAGGGGGATTATCCCCTTACAGCGCGCCGCAAGCTTAAAAGAAGCGATTCGTCTGGCCTTTTTGCGGGCCAGCCCCGGCGAATGCGTGCTTTTTTCGCCGATGTGCAAAAGTTTTGATATGTTCGCCAATTACGAAGAAAGGGGCAGGCTTTTTAAGGCCGCGGTGCGCCGGCTTGCCAAAAATAATTAGAAGATGATACGCAATATCCGCATCCGTCTCTTTGCCGTTACCGTGGTGCTCGTCTGTATCGGCATTGTGATGATCTACAGCGCCTCAAGTATCTACGCCTGGGAGAGGTATAAGGATAGTTTTTTCTTTCTGAAGCGGCACGTCAGTTTTATCCTCATCGGCATAGTGCTGGCATTCCTCTCCATGAGCGTAGATTATCGCAGATTCCGCAGGTATTGCCGGCCTCTGCTTTTGATTTCCCTGCTGTTGTTGGTATTAGTGCTTATTCCCCATATCGGAAGGGAGGTGGCGGGCGCGAGGCGCTGGTTCAGGTTTAAATTCCTGAGCTTCCAGCCTTCGGAACTGGCAAATATCGCGCTCATTATGTACATCGCGGATTTTATCGCCCGCCGGGGCAGCGCCATCAGAAGTTTCTGGCGCGGATTCCTGCCGCCGATAATGGTTTTGGGCGCGGTATTGTTGCTGATACTGCTGCAGCCGGATCTCGGCACGATAATCGCCCTCGGCAGCGTAGTTTTAATAATGCTTTTTATTGCCGGGGTGAGGATGGTTTATCTTTTTTCGCTGGTGCTCTTAAGCCTTCCGGCGCTCTACTTTTTAATCTTCAGTGTCCCTTACCGCCGGATGCGCATCCTGGCTTTCTTAAACCCCTGGTCCGACCCCAAGGGTAGCGGTTTTCAGATTATCCAGTCCCAGATCTCCCTGGGCTCAGGCGGGATATTCGGCACCGGGCTGGGGCATTCTAAACAGAAGCTCTTTTACCTGCCCGCGGCGCATACCGATTTTATCTTTTCCATCATCGGGGAAGAACTGGGGCTGCTTGGGACGATTGCGGTAATAACGCTCTTTATTATTTTTATCCAGGAGTGCCTGAAGATCCTCAAGAACACGCAGGATAAATTCGGATATTTCCTGGCCCTCGGTCTCATCCTGATGATTTGCCTGAAGGCCACCATCAATATCGGCGTATCCTGCGGCTTACTGCCTACCAAAGGATTGCCTTTACCTTTTATAAGTTACGGCGGCTCATCCTTTATTTTCGATATCATCAGCGTCGGGATACTTATGAATATCGCCCGCACCGGAGAATACCCATGAGACCATCGTGCGGCCGGGGAAAAAACAGGGTACTGGCGGTGACGGGTTCCAGCGGCGGACACATCTTTCCGGCGCTCAGCCTCCTGGACAGCCTCAAAGACGGTGCGCCGGAGATTGAGACCCTTTTGGTTTTACCGCAGGGCAGCATCAGGGACCGTATAGGAGATTTGGAATGCCCGCTAAGGTATGTTTCCTTTTCACCCATTAAATTAAGTCTTGGTTTAGGCAATATTATGAGTATATTAAAATTTTTTAAGGGCGTTGCCGAGGAACTCTGGGCGTTATTGAAATTCAGGCCTGCTGTAGTGGTGGGTTTCGGAGGTATGGCATCCGTGCCCCTGATATTGCTCGCCCGCGCCGGCGGCAGGAACACCTTAATCCACGAGCAGAACGTCATACCCGGCAGGGCAAACAGATTACTTGCATTGTTCAGCAACCGCATTGCGCTTTCCTTTGGAGCCACCGCCGATTACCTTAAATGTTACGAAAAAAAAATAATTATTACCGGTAACCCCCTGCGCAGGGAAATGGCACCGGTAGATAAGGTAAAGGCACGGGATTATTTCGCATTAAGCCAGGATAAGTTTACGCTTCTGGTGAGCGGAGGCAGCCAGGGCAGCCATAGTCTTAACAGCGGATTTTTAAAGATAGTCCCTTCCTTGGCGCGGAAGCATCGCATCCAGGTGATACACCTAAGCGGGAATAAGGATTATGGAGCCGTCAGGGAGCAATACCGGCAGAGCGCAGTGGAGGCGAGGGTCTATGCTTTTTCTAATGCCATGCAATATGCCTACAGTGCCGCGGATCTCATAATATCCCGGGCAGGAGCGACTACCATTGCGGAGTTGATGTTATTTAAGATCCCGGCGCTCCTCGTGCCTTATCCGTATGCCTACAGTCACCAGGCGGCAAACGCCTGGGTATTAAGCGAAAGGGGATGCGCCTTTATTATTGATGATGCGGCATTCGCGCGCGGAGAAGGCAGCAGTATTTTAGGGGGGATTTTAAATAATAGCAGCGAGCTGGAGAGGATGCGCCGTAACTATCAGGGACTGAACGCTTGCGGCGCTGCAGCGCGGCTTCGCGAGGCAATACTGGAATTAATCTAATTTTTTAATGGCTAAACATTATCATTTAATCGGCATCGGCGGTATCGGGATGAGCGGGATTGCCAATCTGCTCCTGCGCCGGGGTTTTAATGTAAGCGGCTCAGACCTTAAAGAAAGCAGGGTTACTGCAGAACTCCAGCGTTTGGGAGCGAAGATATTCTTCGGCCATAGCCCGGCCAATATTAAAGGCGCCGATGTAGTCGTTTACTCCTCGGCGATTAAAGAGGATAATCCTGAAATAAGAGAGGCTAAGAAGAGCAATATCCCGCTTAAAAAGCGCGCAGAGGCCCTGGCAGAGCTGATGCGGGACAAAACCGTGATTACCGTTACCGGCAGCCACGGCAAGACCACTACCTCATCACTGGTTTCCTGTCTCTTGCTGGAGGCGGGTTTAAAACCCACCATTGCGGTAGGCGGGATATTCAGGAACATTGACAGCAACGCCTCTTTAGGCGAGGGAAAATTCTTTGTTGCCGAAGCCGATGAATCCGACGGCTCATTCCTTTATTACCATCCCGATTATTCTATTATTACCAATATCGATTACGAACACCTGGATTATTACCGCAGTTTCAAAAATGAGGCGGAGGCCTTCCGCAAATTCATCTACCAGACTAAAAAAGGCGGTTGCGTCTTTGCTTGCAGCGACGACCCGGCGCTGAAAGGTCTCCTGGCCGGCTATGAAGGCAGGCATATTTTCTTCGGCTTAGAAGAAGGCGCGGATATTTATCCCGCTAACATCGCTCTCCGTGCCTTGAGTTCGCAATTCGACTGTTTTAAGCAGGGTAAATTCGTAGAAAGGTTCGAACTTGCCCTCGGCGGACTGCATAACATTTCCAACTCCCTAGCAGTGATAGGCCTGGGTTTGGAATTAGGGCTGGAGCCGGGGCTAATCAAGAAGGCCCTCGGCGGTTACCAGGGTTCCCGCAGGAGGCTGGAAGTAAAATTCAGCAGTCCCGATTACCTGCTCATCGATGATTATGCGCATCATCCCACGGAAATCCGGGCGACGCTTGCCGCGGTGCGGGAGTTAAAACCCGACAGGATAATCGCGGTATTCCAGCCGCACCGTTACACCCGCACTAAACTGCTTTGGGATAAATTCGCCGGGAGTTTTGACTCTGCGGATTACCTGGTCCTCACCGATATTTATCCGGCAGGCGAAAAGCCTATTGCGGGGATAGACGCAAAGGGCTTAGGCGCGAAGATAAAACAATCTAGCCCGGATAAAGCAGTGCATTTTTTGGCTAAAGAAGAGATTGTCGGCCATATCTTAAATATCATTAAGCCCGGTGACCTCGTGATTATTCTGGGTGCCGGCGATATCGTCAAGAGTTGCGATGAACTGGCAGAGCGGATTAAAAGGCAAGTTCAGGTTGCTTGAGCCCCTCAAGGACCGTGTCACCTTTAAGATCGGAGGCAGGGCACGCTATTTTGCCGAGCCTGCCGATGAAGAAGACCTGCGGTTACTGCTCTCTTTAGCCAAGAGAGAAAAGGTGCGGGTTTTAATCCTGGGCGCGGGGAGCAATCTTCTGGTGGACGATAAGGGCGTAAATGCCCTGGTTATCAGATTAAGCGCGCCTTATTTTAAAAAATTGATTTTCCAAGGCAGGTCCGTTGAAGCAGGCGCAGGGGTAAAGTTGGCCGGGTTTATAAGCGCAGCGGTGCGCAGGGATCTCGGAGGATACGAATTCCTGGCGGGTATCCCCGGAACGGTGGGAGGAGCGCTGGTTATGAATGCCGGCCAGTCCCGCCAGGGACAGAGCATCGCAGATTTAATAGACAGGGTACGGGTTATGGACTATAATGGCAATATTAAAAACCTCGTTTCCGGAAAGATAAATTTCAGTTACCGCAAATCGGGGTTAGACAAATATATAATCTTAAGCGCCCGTTTTAATTTAAGGCGCAGGAATAAAGATAAGGTTAAGGCCGTTATCAAGGAGCGCCTCTGCCGCCGCAGGCAGAGCCAGGACTTAAGCTTGCCTTCAGCCGGCTGCGTCTTCCGCAATCCTGCCGGAGATTCTGCGGGAAGGTTGATTGAATTGGCGGGGCTCAAAGGCAAAAAAATCGGCGGCGCCGAAGTTTCTAGCAGGCACGCCAATTTTATCGTCAACCGCCGGGACGCAAGCAGCCGCGATGTCCTGGTTTTAATGCAGGCCTTAAGAAAAAAGGTAAAAAATAAATTTAAAATCGCATTAGAGCCTGAAATCAGGATATGGAAGAATTAAAGGCAAAAGGACACAAGCGCGCCCTGGCGAGCAAAAAGAAATTCGGCAGGGTCGGCGTATTGATGGGAGGGCCGTCTACCGAGAGGGAGATTTCCCTGAAATCCGGGATGGCAGTCTATGAGGCGCTTAAGGATTTAGGGCTTAATGTCACAGCCATAGATATCCAGAGCGACAATGTCGAGCAGAACATCGCGCTTTTGAAATCCCAGCATTTAGACTGCGTGTTTCTGGCGCTGCACGGCCGTTTCGGAGAAGACGGCCAGATCCAGGAAATCCTTGAGCGGTTACGGCTGCCCTATAGCGGCTCAGGCGTCCTTGCCAGCAGGCTGGCGATGGATAAAATCGCCTCGCGCCGGATTTTCGAAGAGAAGGGTCTGGCAGTGCCGCCTTATGAAGTAGTAGAAAAATCTTCTTATCTTGCCGGGTGGAGTTTAGGGCAGCGTTTTTCCCCGCCCCTCGTAGTTAAACCCGCAACCAACGGCTCCAGCATAGGTCTATCCATTATCGATAAAATCGAGGAGTTGGGCCAGGCACTGGAAAAGGCCTTTACATTTGACGAGAGGACGCTGGTTGAACAGTATATTCCGGGCAGAGAGATGACGGTGGGCATTTTGGATGACAGGGCTCTTCCGGTAATCGAGATTGTGCCCAAACACAGGTTCTTTGACTATGATGCCAAGTACCAGTCCGGCATCACAGAGTATGTTGTCCCTGCCGAACTGGAACCGCAGGTCGGCCTCAAGATTCAAGAGGCAGGCCTGGCGGCACACCGGCTCCTGGGCTGCTTTGGCTGTTGCCGGGTTGACATCATCCTGAATAATGATAATATACCTTTTGTTCTGGAGGTTAATACCATCCCGGGCTTTACCGCCACCAGTCTTTTACCCAAGGCAGCCCGCAACAGCGGCATAGGGTTCGGCGAACTTTGCATTAAACTACTGGAATTGGCATATGAAAAAACCGCGGCTTAGAATACCCTTTAAATTAATCCTGGCGTTAGTGTTTCTGGTTGTAATTTACCTGACGGTAGCCGCGTTGTTTCGGGGTTTAAAGAACCTGGATTATTTTAAGATTAAAGAGATAGCGGTAAGGGGCGGCGGGGAGAAGGAGAACTTTTCCTATTTCAAGGGGCAGGGCATCTT
>Ga0209609_10000440_pt1 | contig 25017 bp, 22 predicted proteins | sample LakKivw325mmetaG_FD_184136 | JGI IMG/M metagenome (GOLD analysis project Ga0209609, IMG submission 184136) | Anoxic lake water microbial communities from Lake Kivu, Rwanda to study Microbial Dark Matter (Phase II) - Lake Kivu water 325m metaG... | ecosystem: Environmental > Aquatic > Freshwater... | reverse complement strand
GGTCATAGCGCTGACCCAGGGCGGCAGGGGACTGCTGGCGTTTCTGCGCCGGCTGACGCAAATGCGCTTCGCGTGGCGCTGGTGGCTTGCCGTCGGCGTCGGCGTGCCGCTGCTCAAGCTCCTGGCGTTCGGCATCGCTGAGGAAACGGACCAATCCTGGACGCTGGTCACATCCCTGCCGGCGGATGTGCTGCTTACATCGACGGCGCTTGCCGCACTCGAGGTGCCCGTCAGCGAGTTCGGCTGGCGCGGCTTCGCGCTGCCGCTGCTGCAGCGTCGCGTGAACGGCCTGGTCGCCTCTGTCTTCCTGGGCGCTCTCTGGGTTCTCTGGTACATCCCCTGGCTTCTGCCCGGAGCCATAATGACATGGTCGCCGGGAGGAGACAGCATCCCCTCCATCATCCGCTTCTTCGCGGGAGGGATTGCGCTCAGCATCACGACTACCGCCATCTTCAACGGCGGGCGCGGAAGCATACCGCTCGTCGTCCTCTTCCACTGGCTGAGCAGCCTGCCCCGCGCCTGGGAGCTGGACGCCGCCATCTCGTACATCGACACGGTGATCGCCATTTCGACGGCCGTCGTGCTCATCTTCGTGGTGCGCCGTCGCTACCTCTGGCGCTCCGGTCTGAGCACGGAACTGACCCCGAATGTGCCGGAGCCGCAGCCCGAGAGCCGTTGAACGCGGCACGTGATGCTGCGCCAGGCGCTCCGGATGCCCGGCAAATCGGTCAGCTTGTACTCGGCGCGCTCTCGGCGTCGTGTTGACAGACGCACCATGCGCTGTTACGTTGCCGGCAGGAGGGTTCTGGTGTCGCCGCCGGCATCCCCGCCGGTGGACCCGATACCGGCACCAGACCCTGCTGCTCAACCACCTCAACTCCTGCGCCGGGTCCCGGTAGAAAGCACCACCGGGACCCGGTCCTCGTTTCAAACTCGCGGTGCGGCCGCCGGACGGCGCGCCGGCGAAGCTGTTGCCGCGGCTGAGCCTTCATGCTAGAGTGGCCCGCGAGACATCGCAGCAAGGAGGACCTTGTGAAACGAGAAGCTGTCAGCATCCCCGGCGCCCCCAAACCGGTCGGGCCTTTCTCTCCCGCGATCAAGGCCGCAGGCATGGTCTTCGCCTCCGGCCAGTTGCCGCTCGACGCGAAGGGCGCGATGCCCGAAGGCATCGTCGCTCAGACACACCAGTGCCTCGAGAACCTGAAAGCCGTATTCGAGGCGGCGGGCACGAACCTGGGCAACGTGGTCAAGTGCACCGTGTTCATCAAGAACATGGATGACTTTGCGAAGATGAACGAGGTCTACGCAAGCTTCTTCCCGCAGACGCCGCCGGCGCGCTCCACCGTCGAGGTTTCACGACTGGCGAAGAACGCGCTCATCGAGATAGAGGCCATCGCCCTCGTCTGAGGGCGCGGCTAACGTCGCAGCGTGCCGCCGACGCCCACGCCGATGCCGATGCCGAGAGGAACCGCCACCTCCTCAAGCACCTTCGTCACGGCTGCTTTGAGCGATTTCTTCTGCACGCTCGAGATCTGGTAGCGGGTCTTGACCAACCGGGCGATGGCCGCGGCAAGGTCCATCTGCAGGTCGATACAGTCGGGCGACCTCTCGGCCATCTCGCGCAGACGGAGGCGCAGCAGGGCTATCTCGTCGTCCACTCCTTCAACCTCCGAGGCCTCCACGAGGTGGAGTTGCTCCGCCTCGCCGAGCGCGCGTGAGTAGAAGCCGGCGGCCTTCTCGGCAGGCTTGGACTGCCTCGTCCGGCGACTAGCCACGGCCGACCTCCTTCCCGCGCCCTGTCGACAAGACCCGCCCCCCAGGCCCACGCGATGCATTCCGGCCGTCTGCGATGGCAGACGGCTTGCTCAGCTTCGCTCTCACCACGCCGTAGACCAGACGGTGGGCGGCCAACTCATACTCGCCGGCTCCGATGAGTTCTCTCAGGGATTGCCTCACTCCACGCTCCTCCCCGGTCCGCGCAACTTCACGCGCGCGAGCCCGACCCCGTGCAGTATAATCGATGCATAGTTTTAGTATATCACGGCGGTTGCAGGCCAGGCCCGCCGCTCGCTCCTTCCGGTACGCTGCACTCGACCACCGCCGTCCACACCCTCCCAGCTTCCGCCTCAGTGCCAGCACCTCCTCAGTGCGGTCATCGTCGCTGAACGGTCAGGGGAGGAGAGAATGGTAGACCGTCAACCGGTGTGACACGCGGCTTTGCACGCTGAAACCGCGGCTGGTACACTGTCTCGCCCGCGCAGAGGAATCGCGGAAGAAGCGCAGCATCCTGCTCTACACCTGATGAGCACCGCTCAGGCCGAGAGACCCAATCCCGCACACAACGGCTCCCGCCGCGGCTGGCTGGTGCTCGGCATCGCCTTCCTCGTCATGTCCGCGGGCTTCGCCCTGCGGAACGCCTTCTCGGTCTTCTATCCGGCGGTCGTCGCGGACTTCGGCTGGAGCCGGGGCAGTGCGGCCGTCATGTTCTCTCTGAGCATCTTCGTGTACGGACTGCTGTCGCCGCTGGCGGGCGGCCTCGTCGACCGTCACAAACCGCAGGTCCTCGTTTCCCTCGGCATCGTTGTGCTTGCCGGGTGTGTGGCGCTGTGCAGTCTGGCCACGCAGCAGTGGCAGTTCTACCTGCTGTACGGAGTCCTCGGGGCCGTTGGGGTGGCGATGATGGGCATCACGGTGCTGGCCGCCACGGTCTTGCCGTGGTTCACCCGGCGACGGGCACTCGCCTTCGCGGTGCTCGCATCGGGCTTCGGCGTCAGCCTTGTCTCGGCAGCGCTGGTGCAGTACCTGATAACCACGTTCGGTTGGCGGCACGCGTTGCTCTACTCGGGCATCGCGGTGATGGTCGTTGTTGCGCCCCTGGCGCTGGCTTTCCTGCGGAAGCCGCCGAAGCTTGTGACATCTGTCGCGTCATCGGCGGGACGACGTTCCACTGACGCGTCTGCCCCGGCGGCAGTCGCGCGCTGGCATGCGAATGAGTGGACGCTTCGCCGAGCTCTCAGAACACCGCAGTTCTGGATGCTCTGGGTCGCCGGTTTCTGTCAGCTTGGGCTGGCGGAGAAGGCAGCCATCGCGCATCAGGTGTACTTCTTTCAGGATGCCGGCTACACGCCGATGGCGGCGGCCTCGGTGTACAGCGTCTTCGGCGTCGTGTTCGTCCTCGGCAGCCTCGCAAGCTCGATCTCCGACCGGCTCGGACGGGAGAGAGTCTACCTGCCCGCATGCGTGCTTGCCGCGGCGGGCGCGCTCCTGCTGTTTGCTATCGAGGATGCCGCGCAACCGTGGATGGCCTACCTCTTCGCCGTCGTCTTCGGGTTTGGCATGGGGATGATGCCGCCGGTGCTCTTTGCGGCGGTCGCCGACCTCTTCCACGGCAAGTCCTACGGCGCCATCCAGGGTACGGTGGCGTTCGGTTTCTCCGCCGGCGGCGCCATCAGCCCGTGGCTGGCGGGGCACCTTCACGACGTCTCCGGCAATTACGACTCAACCCTGTTCATGCTACTTGGAGCGCTCGTCGCCTGCGGGCTGCTGGTGGCGCTGGCGGCGCCCGGCAGGCATGTGCCCATACGGCGTCGCGACTGACGATCCGCATCCGCCGCGGATTGGCGCGCGGCGGGCGGTCACGTAGAATTGGCCGTGGAGGCTGCACACATGGGCGCACCAAACGAACGTTCGTTCTGTGACCCCGTGCCTGGGTCGAACGTCGCGGCCGACGACCAGAGGCGGCGTAGCGCGACCGTCCTCCCTGTGCCGCCTGATGAAGAGGGCTTCTGGGTCTCGGCCCAGAACCTCGAGCGACTCGGCAGGGTTGCCTCGCGCTCGGCGCGCGGGGAGCAGTTGAACGTGCTGATACGCGGACCGAAGGGGTGCGGCAAGACGACGCTCGCCCGGGTCTACGCCGCACGCTGGCAGAGGCCGTTCTTCGAGGTGCACTGCGGCGCCTTCGTCGATGCTGAGCAATGGTTCGGCAAGGATAGGCTGAACGACGGTGAAACCTGGTACCGGAAGGCGCGCTTCATCCACGCGGTCGAGACTCCCGGCTGCGTCGTCCTGCTGGACGAGATCAACCGCGCCCATCCTGAAGTGCTGAACGCCATCCTGGGGCTGCTCGACTGGCGGCGGTCGCTCTGGAGCGACGACCTGACCTACGAGGTCCGTGTTGCCCCGGGCGTGGTCTTCTTCGCCACCCTCAACGAGGGAGAGGAGTTCTACGGAGCGAACCCTCTCGACGCAGCGGTGCGCGATCGGTTTCCCCGGACGGTGCGGCTGGACTACCCGCCCAGGAAGGAGGAGGCCCGCATCCTTCACGCCCACGGTCTCCCGACGAGGCTCGCGGAGAAGCTGACCGAGTTCGCGCACACATTGCGCAAGTCGCCGCGGCCGACCCCCATCTCCACTCGCCAGTTGCTCGTGGCGGCCGAGGAGATGTGCGAGGGAGCCTCCCTGAGGGAGGCGGTGGAGACAGCCGTTATCTTCGCGAACGACGACGCGGCGCTGGAGAAGGCCGCCCTGCAGGCGCTGCAGTGGGTGGAGGATGAGCCGCATGCCGCCCCTCCCGCCGACGACTGAACATAGCGACCCGCCGTCGGGCGGGCTGTCCGACTACTGGCGCATCGACAGGTCCGGCGACCGCGCCCGCGAGTTGGCGTCCATCCTTGGTGGTGCTGCCACCCTGGCTGAGCTCGTTCAGGGGCGGTTGCGTGCGAAAGGCCGCCGCGCGCGCGGCGCCGACAGCGCGCCGCTGGTGCTCGATCCCGGTCTGCTGAGCGGCTTCCCCGCGCCGGTTCCCGCGTCCGTGGTGGACTGTGTGGTGGGGCTCGCGGTGCGTGATGCCGCCATCCGGGAGCTGTCCGTGCCGGCCTCCTCATGGGAGGAGTGGCCGAGTCTGGACGACGGCGAGCGACGCGAGTTCACACGGGTCTTCCGGGCGCTGGAAGAAGAGTACGTGAGCGCCAGGCTGGCGCGCCTGTCGCGTGCGCTTGCGCTGTATCTCCGCTCGGCGTACGACTTCCTTGCGCCCTGGACGCTGCGCGCCGGCTCTTCCGGGGCCGGAATCCCCGTCAATCGCGACAGCATCCTCGAACTGTGGCTCGGCGTCAGCGTGCGGCATGAATCCCTGTCTGGTGACGTCAGTGCGGAACTGCTTGGAGCGGTGAACGAGCTTGAGTCGGCGGCCCGGGCGTACGTGTCGACGCGAGAGCCGGGCAAACGGCTGGCGCTCGCAGGGATGGTCTGGCGTCGTCTCCGTTCCTTTCCGCCTGGAACGGGCGACGCGGGAGCGCCGTGGTGGCTCACCCTCCCGGAGGCCGGCCGGGAAACCGAGCAGAGCCGGGTGGAACGCGCGCAGATGCGCAAGAACGTCCTGGGCGGGTCGGAGTCCGGTGGCTTCGTCGACCTGAGCGAGTACCGCATCGACTCGGCGGCGGCAGTCTCCGGCAACGCGGAAGCAGTCCCGTCGGAGCTGCGGGGCGCGGATGTTGTGCTCACGGCCGACTTGCGGGAGCTGGGCATTCGTGCCTCGGCCACGGCGGTCAAGAACGCCCGCTTCGAACCGGTCGACTACGAGCGCGTGCGCGCGGAGGTGGAGGATGACATCCAGTCGGTCCGTCGACTCTTCGCGCGGATGGAAGACGCGCGCTCCCGCTGGAGGCACGGGCTGCGCCGCGGGAAGCTCGACGGTCGGGGCCTGACGCGCCTGGCGGCGGGCAAGAACAGCGTGTTCAAGCGGCGCGACCGGCAGCGGGGCCGCACAGCCCTGGTCTTCCTTATCGATGTCTCGGCTTCGATGAAGTCGCACATGCCGGCGGTGCACCGGGCGGCGTGCATCGTTGCGGAAGCGCTGCGGGAGCTTGCACCGCGCGTCTGGTATGAAGTCGTTACGTACACGAGCGGCGGGCTGCATCCGGGCGCGCCGGTGCAGCTCACCAGACTGGCGGCTTCGGGCATGCCGCTGTCGCTGCGCGACGTGTGGTGCGACGGTGGCACCCCGACCGGGGAGGCCATCGCGGCGGCGCTGCTCCTGCTGCGGGGACGCGCGGAGCGCCGGAGGCTGGTGCTGCACTTCACCGACGGACACCCGAAGGACACGTACGTGGTCAGGCAGGCCCTGGAGCTGTGTCGAAGGTCGGGAGTGGACGTCCTCACGGTGTCGGTCGGCGCTCCTCAGGAGGGGCTGTACGGCGCCGGCAAATGCGAGGTGGCGTATGCGGCCTCTGAGTTGCCGGACGTGCTGGCGCGCATGTTGCCGCGCCTGTACCGCTAGAGTGGAGTCTCTGTGCTACTGGTCGATGATGTTCCCGAGGCTGCGGTGCGCGTCCGCGACCTCGGACGGGTCGGGCATCCGGTTGCGGGACTCGACGTACTCCTCGAGCATGCGGCGCTCCTTATGTCGACGCAGCAGCGTCTCGGCGCCGCGGCAGAAGAACTGACTTAGCGTCTCTCCCCGCGCCTTGCTCTGTTCCTCCACGGCTGAGAAGAGTTCCTGAGGGATTGAGATGACCACCTTCTTCAAGTTCGTGTTCACGGAGCGCGCTCCTTGGGGAAGACCGTCTAGCGAGTGATTATAGCGCGCACGCCCGCCTTCACGGCAATGCCGGAGCGGCGCCTCGTTGACCTGAACAGGCCGCGTCTCTATACTCTCGACTGCTCCCGCGAGGCGCGAGCCTCCGCGCGGCTACCACATTGAGGGGAGGAACAGCATGAGTGCGACCGAGTGTGTGGCGCCTGTCGATGAGCGCAGGCGGATGAATACAGCCGGACGGGCGGGCACGTTCAAGGTGGCTGCAGTGCAGGCGGCCCCTGTCTACCTCGACCGGGAGGCGACCATTGCCAAGGCCTGCTCGCTGGTCGCAGAGGTGGCGGCAAACGGCGCCAGCCTGGCGGTCTTCCCCGAGACGTGGGTGCCGGGATACCCGGTGTGGGCGAACGCCGATTCGCGCTGGAACTACGGTCCGGCGAAGCAGGCGTACGCGGAGCTGTACCGGAACGCGGTGGACGTCTCCGGTCCGGCACTGTGGCCGCTGCAGCAGGCGGCGCGCGAGCACGGCGTCGCCGTGGTCATCGGTGTAAACGAACGAACCCCCACCGGCACGCTCTACAACTCGATGGCCTTCATCGATGTCGACGGGACGCTGCTGGGGGTCCACCGGAAGCTGGTGCCCACCTATCACGAGCGCATGATATGGGGTCGCGGCGATGGCTCTACGCTGTCGGTCTTCGACTCATCGGTAGGCCGGCTCGGCGGCCTTATCTGCTGGGAGCACTGGATGCCGCTGGCGCGCTACGCACTCTACGCCGAGGGCGAGCAGGTGCACGCGGCGCTCTGGCCGAGTGCGAGCGAGACGTTCCTGCTGGCGTGTCGAAACATGGCATTCGAAGGCCGGGTCTTCGTGGTGGCGGCCGCGAGCTACCTGACGAAGGCGATGCTGCCGCCCGGCTTCCCCCTGATGAAGGAGCTGGAGGCGTTTCCGGAGACGCTGTGCCGCGGTGGCAGCGCCATCGTAGGGCCGGACGCCCGATTCATCGCCGGGCCGGTGTACGACTGCGAGACGGTGCTCTACGGTGAGGTCGACCTGGACCGGCTCATCGAGGAGAAGCAACTGCTGGACGTTGCGGGCCACTACTCGCGGCCCGACGTGCTCTCGCTGCACGTCAACCGCCGGCGTCTCGACAACGTGGTGAACGACGGCTAGGCGGCAGGCGTCAGCCGATGTAGCCGTCGCGTATGAGCATCTCGGCCTCGAGCACCGCCCCGCGCGCGGCTCCCATCTTCGTGTTGTGAGAGACGAGCACGTACTTGATGCCGTTCGGCAGCGCAGCGTCCTGGCGGATGCGGCCGACCGTGGTGGCCATGCCTCCCTCGTTGTCTCTGTCGAGTCGAGGCTGGGGCCGGAACGGGTCGTCGCTCACATGGATGAGGTGCTCAGGCGCGGATGGCAACCCCACCAGCCCGCCATCGTATGCCCGCATCGCCCCGGCCGCCGACGCCGGGTCGCACGGCTTCCGCGTGGAAGCGAACACCGCCTCGGTGTGGCCCTCGAGCACGCAGACCCGCGAGCAACTGCAACTGACCACGAACGGGGCGGGCCGGATGGCGTCTCCCTCAAGCGCGCCGAGGATCTTCTGCGTCTCCTTCTGGACCTTCTCCTCCTCGCCCGGGATGAAGGGGATGACGTTGTCCAGTATGTCCAGCCCGATAACACCGGGGCTTCGTCCGGCGCCGGACATCGACTGCATGGACGTCATGATGACCGAGCTCAAGCCGAAAGCGTCGTAGAGCGGCTTCAGTGTCACGGCCAGCCCGATGGTGGTGCAGTTGGGGTTGGGCGTCACGAAGCCCTTCCAGCCGCGACGCTTGCGCTGGGTAGCGAGCAGGCGGGCGTGGCCCGGGTTGATGCCGGGGATGAGTATCGGCACGTCGTCCTCGTAGCGGAAGGCGGAGGCGGTGCTGATGACGGGCACCTCGGCAGCATACTGCGGCTCCAGGGTCTTCGCCGGTCCCGACTCGATAGCCGAGAAGACGAGGTCGATGTCCTTCGTGGACAGCTCGGTCGCGTTGACGACCGGCAGATCCATGACGTCTTCCGCCGGAGACTCGTCGCAGAACCAGCGCACCGCGCCCGTGGCGGGGTCGGTGATGGCCTTGCGGTAGCTCTGTCCGGCCGACCGCTCGGAGGCGGCGAGCGACTTCACCGCTATCCAGGGGTGTCCCTTGAGCGCGACGAGGAACTGCTGGCCGACTATGCCGGTGGCGCCGACGACTGCTGCTCGGATCATGACGGATGCCTCCAGTGATGATACGTGAGCCCCTGAGTTTACCACACGGGCTTTCAGGCGCAAGCGCCTCGTTTGGAGTCGCCGGTCGGTCTTGATGTAGAATCTGCCTCCGTCAGCGCGGCCGGGCGCAAGGAGAAGCATGAGCACGTCAAACCTGGATGCCGTATTCGGTCCGCGGTCCATAGCGATTGCGGGAGTATCCACGAAGCCGTCAGCGGAGCAGTTCGGCGGCGGCGCGTACCTGCAGGCGATGATCAGATGCGGCTTCAAGGGGCCGCTGTACCCCGTCAATCCCAAGGGTGGCGAAGTGATGGGGCTGAAGGTGTACCCCAGCGTGCGAGACATCCCGGGACCGGTGGACTATGTCATCTCCGCCATACCGGCATCGGGCGCTCTGGAGCTGACGAAAGACTGCGTTGCCAAGGGCGTCAAGGCGATGCACTTCTTCACGTCCGGCTTCTCGGAGCTGGGGAAGGGCGAGGGCATCGCGCTTGAGCGCGAGATACTCGCGCTTGCGCGCGAGCACGGCATGCGCATCGTCGGTCCGAACTGCATGGGCGTCTACTGCCCGAAGTCCGGCGTCTCGTTTCTGGCCGACACAACGAGTGAGAGCGGCCCCGTCGGCGCCATCTGCCAGAGCGGCGGCAATGCCATCTACCTGGTGCGCGAGGCGGCGCGCCGGGGCGTGCGCTTCAGCAAGGTCATCTCCTACGGCAACGCCAGCGACGTCAATGCAACCGACCTGATGGACTACATGGCGGACGACCCCGAGACGGGCATCATCATGGCCTACATCGAGGGTGTGAAGGACGGCCCCCGCTTCATGAAGTCGCTCGAGCGCGCCGCGAGGCGCAAGCCCGTGATCGTGCTGAAGGTCGGCGTGACCGAATCGGGCGCCCGCGCGGCGGCATCGCACACCGGCTCGCTCGCCGGGGCCGACCGCGTCTGGGACGGCGTGCTGGAACAGGTCAACGCGGTGCGGGTTGCCACCATCGAAGAGTGGATCGACATGGCCGTCACCTTCAGCTTCTTCCCGAAGCCGGTCGGCAGGCGCGTGGCGTTGCTGGGGCTGGGAGGCGGTGCGACGGTGCTCGCCAGCGACGAGGCTACCAAGGAAGGGCTCGTCATCCCGGGCTTCCCGCAGGACCTGCGGCGGCGCGCCACGGAAGTCGTCGGGGCGGAGGCCGGCACCATCATCGACAACCCGATGGACCTCTCCGCCGAGGCGTGGCGGGTCGGCTACTACCCCATCCTCAAGCTGTTCGCCGAGTACAAAGGCATCGACCTCTCTATCGTGCACCTCTCGGTCGGCCTCATCGCGCGGCCGCCGGCGATGCACGCCGAGATCTGGAACAAGCTGCTGGACGATGTCGTTCGCGCTCACGTCGAACTGGGCAAACCGATCGTCGTTGTCACCCAGATGATGACGTTCCCGGAGCATTACGACTGGATGGACCAGGCGAGGGAGAAATGCTATCGGGCCGGCATCGCCGTGTACAACTCCATCCGGCACGCCGCGCGGTCCGGCAACCGGCTGCTGCGATACTACGAGAAGCGTGAGGCGCGGAACCGCACGAGCCCCTAGAGGCGGCGACCGAAGAGCCGCTCCAGATGGCCGGTGCTGAAGTGGATGACGGTCGGCCGGCCGTGCGGGCAGGTTCGCGGCTGGGCGCAGCCCTCGAGTTGCTGCACGAGCTGGCGCATCTCCTGGGGCGTGAGTTGTTGTCCTCCCCGGACGGCCGAGTGGCAGGCGACGGATGCGGCGATCCGCTCCTGCGTCAGACCGCGCGAGTCTCCCGCAAGCTCCTGCAGCACATCCCTGAGCGCTGCAACGGGATCGACCCCGCCCAGAGCGGCTGGCACAGCCCTGAGCAGGTAGGTGCGGTCGCCGAATGGCTCGAGCGCAAATCCGACCCCGGCAAGCGGGCCGGTCAGCTCCGCCAGGGCCGCAGCCTCGGCGGGACTGGCTTCCAGCGTGAGCGGAGCCAGCAGCCCCTGTGATTCAACCCGGCGGGTCTTCTGCTGCTCCAGCAGGCTCTCGAAGACGACTCGTTCGTGCGCGGCGTGCAGGTCGATGAGGTAGAGCCCGTCGGGGCCCTCGGCCACCAGGTAGGTCGAGAGCGCCTGGCCGAGGATGCGCAGTGGCGGGAGTGCGGCCGACGCCGGGGTCTCCGCAGCGGCGATGGTTGGCGTAGAGTCGGAGGGCTGCGGCTCCGGCTCGGCGATGGCCCAGTCCGACTGCCGCCCTTCAGAGGGAGGAGCGTAGCGGTGGAGGGCGCTGGTGGCGGTGGCGGAGCACGAGAGCGCCGTCCTGACAGCGTCCCGGACGGCCCTGAAGACCACCTGCTCGTTGGCGAACTTCACCTGCGCCTTGCTCGGATGGACGTTGACGTCCAGCTCCACCGGCGGAAGCTGAATACTCAGTACGGCGATGGCGTTGCGGCCTTCCTGCAGCATCCCGCGGTAGGCCTCCTCGACCGCCCTCTGGAGCAGCGGGCTCAGGACCCAGCGGAGGTTGACGAAAGTGCTCAGGTAGCCTCGACCAGCGCGCGTCAGAGAAGCAGGAGCGACAAGGCCGGTGACGTGCACGGCATCGGCGCGGTGCTCCACCGGGAGCATGGCGCGGGCGACCTCGGCGCCATAGAGCTGCGCCACGACGTCGCGCACGTTGCCGTTCCCCGGCGTCCGCAACGCCAGTCGCTCCTCCTGCAGCAGGCTGAAGGCGATGGAAGGGTACGCGAGCGCGTACTGGCTCACCACTCGGGCGCTGTGGCCGTTCTCGGTGGATTCCGACTTCAGGAACTTGAGCCGCGCCGGCAGGTGCTGAAAAAGCCTTCGCACGGCGACGGTCGTGCCACGGGACCGCGGCTGACGTCTGCGCTGCACAACCCTGCCGTCATGCAGGGACAGGGTGGTCCCCAGGGCCTCGTCCTGAGACCGCGTCGAGAGCTCGACATCGGCGACGGCGGCGATGCTGGGCAGCGCCTCGCCCCTGAAGCCCAGTGTTCGGACGACGGTCAGGTCTTCGAGGGAGCCTATCTTGCTTGTGGCGTGGCGCTCGAAGGCAAGCTCGACGTGGTCGGACGGGATACCCGAGCCGTTGTCGGCAATGCAGATGTACTCCACGCCGCCGCCGCGGCACTCGATGTCTATCTTGCCGGCGCCGGCATCGATGGCGTTCTCGATGAGTTCCTTGACGACGGAGGCGGGACGCTCGACCACCTCTCCGGCCGCGATGCGGGAGACGACGCCGGGAGGCAGTACGTGCAGTTCCACGAGGCGAGTCTACACGGTGACGTGTAGACTGTCAATAGCAGCCCAGCGGGCCTTGCACTCTTGAGTGTGGTGAGGCGAGCGGGACAGAGACTACCTGCCCTCCCCCATGGCTCTCGACAGGCAGCGACTCGAACAAAGAGGAGAAACTGACCATGCCATTGCTGGCGGCAGTTGTCGAAGCCGGATCAAAGGCCGGCGAGGAAGCCGGCGCGGTGCTGACAGACCCGGACCGAATCCAGCGTGGGCACTACGCCGCGTTTCTCGCCAGCAGGCGCGCTCGCAAGGCCGATTCCAAGAACACTGACGGTGCTGCCGGGCGTGTCCAGCCCGAGTGATTTCCGGTGCCCACGCCTTGGCGGTTCGCCAGCCGGGCTCACCGCTCGATCTTCTCGAGACGGGCCAGGCTGAGGAGCATCCGCTTCGTGCCCATCTCCTCGAAGGCCACCGTGACCACCAGGTCGCTCTTGTCCGGGAAGCAGTCCATGACGACCCCCTGCCCGAACTTCTTGTGGAAGACCCAGTCGCCCACCCTGAACTCGTCGTTCGAGACGCCGACGGATAGCGGCTGCGAGTAGACCGCGCCGCTCATGTCGACCCCTTCTTCCTCCCACAGGCCGCGCGTGGAGACCAGCTCGGGAGAGATGCGGGCCAGGTAGCGGGACGGCGGGTTGGCCAGCCCGTTGCCGAAGAGGCTGCGGCGATGCGCGCGCGAGAGGAAGAGGTAGCGCTGCGCCCGCGTGAAGCCGACGTAGCAGAGGCGGCACTCCTCTTCCATCTGGGCGGGGTCGTCGAACGACTTGCGGTGTGGCAGCACGCCGTCCTCCATGCCGATGATGAAGACGGCGGGGAACTCGAGGCCCTTCGCCTGGTGCAGCGTGATGAGCGTGACCGCATCCGCCGAGTCCACCATCTCATCGACGTCGGCCACGAGGCTGACCTTCTCCAGGAAGGCCGAGAGAGCCCCCTCCGGAGCGAGGTCGTTGTACTCGGCGGCAACGTTCTTCAGCTCCTGGACGTTCTGCCACCGGTCCTCGCCGTCCTCGCTCTCCATGAGGTAGTCACGGTACGCCGTCTGGACGAGGACATCTTCGATGACCTGCTGCGGCGAGACCTCGCGGCTCCGGGCGATGAGCCCATCGATGACAGCGAGGAAGTGCGACAGCGCGTTGCCGGCGCGGGCCGCAAGATCCTTCTCGTTGACCAGTTGCCGGAGAGCTTCGAACAACGACACGTTCCGCTCGGAGGCCGACGCCTGAAGCTTGTTGAGCGTGCCCTGACCGATGCCGCGTCCCGGCGTGTTGATGATGCGGGTCAGGCTGATGCTGTCGTGCGGGTTATGTATCACCCGGAGGTAGGCGACGATGTCCTTGATCTCCTGCCGGCGGTAGAAGCGGGTGCCGCCGACCAGACGGTACGGCACGCCGAAGCGCATGAGGCTCTCTTCGAGCGCGCGCGACTGGGCGTTGATGCGGTACATCACGGCGCAGTCCCCGTAGTGCAGGCCCTCGTGACGGAGAAGCTTCTCGATGGCGTCGACGACGTACTGCGCCTCGTCCTTCTCGTTGAGGCACTCGGTGAGGACCACGGGCTTGCCGGCCTCGTTCTCCGTCCAGAGCTCCATCTCCTTGCGCAGCGGGTTGCTCGAGATGACCTGCATGGCAGCCTTGAGGATGGTCTTGGTCGAGCGGTAGTTCTGCTCCAGCAGCACCACCTTCGCCTCGGGGAACTCGCGCTCGAAGCTGAGCAGGTTCCTGGGGTCGGCCGAACGCCACGAGTAGATGGACTGATCGGGGTCACCCACGACGCACACGTTGCGGTGCTCCGAGGCCAGCAGCCGCACCAGCTCGAACTGCGCCAGGTTCGTATCCTGGAACTCATCGACGAGGATGTGGTGGTAGCGCTTGCGATAGCGTGCCAGGACGTCGGGCTGGCCCTCGAAGAGGCGCACCGTCTTGAGCAGGATGTCGTCGAAGTCGACGGCATCGCTCTGCGTCAGGAGCGCCTGGTATCGCTGGTAGACGCGCTGCACGATCTCCTCGAAGTAGCTGTCGACGCCCTCGGCGTGGTGCTGTTCGGAGAGCAGGCGGCTCTTGGCGGCGCTGATGGATGCCTGGATGAGGCGAGGCGAGTAGGTCTTCGGGTCGAGTTGCAACTCCAGCAGGCTTTGCTTGATGAGGTTCACCTGGTCGTCATCGTCGTACACCACGAAGCCCGGGCTGAGGCCGACCGGCCGTCCGTCCGCCCTGAGGATGCGGCAACAGACCGCGTGGAACGTGCCGATGGTCAGTGCGCCGGCGGCACCGTCCAGCAGCCGGTCGAGTCGCTCGCGCATCTCGTTGGCGGCCTTGTTGGTGAAGGTGACGGCGAGGATGCTGCGGGGGTCCACGTTCCGGCTGGTCACGAGGTAGGCGACCCGGTTGGTGATGACCCGGGTCTTGCCGCTGCCGGGTCCGGCAAGGATGAGCAGTGGGCCGTCAGTTGCCTGGACGGCCTCACGCTGCGACGGATTCAGAGAGGCCAAAAGGTCCATGGCGAGTAGCGGGCATTATACCATCGAGCCAGCCGGGGAAGAAACCGCGAGGCGGCGACACGTTGGACCCGGCTTTGCGTTCTGTTAGAATAGCCGAAGGGTACGATGGCTGGCGGGACGTCGCTCGTGGTCCTCCGCAAGTCCCGGCACGGTGAAGCCCAGATAATCCGCGCGCGGCTCGAGGATTACGGCATACCGGTAGCCCTCAGCTATGAGAGTGCCGGCATCGTGTACGGGCTGACCGTCGACGGCCTCGGCGAAGTGAGCATCCTCGTGCCCGAGTCGTACTATGAGCAGGCTCTCGCCGTGCTGGCGGAGAACGTCGACGCGGAGAGCGGAGCCGATGAAGACCCCGCTGAACTCAAGCCCCAGTGATGACACGCGGCGCCCGGTACGGCGGCCGATAGCATAGGGAAGGAACAGTATGACTTCACGCCTTGACCGGGTCACCGAAGAACGACTGAAGACCCTCGACGAGCTGAGGGCCGCGGGCATCGAGCCCTATCCCCACAGCTACCATCCGAGCCACACCACCGCGCAGGCGCGCGCGCTGTACGAGCGTTCGGGCGAACGCTCGAAGCGCATCTCGGTGGCCGGTCGCGTCACCGCGAAGCGCACGATGGGCAAGATGGCGTTCCTCGACCTTCGTGATGGTTCGGGCAAGCTGCAGGCAAGCCTGCGGCGGGACGTCCTTGGCGACGAGCGCTACGGCATGCTGAAAGACATCGACATCGGCGACTTCGTCGGCGTCGGCGGTGAGCTGTTCGTCACCAGGACCGGCGAGGTCACGGTCGATGTGGCGGAGCTCGTGTTCCTGGCGAAGTCGCTGCGTCCGTTGCCGGAGAAGTGGCACGGGCTGGTCGACGTCGAGACGCGCTACCGCCAGCGGTATCTCGACCTCATCTCGAACGACGACGTGAGCCGGACGTTCGCGCTCCGGAGTCGCATCATCACCGCCACGCGACGGTTCCTCGAGGACGAGGGCTACGTGGAGGTCGAGACCCCGGTGCTGCAGTCCAAGGCCGGCGGGGCGGCGGCGCGACCCTTCGTTACCCACCACCACGCGCTGGGCGAAGACCTCTTCCTGCGCATCGCGCTTGAGCTGTCGCTCAAGAAGCTCATCATCGGCGGCATCGACCGTGTCTACGAGATGGGCAGGGTGTTCCGGAACGAGGGCATCTCCGTGCGGCACAACCCCGAGTTCACGCTCATGGAGTGCTACCGCGCGTACGCTGACTACGAAGACATGATGGACCTGACCGAGCGGCTCTTCGCCACGGTTGCGCGCACCGTGCTGGGCACGACGCGCGTCCAGTTCCGCGGACAGACGATCGAGCTCGAGCCGCCGTGGCAGCGGGTGACGCTGCGCGAGAAGGTGAAGGAGTTGAGCGGCATCGACTTCGAGGACTACCCCGATGCCGAGTCGCTGCACGAACGACTGCTGCAGGAAGGCGTGCGCGTCGAGGGCACGCCCGGTCGGGGCCGCCTCATCGACGAGCTCATCTCCACGTTCGTGGAGCCGAAGCTGATACAGCCGGTCTTCCTGCTCGACTACCCGGTCGAGATGTCGCCGTTCCCGAAAAAGAAGCGGGGCAATCCACGGCTGGTGGAGCGCTTCGAGGCGTTCATCTGCGGGCTCGAGTTCGCGAACGCGTTCACCGAGTTGAACGACCCCGTGGACCAGCGGCAACGCCTGGAAGAGCAGTTGCACGACCGCGCGGGCGACGAAGATGTCCAGGTGGCGGACGAGGACTTCCTGGAAGCCATGGAGCATGGCATGCCCCCGACCGGCGGCCTCGGCATCGGCATCGACCGTCTGGTGATGCTGCTCACCGGACAGGAGTCGATCCGCGACGTGATACTGTTCCCTCAGCTGAAGGGGAGGCAAGATGCTTGATGTCAGACTGCTGAGAGAGGACCTCGCGTCCGTTGAATGGGCGATGGAGCTGCGGGGCATGCCCGGCGTCCTGGCGCCGGTCGTCCAGGCCGACGAGCGCTACCGGGAGCTGCTGCGCGAGGTGGAGGCGCTCCGGGCGCAGCACAACCAGGCGAGCAAGCAGCTGGGTCGCACGAAGGAACGCCCCGCGGAGTTGCTCGACGAGCTTCGCGTCCTCGGCGAGAGGGTTGCGGAGGCACAGAAGTCGACCAGAGAGGCGAAGGACAGCCTCGATGCAATGCTGCTCGAGTTGCCCAACCCCCCCGACCGCAGCGTCCACCAGGGGAAGGACGCGAGCGAGAACACCGTTGTGCGCACGTGGGGCACGCCGCGCAAGTTCGCGTTCGAGCCGGCGCCGCACTGGGAGATGGGCGAGAAGCTGGACATCATCGACTTCGCCCGGGGAGTCAAGCTCTCCGGCACCCGCTTCTACGTCCTGAAGGGCCTCGGCGCCAGGCTGCAGCGGGCGCTCATCTCGTTCATGCTTGACTTGCACACGAAGGAGCACGGCTACAGGGAGATATATCCGCCGTTCATGCTGCACCGCGAGTGCATGGTCGGCTCCGGCAACCTGCCCAAGTTCGCAGACAACCTGTACCACGACGCTGAAGAGGACTACTGGTTCGTGCCGACTGCGGAGGTGCCGCTGACGAACCTTCACCGGGATGAGATACTGGACGGCGCCGACCTGCCGCTGCGCTACGTCGCGTACACCCCTTGCTTCCGCAGGGAGAAGATGGCGGCGGGCAAGGACACGCGCGGCATCAAGCGCGGCCACCAGTTCGACAAGGTGGAGCTGTACAAGTACGTGCGGCCGGAGACCTCGATGGCGGAGCTTGAGTCCCTTGTGGCTGACGCCGAGGATGTGCTGCGGAAGCTCGAGCTGCCGTACCGCGTCGTTGAGCTCTGCACCGGCGACCTCGGCTTCGCCTCGTGCAAGACCTACGACCTGGAGGTCTGGGCGCCCGGCTCGAACGAGTGGCTTGAGGTCAGCTCCTGCAGCAACTGCGGCGATTTCCAGGCGCGACGCGCAAACCTGCGCTTCCGGCCCGAGCCCGAGGCGAAGCCGCAACTGGTGCACACGCTGAACGGCTCAGGACTCGCGCTGCCGCGCGTCTTCATCGCCGTTCTCGAGAACCACCAGCAGGCGGACGGCACGGTTCTTGTCCCGGAGGTGCTGAACAGGTACATGTAGCGCCGGAACGACCCGCCGGGCGGAGTCCCGAGCTCCTCTGCTCACGGGACGGCGCGGCGGTGTGCCAATCGAAAGGAGGGGGAGTCATGGCTCGCAGCCAGCAGTTGAGCTACGCGCACGGCGGCTCAACAACACCACTTCTGGGTGATACCATCCCCGATTTCCTCGACCGTATCGTGACGGCCCATCCCGACAACGAGGCCCTGGTCGACGTCCCTTCAGGCCGGAGGTGGACGTACTCTGAACTGAGGTCCGACTGCCGTCGAGTGGCGAAGGCGCTCATGGCACTCGGCCTGCAGCGCGGCGACCGGGTTGCCATCTGGGCCACCAACCATCCCGAGTGGGTGCTGGTGCAGTTCGGCACGGCGATGGCAGGCATCGTGCTGGTGAACATCAACCCCGCTTACCGCACTCACGAGTTGGAGTATGCGCTGGGCAACTCCGAGGTGAGCGCGCTGCTGCTTATCGAGCGGTTCAAGTCTTCGGACTACGTCGGGATGGTCTACTCGGTGTGCCCGGACGCTCGCGAGTCGAAGCCGGGCGCCCTCCGGAGCTCGAAGCTGCCGCTGCTGAAGACGCTCGCCCTCATGGGGCCGCGGGAGCACCCCGGGATGCACACCTGGTCGAGCTTCCTGGCTCTGGGCGACGGCATCGCCGACGACGAGCTCGACCGCCGGCAGGCCTCCCTCGACATGGACGACGTCATCAACATCCAGTACACGTCGGGTACGACGGGGCTCCCGAAGGGCGCCTCGCTGACGCACCACAACATACTCAACAATGGCTACTTCACCGGCGAAGGAATGCGCCTGACCGCGAAGGACAGGCTCTGCATCCCGGTGCCGTTCTATCACTGCTTCGGGATGGTCCTCTCGAACCTCGCCTGCATGACGCACGGCGCCACGATGGTGCTGCCGGCCGAGAGCTTCGATGCGCAACTGACGCTGAAGGCGGTGCAGCAGGAGCGCTGCACTGCGCTGCACGGCGTGCCGACGATGTTCATAGCGGAACTCGAGCACCCGGAGTTCGATTCGTTCGACCTCTCGTCGCTCAGGACTGGCATCATGGCCGGCGCCCCGTGTCCGATAGAGGTGATGAAGAAGGTGACGACGCGGATGCACGCCATCCAGATGACCATCTGCTACGGCGAGACGGAGGCGTCGCCGGTGGTGACTCAGACTCCCGTCGATGCTTCGCTTGAAGACCGGACCGGCACGGTCGGCCTGGCGATACCCCACGTTGAGTTGAAGGTGGTCGATTGCGAGACCGGCGCCATGGTGCCGTGCGGAGCACAGGGGGAGATCTGCTACCGCGGCTACAACATCATGCGCGGCTACTACAACAACCGGAAAGGCACTGACGAGGTCATCGACGAGTCCGGCTGGCTCCACAGCGGCGATCTTGCCACCATGGACGCGCGCGGCTACTGCAAGATAACCGGCAGGGCCAAGGAGATGATCATCCGTGGCGGGGAGAACATCTACCCGCGCGAGATAGAGGAGTTCCTCTTCACCAATCCGAAGGTGAAGAACGTTCAGGTCATCGGCGTACCCGACGAGAAGTACGGCGAGGAGATCCAGGCCTGGATCGAGCTGCGCGAAGGTGAGACGGCGACGGCCGACGAGATGCGCGACTTCTGCAAGGGGAAGATAGCGCACTACAAGATTCCGCGCTACGTGAAGTTCGTCAGCGAGTACCCGATGACGGTCACCGGGAAGATACAGAAGTACAAGATGCGTGAGGCCGCCATCAAGGAACTGGGGCTGGAACAGGCGGCGCAGATCAGGATGGCGTAGGAAAGCGGAGAGGGGTGGGCGCCCGGGCGCCCACCCCTCTTTGTGTCGCGTTGAGTCCCAGCGGCTACGGCTTTCGAGCAGCCGGCCGGTTGACCAGGTTGGGCGGCGTGCGCCCGTCGAGCGCCGCGATGATGTTCTTCACCGCTACGTGCCCCATGTTCGTCCTCGTCTCCCAGCTTCCGCTGCCGATGTGCGGCGCGAGCACGACGTTGGGCATCTTGAGAAGCTCCGGGTGGACCTCCGGCTCCTTCTCGAAGACGTCGAGCGCCGCACCGGCTATCTTCTTCGACTTGAGCGCATCGACAAGCGCCTCCTCGTCGACCACGGGGCCGCGCGCCGCGTTCACGAGGAATGCGGATGGCTTCATCAGCGAGAGCGCTCGTGCGTCGATGAGATGCCGCGTCTCCTCGATCAGCGGTACGTGCAGCGAGACGAAGTCCGATTCACGCAGCAGGGTGTTCAGCTCCACATACTGAGCCTGCAGCTCCTGCTCCCTCTGGCGGTCGATGGGCTTCTGGTCGTGGTACAGGACCTTCATGCCGAAGCCGAGGGCGCGTCGACCCACCGCCTGCCCGATCCTGCCGAAGCCAACGATGCCGATGGTCTTGCCCCAGACGTCGGAGCCGAGCATGGCGAAAGGCTTGAAGCCCTTGAACTGGCCGTCCCGCACGTACTTGTCGGCCTCCGCGACCCGCCGCGCGGCCGCCATGAGGATGGCCCAGGAGAAATCGGCGGTCGTCTCCGTGAGCACGTCCGGCGTGTTGGTGACCATGATGCCCTTCTGCGCGGCGTAGTCGGCGTCGATGTTGTTGTAGCCGACCCCCCAGTTGGCGATGATCTTGAGGCGGGGATTGAGCCGGTCTATGACGGCCCGGTCCACCTTGCTGCCGACGCACAGGAACGCATCCGCGTCCGCCAAGTGAGCCACGAGCTCGTCCGGGGAAGGGAGCTGCTCATTCGGATTCACGACCACGGTGTGCTTCTCGCGCAGCACGTTCATTGGAGCTTCAGGGAGCCAGAACGAAACGTATACCTTCACCTGGTGCCTCCTCGTGATGATGCGGCTGCCATTATACCCCACGCGCCGCTCAATCGAGCGGCACCGCCGACTCGATGTGCTCCGCCCGAGCCGCACGGCCGTCCTCGCCGAGATCGATGGCGACAACGTCGATGCGCCACGCGGCTTCGCGCAGGTCTTCGTGCCGGGCGACGTAGTCAAGCGCGCAGGTGACCATCTTGTCCCGCTTGTGCTTCGTGATGGACTCCTCCGGCGTGCCGAAGCCGTCGCCGGTTCGGGTTCTCACCTCGACGAAGGCGGTGCAGCCCTTCCGCCGGGCGACGATATCGATCTCGCCGTAGCGTCCCCGGACGTTCCGCTCCAGGATGCGGTAGCCGCGCTTCTTCAGCAGCTCGCAGGCGAGCTCCTCGCCGCGTTTCCCCACGTCCTGCGGCTTCAGAGCAGGCCCCCGACGACGAGTCGAACCGGCCTGAAGCTCACGCGATGCACCGGCGAGGCACCCTGTGTCGCGAGCCTATGGAGATGCTCCTCCGTCCCGTAGCCCTTGTGGGCGCCGAAGCCGTAGCCGGGGTAGCGCGCATCGAGCTCGTCCATCAGGCGATCCCGGGTCACCTTCGCGACGATGGAGGCGCAGGCGATGGAGAGGCAGAGGGCGTCCCCTTTGGGGATGCCTTCCTGCCTGAGCCGCAGGCGCGGCAGCGTCAGCCAGTCGATGAGCACGTATCCGGGCTGCACGGCCAGCGACTGCAGCGCTTCGAGCATCGCGCGACGCGTGGCCGCGGCGATGCCGATGCGGTCGATGATGTTGCTGCTCACGATTCCGGCTGCGACTGCCGTCGATTCCGCCGTGATTCGCTCGAACAGGCGCTCCCTCTGCGGCGCCGAGAGCTGCTTGCTGTCGCGCACCTCGTCGTGCCACGGCTGTCGCGTGCACCATTCGGCGACCACGGCTCCGGCAACCACCGGTCCGGCGAGGGCGCCGCGTCCGGCCTCGTCGACGCCGGCGACAGGCCAGACGCCGTCGTCAAGCAGCCGCCTCTCCCGCTCGGTGGTCGGCCTACAGCGGAGCATCCGCATCCTCCGCCCTGGCGAACGTGCGCAGGATAACACCTCCGCCCAGAACCGCGTCGCCGTCGTAGAACACCACGGATTGCCCCGGAGCAAGGGCCCGCTGAGGTTCGCCGAAACGCACCAGAGGATGGGCTCCCCGTACAGTGATGTGCGCGGGGCTGCCCCGGGAGCGGTACCGCGCCTGTGCCTGCGCCGCGAAGTCCGAGGTTGGCGCCGGGCCGCCGGTCCACGCGAGGGAGTCAAGCAGCGCCGCTTCGCTCATGAGGTCGGAAGCGGAGCCGACGACGACGGCGTTGCGCCCGGCGTCAAGTCGCACGACGTACATCGGCTCGGCCGCGGCGAGGCGCAGCCCGTGTCGCTGGCCGATGGTGTAGAACGGCAGTCCACGGTGTCTGCCGAGGACCGAGCCATCCAGGGTGACGATGTCTCCCGGTTCCGCCCCTGTCCGTTGGGCGATGAACGGCCCCCGATCCCGGCCGGCGACGAAGCAGATATCCTGGCTTGACGGGGTGTCCCCGTGCCCGAGCGTCGCCGCGATGCGGTGTACGTCGGCCCTGGAGAGGTCCCCCAGCGGCGTCAGTATCTGGCCCAGAGCTGCCGGTTCGACGGCGTAGAGGAAGTAGGACTGGTCGGCCGACCGGTCGGCGGCCCGCATGAGCCGGCGACGGCCGCTCCCGTGTGCGACGCGAGCGTAGTGTCCCGTGGCCAGCATCTCCGCCCCGCGGTCGCGTGTGTATCGGAGCAGCCGTCCGAACTTGATTGCCTTGTTGCAGACGACGCAGGGGTTGGGCGTCCGGCCGGCGGCATACTCGGTGCAGAACGGGTCGATCACGCTGCGCGAGAACTCGGCTGAGAGATCGACCACTTCGAACGGCAGTCCGAGGTCCCGGGCGACATCACGGGCGCGGTCGCACTGCTGTAAGGCTGCCTCAGAGCCCGTCATGAGGACGTGAATGGTGAGCACGTCGTATGAGGCGGAAGCGAGGATGGAGGCTGCGACCATGGAGTCTCGGCCCCCGCTGATTGCGACTGCGACCTTCTGTGCCATGGTTGACCGCCGGGTCGCCCGCCGTGCCGGGCTCAGCTCTGAAGCGCCGGCCGGGATTGCGGCGCGGCAAGCATGCCCGACACGCGTGCCCAGACGGCCCTGTGGAGGGCCGCCTCGGGCTGGTTGGCGTCAAGCACCAGCCAGCGTCCGGGTTCCGTGCCGGCGAGGTGGAGGTAGCCGCTCCTCACCCGGTCGTGGAACTCGAGCCCTTCGAACTCGAACCGATCGGGTGGCTGCTTCTTCCGCTGCAGTGCGATGGACGGGGCCATGTCGAGCAGGACGACGAGGTCCGGCCTGAGACCCTGCGTGGCGACCTCGTTCACTCGGGCCACGAGGTCGAGCGACAGCCGCCGGCCGTAGCCCTGGTACGCTGTGGTGGAGTCGGAGAACCGGTCGCAGACGACGACCCCTCCCAGAGCGAGAGCGGGCTGAATCACCTCGCGGGTAAGTTGAGTTCGCGCGGCCGCGAAGAGGAACAGCTCGGCCTCAGGCGCGAGGTCCGTCTCGCGCGCCTTCTTCAGCGACCGGCGCAACTCCTCGCCGAGCGGCGTGCCTCCGGGTTCGTACGTGAGGGTGACACGGTAGCCGGAGCGCTGCAGCCTCGAGGCCAGGCGCTTCGCTTGCGTGCTCTTGCCGCAGCCCTCGCCACCCTCGAACGATACGAAGAGACCCATCGCCTAGCGCATCCCGCGTGAGGCCCCCTCGCGAGAATGCTGCCCTCCGTCGTTCCCGTTGCCACCCTCTTCGAGGAGCTGCTGCAGTTGATGCACATAGTGTGAGCGGGATGCCCCTGGAGAGATGGTGTGCAGGCACTGCCGCAACTGGGACATGTCGTTGCTCCTCAGCACGTAGACAGGGATGCGCATCGTCTCGGCATCCCGGATGCGCTGGGGCTTGCGGCGGTAGTGCGTTCGCGTCGTCAGGAAGAGATCGGCTCCCTCGAGGACGTCGACAATCTCGATGTTCATCCGCTCCCTCTTCGCGGTGGCCTCCAGCCTGGAGCGGTTCACGCCGAAGGGGTAGACGTGGACGGCCTTCTCCCGGGGTTGCAGCGGGCGCTCGTCCGCCGCCTCGGCGGCCTGCGAGGAGCCCTCCTTGGACGTGAGCAGTATCTGCTTCTGCACCTGGTCGTTGCTGTCGACCCAGCGAAGCTCCGTGCGCACCGGTCGCTGCGTCAGCAGGTTGTCGACCGCCTCCTGCACGTCCGTGTGCACGGAGACGCGATAGAAGTCGAGTATCTCGACGACGACGTCGAAGGTCGGCGGCGCCTTGCGTTCGAGCACCGACTTCTGGGTGCGCCGGCGGCGGGCCTCTTCGTCTCCCAGCGTAACGGACTGCGTTCCGCCGATGAGGTCGGACAGCGTGGGGTTGAGCACGAGGTTCTCCAGGCTGTTGCCGTGCGCCGTTCCGATGAGCTGGACACCGCGCTCGGCGATGGTGCGCGCGGCCTGCGCCTCAAGCTCCGTGCCGATCTCGTCGATGATGATGACCTGCGGCATGTGGTTCTCCACCGCCTCGATCATCACCGCGTGTTGTCGCTCAGGGGCCGCCACTTGCATCCGTCTGGCATGCCCTATGGCGGGGTGAGGGATGTCCCCATCGCCGGCAATCTCGTTCGACGTGTCGATGATGACGACGCGCTTCCTCGTGCTGTCCGCCAGCACCCTGGCCGCCTCGCGCAGCATGGTCGTCTTGCCGACGCCGGGCCGGCCGAGCAGCAGGATGTTCTGCCCGGATTCGATGAGGTCGGCAATCATGTCCACCATGCCGAAGACCGCGCGCCCGACCCTGCAGGTGAGGCCGACGATGTCCCCGTGGCGGTTGCGCATCGCCGAGATGCGGTGGAGGGTCCGTTCGATGCCCGCCCTGTTGTCAGTTGTAAACTCACCTATGCGGGCGACAACGAAGGCGAGGTCGTTCTGGTCGACTTCCTTGCAGCTGACGACGATCTCGCTCTGGGGGAAGCGGGCCTCGGGAGGAGAGCCGAGATCGAGGACGATCTCAAGTAGCTCGTTCAGCCCGGACTGCTCCCGGAGGGGTTCCCGGATGTGCGGAGGGAGTACGTCCAGGAGAGCGTCCAGATCGTCGGCTACAACCTGTCGCACTACGTTCTTACCAGCCTCTGGTGGCAAGGAGCCCCTGTTGCGGTATCGTGCCTATCTCGATGCCGGGCATCGCCTCACCCAGACCCCGGGAGACCTTCGCGATGATCTCGGGCTCGCGGTAGTGAGTCACTGCCTCGACAACGGCCTTGGCGCGTGCGGCCGGGTTGCTCGACTTGAAGATGCCGGAGCCAACGAAGACGCCCTCAGCGCCAAGCTGCATCATGAGTGCGGCATCGGCGGGGGTCGCCACGC
>Ga0209609_10000439_pt1 | contig 25067 bp, 22 predicted proteins | sample LakKivw325mmetaG_FD_184136 | JGI IMG/M metagenome (GOLD analysis project Ga0209609, IMG submission 184136) | Anoxic lake water microbial communities from Lake Kivu, Rwanda to study Microbial Dark Matter (Phase II) - Lake Kivu water 325m metaG... | ecosystem: Environmental > Aquatic > Freshwater... | reverse complement strand
GATCTTCGATGGGACCCTTGGGTGGGCTGAAAAGGGGCCATTTGACGCGATTATGGTGACTGCGGGGGCCCCGAATATCCCCCAACCCCTCTATGATCAGTTGGCCCTCCAAGGGAGATTGGTGATCCCGGTGGGAGATGTCTATGCTCAAGACCTTTTTCGAATCACGAGGAGAGAGGAGGGTCTGAAAAAAGAGGATCTCGGAGGGTGCCGATTTGTCAAATTGATCGGTAAATATGGATGGGAAGGCGAGTGAGCGGTGACCAATGATCAGTGACCAGTAATCAGTGATCGGAAGAAGAGATACTGAAACCGGATGTCAAATAATATTTTATGGGTATTATTTTTTTCAGCCATTTTTCTCGCCCAGGGGTGCGCAAGGCACAGGGTCACCATCGAGACAAAACCCCCTCAGGTGAGGAGCGGGGTTTATCATGTGGTGGAAAAACATCAGACCCTTTATCGTATCTGTAAGACCTATGGTGTGGATATCAAAGAAGTGGCCTCTATCAACGGGATTATGGATCCAAGCAGGATTCAGGGGGGTCAGAGGGTTTTCATCCCGGGAGCGAAGAGGAGACGAAAGGTTGAGGTTTATATTGATGATGTGGTCATGGAATCGGTTGAAAAGGAAAAAGTGGTTTATCGGAAACTGGATTTCATATGGCCGGTGGAAGGGAAAATGAGCGATGTTTTCAATGAAACAGAGGACAGGAGACACACGGGGATTGACATCTCCGCACCCATCGGTACACCGTTTCGGGCCTCCCACTCCGGGAGGGTGATCTATTCCGGAAATACGATCAGAGGATACGGGAACTTGCTCATCATCCGTCATTCGGAGGAATACGTGTCGATCTATGCACACAATCAGGTCAATTTAGTTGATGAGGGAGAGTGGATCGAAAGAGGACAGGTGATCGGAAAGGTCGGTCAAACGGGGAGAGCCTCCGGCCCCCATCTTCATTTTGAGATCAGAAGAAATAACAGAGCCATTGATCCCCTGCTCTTTTTGAAATAGTTATTCTTTCTGAGGTAGATAGAATAATGCTTGTATTAGCGATTGAGACCTCATGTGATGATACCGGGGCGGCCGTCATATCGAATGGTCGGAAGATCCTTTCCAATGTGGTCTCCTCGCAGGATTCTATCCATCAGAAATACGGTGGCGTGGTCCCGGAATTGGCTTCGAGAAAACATATCGAAATGATCGTTCCCATTGTGACCGAGGCCCTGGAGAGGGCAGGGGTCACTCTGAAAGAGATCGATGGGATTGCGGTCACACAGGGACCGGGCCTGGTGGGGTCCCTTTTGGTCGGCCTCTCCTTTGCCAAATCCATTGCCTTTGCAACGGGGCTGCCTTTTATCGGCATCAATCATGTGGAGGCCCATCTCTCAGCGATTTTTCTCGAGAAAGAGCCTCCGAAGTTTCCTTTCATCGGGCTGGTGGTCTCAGGAGGTCATACCTCTCTTTTCCAAGTGGATGGTTTCGGTCAATTCAAGAGGCTGGGACAGACCCGGGATGATGCTGCAGGAGAGGCCTTCGATAAGGTCGCAAAACTTTTAGGACTGGGTTATCCAGGAGGACCGATTATTGATGAGCTTTCAAAAAGGGGGAACCCGAAAGCCATCCGGTTTCCAAGACCCTCCCTCGGAAAAAATTCGTTCGACTTCAGTTTCAGCGGGCTCAAGACCGCTGTGGTCAATTTCGTAAAGGCCCATCCTGAGCCATTGGGAGGTTATTCAGAAGATCTCCTCTGCGACATCGTATCCGGTTTTCAAGAAGCGGTCATTGATGTGCTTGTTAAAAAGACATTTGAGGCCGCTCGACACCAGGGCGTGAAGAGGATTGTCATCTCCGGAGGAGTAGCCTCCAACGGTCTTCTTCGGGAGAGGATGAGAGAAGAGGCATCCGATCGGAAGATCAGGGTCTATATCCCTTCACCCTCTTTCTGCACGGACAATGCGGCCATGGTGGGTGTGGTGGGGTATGAATATTTGAAACGAGGAGCTCGATCTGACTTTTCACTCAATGCGTTTTCGAATCTGCCACTCTGATTTTTCCTTGAGCTTCATGGAGGGCAACCCTTTAGGGTTGCATTGGCAAGGCTAAAGCCTTGCTCTATAGTGAAATGGTATCCATTAGACAAGAATTAAGAGAATATGGCTTATCCCCGAGAAAGAGGCTTGGTCAGCATTTTCTGGTTGACCGAAATATTTTAAATAAGGTGGTTCGTGCAGCTCAGGTCGGGAAAGAGGATGTCATACTGGAGATCGGTCCGGGCCTTGGAGGGATGACCTCTGTCTTAGCGAAACAGGCGAAGAGGGTGATTGCGATTGAAATTGATTCGAAACTGGTGGAGATATTAAACACGAAGTTCCGGGATACCCCTAATGTGGAGATCATCGGAGGAGATGTCCTGAAGGCCGATCTTTCAGGAGTCTTCCATCAGGCCGGTCGTCCTTTAAAAGTGGTCGCCAACCTGCCCTACCAGATCTCGACCCCCCTTCTCTTTCGGTTTATTGAGGAGAGACAATTCTTCTCCGGCCTGAACCTGATGTTGCAAAAGGAAGTGGTGGAGAGGATGGTCGCGCTCCCGGGAAAAAAAGAGTATGGTCCTTTATCCGTCTTTATCCAGATGGTTTCCATACCCTCCCTTCTCTTTTTTATCAAACCTTCTGCTTTCTTTCCTCCTCCCAGGGTACAGTCCGCTCTGGTCCACATCAGCTGGAGAAAAAGGGCGCTCTTCGAACCGCAGAGCGAGGAATGGTTTAAGAGAGTGGTCAGGGGTTGTCTGGGGTACCGGAGAAAGACACTGCTCAATGCCCTGAAACATTCCGCCTTACCTCTTCCCTCTGGATTGGAAGCGCGGTTGAAAGAAATAGGAATTGATCCGAAGAGAAGGCCTGAAACCCTCGACCTCCAGGAATTTGTAAACCTCTCTGAATCATTGGGAAATTAGACAGAAACCAGAAGTCCTCCCTTCAAAAAATATTTGCAAAACCCGTCATCAATGATTATTTTTGATTGGGTCAGGCATTTACCCTTCCCATTCTCTTCGGGTAAGGGAAAAAAAGGTAACGATATCCAATTCAAAAAATAGGGGGTCGAGATAGATGCAGATAGAGAGATTTACTCTGAAGGGTCAGGAGGTCCTGCAACAAGCAAAAGCCATTGCCGAACAGAAGAACCATCAGCAGATTGATGTGGAGCACCTTTTGTTGGCCCTTTTATTACAGAAGGAAGGGATTGTCATCCCCATCCTCCAGAAATTGGGAGCCAATCCAGAGGTGATTGCCTCCCGGCTGGAAGGGGAGCTCAGCCGCATTCCCAGGGTGACGGGTGGAGGAGCGGGGCAGGTCTACCTTTCAAGCCGGCTCAATGAAGTGATCAATGCGGCCTGGAAAGAGGCAGAGAGATTGATGGATGAGTACCTCTCCACGGAACATCTTCTCATTGCCATTGCCGATGAGAAGACAGGGGCCTCTTCTCAGATCCTCGGGAGAAGCGGAGTGACAAAGGATGTGATTTTCAGAGTCCTTCAGGAGATCCGGGGACCTCATCGGGTGACCGACCAGAATCCCGAGGAGAAGTACCAGGCTTTAAAACGTTACAGCAGGGACCTTACGGAAGAGGCAAGAAAGGGGAGACTGGACCCCGTGATCGGGAGGGACGAGGAGATCAGGAGGGTCGTGCAGGTTCTTTCGAGGAGGACGAAAAATAATCCTGTTTTGATCGGGGAGCCGGGGGTGGGCAAGACAGCCATTGTGGAGGGATTGGCACAGAGGATTGTGAAAGGCGATGTGCCTGAGACATTGAAGAATAAGAGACTGGTTGCCATTGATCTCGGGGCACTGATCGCCGGAGCAAAATTCAGAGGAGAGTTCGAAGAAAGATTGAAGGCGGTTTTAAAGGAGATTCAGTCCGCCGCAGGCAATATTATTCTCTTCATCGACGAACTCCATACCCTGGTAGGGGCCGGGGCAGCCGAGGGGGCGATCGATGCCTCCAATATGCTCAAGCCTGCCCTTGCCAGAGGAGAACTGCGGTGTATCGGTGCCACCACGCTCAATGAATATCGGAAGTATGTGGAGAAGGATGCGGCACTGGAACGGCGGTTTCAACCGATCTATGTCGCTCAACCCACGGTGGAGGATACCATCGCGATCCTGAGGGGATTGAAGGAGCGTTACGAAGTGCACCACGGGGTGAAGATCAAGGACTCCGCCCTCCTGGCTGCGTCCATGCTATCCCATCGGTATATCTCGGATCGGTTTCTTCCGGATAAGGCCGTTGATTTGATCGACGAGGCCGCCTCCAGGCTGAGGATTGAGATTGATAGCGTGCCCATGGAGATTGACGAGATCCAGCGGAAGGTGATGCAGATGGAGATCGAACGGGAGGCCCTGAAGAAGGAGAAGGATAAGGCCTCTATCGAACGGTTGAAGAAGCTTGAAAAGGAGTTGGCCGACCTGAAGAATGGGGTTCAGGAAAAGAGACTGAAATGGGAGAATGAGAAGAAGGCCATTTCGCAAATTCAGCAGATCAAGGAGCGAATGGAGAAGACCAAACAGTTAATGAAGGAAGCAGAACGGAAGGCGGACTATTCGAGGCTGGCTGAGCTTCAATACGGCGAGATGATCCATCTCGAGAAGGAGTTGAAACAGGAAGAGGAGAGGCTGACCCTTCTTCAGAAGGAAGGAAAGATGCTCAAAGAGGAGGTGGATGAGGAGGATGTGGCTGAGGTCGTTTCCAAGTGGACCGGGATCCCTGTCTCCAAGATGCTGGAAGGGGAGGTTGAAAAACTCATCCGGATGGAAGAAAGGTTAAGGCAGAGGGTGGTCGGTCAGGAGGATGCGATCCTTGCGGTCTCCAATGCCGTGAGAAGAGCAAGGGCAGGGCTTCAGGATCCCAATCGTCCTATCGGGTCCTTTATCTTTATGGGACCTACGGGTGTGGGGAAGACAGAACTGGCCAGGGCCCTGGCCGAGTTTCTCTTCGATGATGAGCAGGCGATGGTCAGAATTGATATGTCAGAATATATGGAGAAACATTCAGTAGCCCGACTCATCGGAGCTCCGCCCGGATATGTGGGATATGAAGAAGGAGGGTTTCTTACAGAAGCGGTTCGAAGGAGACCCTACTCCATTGTTCTGATGGACGAGATTGAGAAGGCCCATCCGGAAGTATTCAATATCCTCCTGCAGATTTTGGATGACGGAAGGCTGACCGATGGTCACGGAAGGACCGTCGACTTTAAAAATACGGTTGTGATCATGACCTCCAATATCGGAAGCCAGTGGATTACAGATCTGGGAGAGAAGGATTATGAAGAGATGCGGCGAAGGGTGATGGATGCGGTGAGGGCTCAATTCAAACCGGAATTTCTAAACCGGGTTGATGAGCTGATCATCTTCCATAGCCTTGGACTGGAACAGATTAAAGCCATTGTCCAGATTCAGGTCCGTAAACTTGAGCAGAGGCTTTCAGAAAAACGGATCCAGTTAAAGATGACCGAGAAGGCAAAGCAGTGGCTTGCCAAAGAAGGGTTTGATCCCGCTTATGGGGCCCGACCACTTAAGCGAGTGATTCAAAAAGAGATTCAGGATAAATTGGCTTTAATCATATTGGAAGGGAAGTTTAAGGAAGGGGACACGATCACTGTGGATCGAGAGGATAAGAAAGGGGAGCTGGTTTTCAGGCTAGGGGATTAAGGGGCAGGAGACTTCTCTCAATGTTAAAATTCGTAGGCACAGAATTGTAGAATGATTACACCTATTAAAAATCTTTTTAGAATTGAGATAGGCTGTTTGGTCGTTTTATTGAATCTCTATATGCAGAGATCTCTGATAAAGATTTCAATGACTTTTCAGAGAGTCATGAGAATTTTCTTGACAATATTTTAAAAACCTGTTATGGATACAACAACTTTTATGCCTTACGATTCTGAAGATAAGGAGGAAACAGGCACGTAGCTCAGGGGGAGAGCGCTACCTTGACGCGGTAGAAGCCTGGGGTTCAAATCCCCACGTGCCTACCATCTTAAACTAATTTATTAAGAAGTGGACTATAAGTTACTGAAAAAACATATATTTTAATTAATAAAATGGAGAGGCATCATTCAATCTTTCTATGGATGATGCCTCTTCCGTTTCGATCGGGTTTAAAAATGGAAGAGAATGTGACAGTCACATTTCCTAATGGTGAGAAGAAGTCAATACCCAGGGGGATGAAGATTCAGAAGCTTGCCAGTAGGGAGGCTGTAGCTGCCCAGGTCAATGGCACACTGGTTGATCTATCCCATTCGATGGAGGAAGATGCTTCGATCTCCTATGTTTCGATCGAATCTAAAAAAGGCCTTGAAATACTGCGTCACTCGACAGCTCATGTCATGGCTCAGGCGGTTAAGGAACTCTACCCTTCAGTGAAACTCACTTTTGGTCCACCCACAGATACCGGATTCTATTATGACTTCGATTATGAAAAGACCTTCACCCCTCAGGATCTCGAAGCCATTGAAAAGAAGATGGAGGAGATCGTCCGAAAGGATGAACCTTTTATTCGAAAAGAGGTCTTAAAGGATGAAGCGATCCTTATTTTTAAAAAGATGGGAGAGAGCTATAAGGTTGAACATCTGGAAGATCTTCCCAACCGCGTTTCCCTCTATCAGCAGGGTTCCTTTATAGACCTATGCGAAGGTCCGCATATCCCCTCGACCGGGAGGATCAAGGCATTCAAACTCCTCAGCGTTTCCGGAACTTACTGGAGAGGGGATGTGAGAAATCAGGTCCTCCAGAGAATTTATGGAACCGTTTTCCCGGATCCGGAGGGCCTGAAGAATTATCTCCGCATGCTTGAGGAGGCCCGGAAAAGGGACCACCGGAAATTGGGAAGGGAACTCGACCTCTTCAGCCTCAGCGAGGAAGCCGGGCCAGGCCTGGTCATCTACCATCCCAAAGGGGCTGTTCTTCGGACCGTGCTGGAGGATTTTGAGAAGAAGGAACATCTGAAAAGAGGATATCAGATCGTCATCGGACCTCAACTCCTGAAGCTGGATCTCTGGAAACGGTCCGGGCATTTTGAAAACTACCGGGATAAGATGTATTTCACAAAAGTGGAGGATGCGGAGTATGGCATCAAGCCGATGAACTGCCTGGCCCACATGCTGATCTATAAGTCCCAGATCAGGAGTTACCGGGATCTCCCCCTGCGGTACTTCGAGCTGGGGACCGTGCACCGCCATGAAAAATCTGGAGAACTTCATGGGCTTCTTCGCGTGCGGGGTTTTACCCAGGATGATGCTCATATCCTCTGCCAGCCGGATCAGCTGAATGAGGAGATCGGGGCCATCATCGATTTCGTCGATGATGTGATGAAGGTCTTCGGCTTCGAATTCGAGATGGAAATCAGTACCAGACCCCAGAAGTCCATCGGAACAGATGAAGACTGGGAAAAGGCCACCCAGGCCCTTCTTCAAGCACTCAGGGGGAAGAGTCTCCCGTTTGAGATCAATGAAGGGGAGGGGGCATTCTATGGTCCGAAGATCGATGTGAAGCTTAAGGATGCACTGAACCGGAGATGGCAATGTGCCACCATTCAGGTTGACTTCGCCATGCCGGAAAGATTTGATCTCACCTATGTGGGCAGGGATGGGGAGCGACACAGGCCCGTGATGCTCCACCGGGTGATCCTGGGAGCGATGGAGAGATTTATCGGAGTCCTGATCGAGCATTACGCAGGGGCGTTCCCGGTTTGGCTTGCCCCTGTCCAGGCGATCCTCCTCACCGTAACAGAACGACATATCCCTTATGCGGAAAAAGTCTTTCTGGAGTTGATCCGCAGGGGAATCCGGGTGGAGAAGGATTTCAGAAATGAAAAGTTAGGGTTCAAGATCCGAGAGGGACAGATTCAAAAGATCCCTTATATGCTGGTCATCGGGGACAGGGAGGAGAAAGAAGAGACCCTCTCCCCGCGTTTGAGAAGCGGAGAAACGATCAAGGCGATGAACGTAGAGGAGTTCATTGCTCTGGTCGAATCGGATTACCCGAAATTGTAACCCCCCGTTTCTTTTCCCCTTTATAAAAGGGGGATTAGATGAAAAAAAAGGAGGTGATGTTTATCGTCAAGGGCGTGCGGATTAACCGCGAGATTCGGGCAAGGGAGGTGAGGGTCATTGACCCTGCAGGGGAGCAGTTGGGAATTTTACCGTTAGTCGAGGCACTCCGAGCGGCTTCCAATTTTGATCTGGATTTAGTGGAAGTTTCTCCAAAATCAGAGCCGCCTGTTTGCCGCATCATGGATTATGGGAAGTTCAAATACCAGCAGAGCAAGAAGGCCCAGGAGGCGAAGAAAAAACAGGCCGTGGTCCATATCAAAGAAGTTAAACTGAGGCCGAAGACAGAGGAGCATGACTTCCAGTTTAAGCTTCGACATATTGAGCGGTTCTTAAAAGAGGGGAATAAGACCAAGGTGACGATCATTTTCAGGGGAAGGGAGCTTGCTCACCCTGAGATCGGAAGGAATATGATGGAGCGGGTCATTGAGGAGATGAAACAGTGTGGCAAGATAGAACAGCTCCCTAAATTTGAGAGGAGAAATTTTATGATCGTCTTAGCCCCTCTTCAGAGCCAGAAGCCATCATAAAGAAGGAAGGGATCGTGATCGGGGGAGGCAGGAGGATAAACATTACGACCGCGGGTCATAGAAGGAGGATCGTGTGCCAAAATTAAAGACGAATCGAGGAGCAGCAAAACGTTTCAGGAAGACTGGAACCGGGAGGATTAAGGCGAAGAGGGCTTTTTCCAGGCATATCCTGACAAAGAAATCGGCCAATCGGAAAAGAAATCTCAGAACTCCCAAACTGGTTGAAGAAACTGATAAGAAAGGGATGAAGAGATTACTTCCCTACATTTGAGAGCTCAATGAGAAATAGGGAATGATTCATTTGAGAGAGGAGCATTGGATATGGCAAGGGTGAAAGGTGGACCGAAAACAAGAAGGAGAAGAAAAAAGGTTTTAAAGATGGCCAAGGGCTATGTAGGAGGACGGAGACGGCTTTACCGAACAGCGGTGGATGCGGTCCATCGAGCCCTGGCTTATGCCTATCGAGACCGTCGAGCACGGAAAGGGGATTTCCGGAGGTTATGGATCTCTCGTATTAACGCCGCCGCGAGGCTTCATGGTCTTTCTTACAGCCGGCTCATGGATGCATTGAAAAAAGCCCACGTCGAACTGGACCGGAAGATTCTGGCTGAGTTAGCGGTGAGCGATCCCGCTGCTTTTTCAAAGATTGCGGAGATGGCCAAGTCAGGCGGTTCCGGAGAAAAATAGTGCTGGGGAGGATGATTCCGAGACCCATGCAATCATCCCTCCGTTAGAGGGGACAGAAAGACACATGGATTCACCGCAACGATCCGTAGAAAAAGAGGGAATGGATCTTTGAAGGAACTCCTTGAACATCTCTATCATGAGACGATGGATTCTCTTCTGAAGGCAAACACCCCCAGGGAGGTCCATGAGATACGGGTCCAGGTGCTGGGAAGGAGAGGAAGCCTGACCCAGGTTCTTAAACAATTGGGTACGCTTCCAGAGCCAGAAAAAAGAGAGACGGGCAAGAGGGCGAATCAGATCAAAGAAGATTTAGAATCGAGAATGGAAGAGACCCTCCGGTTGATCGAGGAGAGGGAGAGAGAAGAGGCCTTAGCAAAGGAGAAGATCGATATTACCCTCCCGGGAAGAGGAATGGTTATCGGGAAAAGACATCCCATCACCCAGACGCTGGAGGAGATTGTGGACATCTTCGGGCATCTGGGCTTTGAGGTGGTGGAGGGGCCAGAGGTTGAATTGGATTATTATAATTTCGAAGCCCTCAATATTCCCAGGGGACATCCGGCGAGGGAGATGCAGGCCACCTTTTTCATCTCGGACGAGGTGGTCCTGAGGACCCATACCTCACCCGTTCAGGTGAGGACCATGGAGAAGAGGAGACCACCGGTAAGGGTGATCTGTCCGGGGGCAGTCTATCGATGTGATTCCGATCCCACCCATTCTCCCATGTTTCATCAGGTAGAAGGCCTTCTGGTAGACAGAGGGGTCACCTTTGCTGATCTGAAAGGGGTACTAACCGTCTTTGTCCATCAGATGTTCGGGAAGGATACGAAACTCCGATTCCGTCCCAGTTTTTTCCCCTTCACAGAACCCAGCGCTGAGATCGATATCGAGTGCTTCATTTGCGGAGGCAAGGGATGCGGGGTCTGTTCCAATACGGGATGGTTGGAGATTCTTGGGTCCGGGATGGTTGACCCGGCGGTCTATCAATTTGTGAACTATGATCCGGAGGAAGTCACTGGTTTTGCCTTTGGCCTTGGGATTGAACGGGTTGCCATGCTGAAGTTCGGAATCAACGATATCCGGCTATTCTTCACCAACGATTTGAGGTTCCTCAAGCAATTTTAGAATGTTGAATGCGGATTGCGGATTTAAATTCCGAATTTCGCACTCCGAAATCCTCAATTGGAGTATTATGAAGGTCAGTCTCAATTGGCTCAAGGATTATGTGGAGATTCGGATGGAGGTCAGGGAGTTGATCAACCTCCTGACCATGTCCGGCCTCGAAGTGGAAGGAGCGACCCATGCGGGGAAGGGCTTTGAGAAAATCGTTGTCGCTGAGATTTGCTCTCTTCGAAAACATCCCAATGCGGATCGCCTTTCGCTGGTGGAGGTAAGGACCCCTCACGAGAAATTCTCAATTGTCTGCGGTGCAACCAATATCCGGGAAGGGCAGAAGGTCCCATTAGCCCTGATGGGAGCCAAACTTCCCAATGGTGTTGAGATCAGGAAGTCGAAGATCAGGGGAGAGGTCTCCGAAGGGATGCTCTGTTCCGAGATCGAGCTCGGCCTGGGGCAGGATGCCTCCGGAATCATGATCCTCGATATCAATACACCCCTGGGAGCCAATTTAGGAGAGGCATTGGGTTTGAAAGACACGATCCTTGACATCAGTGTAACCCCCAATCGGCCGGACTGCCTCTGCGTCCTCGGGGTGGCGAGGGAGATTGCGGCCTTAACCTCTCAGAAGTTAAGATATCCCGCCTCCTCTCTCTCCGGCCAGGGAAAAGAGATCCATCAAAGAACCTCCGTTACCATTCAGGACCCGGACCTCTGCCCCCGTTATGTGGCGAAGATGGTGGAGGGGGTCAAGATCGGCCCTTCCCCTCACTGGATGAGAGATCGCCTGGAAAAGGTTGGGATCCGGTCCATCAATAATGTGGTCGATGTGACCAATTATGTCATGATGGAGTATGGTCAGCCGCTTCATGCCTTCGATTTCGAAATGCTTGAAGAGGGAAGGATTGTGGTCCGCAGGGCTCAACCTAAAGAAGAGTTTGTCACCCTGGATGGAGTCAAGAGGGTGCTTGATGAAGAGATGCTCATGATCTGTGATGGGGTGAAACCCGTTGCTGTGGCAGGGGTGATGGGAGGTCTTAATTCGGAGATCAAAAAGGAGACGAAGAGCGTCCTACTCGAAAGCGCTTACTTTAATCCCAAGAACAATCGAAGGACATCGAATCAACTCGGCCTTGAGACTGAAGCCGCCTATCGTTTTGGGAGGGGGATCGATTACGGGGGATGTCTGAATGCCGCAAACAGAGCCGCCCAATTGATTCAAGAGCTGGCCGGGGGGAGGGTGATTGAGGGAGCGGTGGATGCCTATCCCAGACGGATCGAGCCCAGCCCCATCCGTTTGAATCCCCAAAAGGTTCATCAGGTCCTGGGGATGGAGATTCCGGTGGAGAGGATCAGGGCCCATTTGGAAAATCTGGAGATCCATGTCCAGGAGGAGGGAGAGAACCAATGGAGGGTGATTCCTCCTGCCTTTCGGGGGGATCTGGAGAGGGATATTGATCTGATTGAAGAAGTGGCACGGATGGAGGGCTATGAGAAGGTTCCCCCCACTTTGCCGAAAGGCCCTCCTTCAATAGGGGAGAGGAGAAAGGAATTCTCTGTGGAGGGGAAGGCCATAGACCTCCTCATTCAACATGGCTACCACGAGGTGATCACTTACAGTTTCACTTCTCCTTTATCCCTGGATCTCCTTGGCCTTTCCCCGGAGGATCCGAGAAGGAGGATGGTTCGAATCCTCAATCCCCTTACAGAAGATTCTTCCGTGATGAGGACTTCTTTGATTCCAGGAGTCCTGGAGGTGGCTCGCCATAATGTCTCACGGAAAAATTTAAATCTTAAACTTTTCGAAATGAAGAGGGTATTTCTCCAGCGGGAAGGGGAGCCTCTTCCGCAGGAAGAAAAATTCCTGGTGGGTTTGGCCATAGGAATGGATCGAGAGCCTCATTGGATCTTTCCCCAGAGGCCGGTTGATTTCTATGATGTAAAGGGATGCCTTGAAGACCTCTTCGAGGCCCTGAGGATCAAAGGGATCAGATTCAGTTCCGAAGTCCATGCCTGTTATCTTCACCCGGGCAGGGCATCGAAGGTCATGGCAGGTGAGGAGGAGCTGGGGGTTTTAGGTGAAATCCACCCCCAGGTGTTGAGCCGTTACGAAATTCAGGGGAGGGGTTATCTCTTTGAGATCCGTTTTGAGCCATTGGTGAGTCACGCCGGGGAGGGAGGAAGGTTTAACCCTTTGCCGAAATATCCGGCTGTCTATCGGGATCTCTCCATTGTGGTTGACGACCATCTGGAGGCGGGGAGAGTCGGAGAAGCGGTCCGCTCCCTCCGGCTCCCTTTCCTCGATGAGGTGAATCTTTTTGATATCTACCGGGGGGCTCCCATCCCTCCGGGAAAGAAAGGGCTCTCTTATCGAATCCGATATCAGGGAAGTGATCGAACCTTGACGGATGATGAAGTGAATCGTTTTCAGGAAAAGGTCATCTCCCATTTGAGGGAAATCTTTAAGGCAGAACTGAGGCAATAAAGATTTCAACGAAAGGAGGAAAGAGGTCATGACGAAAGTCGACATTATTGAGGCGATCTATGAGAAGGTCGGTTTTTCCAAGAAGGAGGTGGCCAAGATCGTGGAGACCATCTTCGATCTCATGAAAGAACATCTCAAGAAAGAAGCCAAGATTAAGATATCGGGTTTTGGAAATTTTGTAATCCGAAACAAGAGAGCGAGGCGGGGCCGCAATCCCCAGACCGGAAATGATATCCAGATCACTCCCAGGAGAATTTTAACATTCAAACCGAGTCAAGTCCTGAAGGGGACCATCAATCGGAAAGAAACACCTCCTCCCTCTTTATAATAGAGGCCTATCCGATTCGATGCGGGATCTCAAAGAGGTGGGGCTGTGCCAAGATTACTCAGGAAGCAAGAGGTTGTGAATTCGGTCTCCCAGGATAGGCTTTATTACCGGATCGGGGAGGTCAGCCGGATCACCGGGATCAAACCCCATGTGCTCCGTTATTGGGAATCGGAATTCAAGGTGATCAAGCCCCATAAGGGGATTTCCCTCCAGCGTCTCTACCGCCGGAAGGATTTGGATCTCATCCTGAAGATCAAAAGACTTCTTTACGAAGAGGGTTTCACGATCTCCGGAGCGAAACGGAAGATCCGGGATCTGGGGAGAGCGGAAAACAGAAAAATGAAATCAATGGGAACAGAAAAGAGATCCAATGGGAAAGACCACGAGTTACTCCTGACCATCCGGGAGGAACTCAGGGGAATCAGAAAAATGCTGGGTTGAGTTCAAATCAGAGATTCCCCTTTTTCTGAAGGACAAAAGGTCAATGGCCTCGTATTTCATCATCGGGAGGATTCTATGAACTGGGTGGTGAGTTGTACAGCCTGTGGAAGCTCTTATGTCTATGAATCAGGCCAAGGGCTTCCGGATATCTGTCCAACCTGTTCAGAGAAGAGGAAAAAAGAGGTTAAAAAGTTTTTGGAGAAGGAACAGAAGAGAAAGGATATTGTTGCGATTAACGCCACAGAGTTTCCGGAACGAAAGATCATCAGGACGCTGGGGTTGGTTTCCCATGAGTACATCTTCGGTGTCGGTTTGGTCAAAGAGCTGGATTTGAAAAAATTTAATGGGGGCATCGCCCTTTCGTGGGCGGAGAAGGTGAAGAACGCCAGAGACCTCTCCATCAAGGCGATTGAGGATGAGGCGATTGAATTGGGCGGGAATGCAGTGGTCGGGGTGGATTTGACCTATCAGGTATTGGGAAATCATAATGATATGGTGATGTGGCTGGTAGCGGCCAAAGGAACCGCCGTCCTCTTGGGTTAGAGGTCTGGACTTTTAAAATGAAATTGAATATATTAATAGGGAAATCTGTCGGGGCGTGGCGCAGCCTGGTAGCGCACTGGCATGGGGTGTCAGGTGTCGGAGGTTCAAATCCTCTCGCCCCGACCATTTCTTTTTCATTCCCGCTATGGAGAGCCAGCCGAAAATACTGGTTACGAATGATGATGGGATCCATTGTGAAGGAATACTCATCCTCGCAAAAGCCCTCCGTGAGGTCGGAGAGGTTTATGTGGTTGCTCCAGACAGAGAGGAGAGTGCGATTGCCCATTCCCTTACCCTCCACCGGCCCCTTCGCGTAAAAAAAATAAAGAAGAATTTTTATGCAGTGGACGGAACACCGGCGGACTGTGTCCATCTGGGAGTCAACGCCATTCTTCCTGGAAGACCGAAGCTCATTGCCTCAGGGATTAATCAGGGTGGAAATCTGGGAGATGATGTCACCTATTCCGGAACGGTCTCTGCGGCCTTTGAGGGAACTCTTCTGGGCATTCCTTCTTTTGCCATCTCTTTGGTTTCGAGAAGCCATTTTAAGTTTCATGCGGCGGCCCGTTTTGCGGTCAGAGTGGCGCGATCGATCATCAAGGGCGGGCTTCCGAATGACACTCTCCTCAATATCAATGTTCCCAACCTGAAGGAAGAGGAGATCAAATCCTATAAAATCACTGAGCAGGGGAGGTGGATTCATAACGGGAACGCCGTTGTTGAAAAGGTTGATCCGAGGGGGAAGAAGTACTACTGGATCGGGAGCGGTCAGATGGTTTTTAATAAGAAGAAAAATTCGGATTTTGAGGCGGTCAGAAATGGTTTTATTTCTATCACCCCGCTTCACCTCGATCTGACCAATTATGCCTCGATCCGGGAGTTGAAAAAGCGGAGGATCTAAAACCAGAACGCAGTAGAAATGGAATAATGGAATGGTGGAATGGTGGGTTTAAATAACAAGCAGGATCTTTTCCGTTTGGCCCCGTTATTCGAATATTTTATTGCTCCAGTATTCTATCATCATTAGGAGGGAGAGATGAAAACGACACTCAGTATTATTAAAGCGGATATCGGAAGTATTGGCGGTCACATCCGGCCCAGCGAAAGGCTGGTTGAGGCGGTCCGGAATTTTGTGGCTGAAAAAAGCAGGGGGATGATGAACGATTTCTACGTAAGCCATACGGGAGATGATATTGCGATCCTCTTCTCCCATTCCCTGGGAAAGGGGAGTGCAAAGATTCATGGTCTCGCCTGGGATGCCTTTGTGAACGGGACAAAGGTGGCCAAGGAGCAGGGGCTTTATGGGGCAGGGCAGGACCTGCTGAAGGATTCCTTCTCGGGAAATGTAAAAGGGATGGGGCCAGCGGTCGCTGAGATGGAGTTTGAGGAGAGACCCAATGAACCCTTTCTCTTCTTTGCGGCCGACAAGACCGACCCCGGAGCCTATAATCTTCCCCTCTACCTGGCATTTGCGGACCCCATGTATAATGCCGGGCTCATCCTCAGCCCTTCCATGAATAAGGGCTTCCGGTTCGTCATTATGGATGTAAATTACACGGAGGGTGACCGGATCATCGAACTCAATGCGCCTGAGGAGATCTATGACATTGCGGCCCTCCTGAGAGACAATCAGCGTTTTGTGGTTGAGGCCATCTATTCAAGAAACAATGGAGAGATAGCGGCCACGGTCAGCACCACCCGCCTCCATAACATCGCCGGAAAATATACGGGAAAGGACGATCCTGTGATGCTGGTCAGGGTCCAGGGAGCCTTCCCTGCGACGGGTGAAGTCCTCGCCCCTTACAATATCGGCCATTTTGTGGCGGGCTTTATGAGGGGAAGCCATACAGGACCCCTGATGCCTGTCCGGATCAATTCCCCTATCTCCTTTTTTGACGGGCCGCCGGTGGTTGCCTGCCACGCATTCTGCGTTCATCAGGGCAAATTGACAGAACCCGCAGATGCCTTCGATCACCCTTACTGGGATTGGGTAAGGGATAAAGTCTCACAGAAGGCCACTGAAATGAGACGGCAGGGGTTCTCCGGAGCAGCGATGCTGCCCTATGGGGAGCTGGAATATGGTGGCATTGTCGAAAAGATGGGAATATTGGATAAGAAGTTTAGAGTGAGGGCCTAAAAAAATCCAATACCCAAATCAGCCAATGACCAATATTCAATATCGGGGATTTGGTTATTGGGAAATGACCGGCAAGTGCCCCGCAAGCCCCGCCTTGTAGGCGGGGTCAAGGGGCACAATATAAATGAGATTTCCTTTCCGGGAAGCCCCGCCCTATGGGCGGGGAGCTTCACTATTCCAGGTCTCTTGCATATTTTGAGAGCATATAATTTTTACATCAGAAATGTATGAAAGCGAAGCGTGTCTACATAGAGACCTACGGCTGTCAGATGAATGAGCACGATTCCGAGCAGATTCTCCGGCTCCTGGAAGGGTGCCATTATCTTGGGACGGGAAGACCGGAGGAGGCCGATCTCATCCTGATCAACACCTGCAGTGTCCGTGAGAAGCCTGAACATAAGGTTTACAGCGCCCTCGGAAGATTTAAGAGGTTAAAGGAGAAGAAAGGGACGATCATTGGGGTAGCCGGGTGTGTGGCCCAGCAGGAGGGCGAAAGGCTCTTAGATCGGGTTCCCTATCTGGATGTGGTGATCGGAACTCATGCGATTCCCCTGCTTCCACAGTTGCTTAAAAAAATGGAGTGTTCCGGACAAAGGGTTTGTGAGACAGGTTTTGATCCGGTGGGGAATGACTTGAAGGCTATCCTTCCTCAAAAGCCCCTCGATAAAAAGGTGAAATCTTATGTGACGATTATGCAGGGATGCGATCATTTCTGCTCCTTCTGTATTGTCCCTTATGTAAGAGGAAGGGAGAATAGCCGGCCGAGCAGGGAGATCATCGAAGAGGTCAGGCATCTGGCTGAAAGGGGTATCAAAGAAGTTTGCCTTCTCGGCCAGAATGTCAATTCCTATGGAAAGGGGATAGCAGGAGAGATCCGCTTTCCAGAGCTCCTGTATAAAATCAATGAGATAGAAGGGCTCGAACGGATCCGTTTTACCACTTCCCATCCCTCCGATCTATCCGGAGAATTGATCCAGGCTTATTCTCAGTTGGACAAACTCTGCGAGCATATCCATCTCCCCTTTCAGTCAGGCTCAAACAGGATATTAAAGGCGATGCATCGGGGCTACACGAGAGAATCCTATCTCGAAAAGGTCGAACGGTTAAAGGAAGCATGCCCTGCCCTTGCCATTACTGCTGATGTGATGGTGGGATTTCCGGGTGAGGAAGAAGAAGACTTCGAGGGAACCATGAACCTGATCGAGAAAATCCGTTTTGATGACCTCTACTCCTTTAAATATTCCCCGAGAAGAGGGACCCGGGCTTCTCAATTTAACGATCAGGTGGAGGAAAGGGTCAAGCAAAAAAGACTATCCGCCCTTCAGTGTATTCAGAAAGAGATCACCCTTCAAAAGAATCAGGCCCTGGAGGGTCACCTGGAAGAAGTGTTAGTGGAAGGGCAGAGCAAACAGAGCCCCCGGGACGTGACCGGCCGGACCAGATCAAATAAGGTCGTCAATTTTGAAGGAAGCCCGGAATGGGTTGGAAGGCTGATCCCCGTTCGTGTTACCCAGGGCTTTGCCCATTCCCTCCGCGGTCAATCAATTCAAACCCACACGGACGACATCAATGAAGTGACATCACCCCCTGCTCCCCCTTGAGAGAAAAGCGGATGGGTTAAAAACCGGGGTGAAAGAGACGGATCAGAAAGAAGCTTAAACCCGCCATTGCGGCTGATGCCGGAACCGTAATAAACCAGGCCACAATAATGTTCTTTGCCACTCCCCATCGAACTGCGGAAATCCTCTGTCCCGAGCCTACCCCCATAATGCTGGAAGAGACAACATGGGTGGTGGAAACCGGCCCTCCAAACAGGGCGGCCCCCAGGATCACCACTGCAGATGAGGTCTGGGCACAGAAGGCATGGATAGACCTCAAACGGTAGATTCTTGTTCCCAGAGTCTTGATGATTCTCCATCCTCCGCTTGCAGTCCCCAGGGAAATGGCACCAGCACAACCGGCGATGACCCAGATTGGAATATGGAAAGTGGGGGAGAATCCCAAAATGACCAGAGACATTGTAATCAGCCCCATTGATTTCTGAGCGTCGTTCGCCCCGTGGCTGAGGGAGAGGGCGATGGAGGAGAGGATCTGCATCCGGTTGAAGAAAAGTTTTGCCTTCGGTGGGGCTTCCTTGGCGAGACGGACCGTAGCCTTAAAAAAGAGGTTTCCGAAGAACAATCCTAAGACCGGAGAGAGGATCAGAACAGCAAGGACATAGAGAAGCCCCTTCCAGATGATCTTATCAGGTCCATAGGCCACCAGGACCGCACCCACCATCCCTCCGACCAGGGCATGAGAGGAACTGGAGGGAAGCCCGAAAAACCAGGTGATAAGATTCCAGGCAATCGCACCGATGAGAGCGGCAATCAGAAGGCAGATGGAGAGGCCTGTCAATTTAGGGTTGAAGGAAGAGACATCAATGATATTCTTCCCGATCGTTTCTGCCACGGCTGTGCCGAAAAGAAAAGGGCCGATGAATTCACAGACGGCAGCCATCAAAAGGGCTTTTGCCGGAGAGAGAGCCCTTGTGATAATGATCGTCGCCACGACATTAGCTGAATCATGGAAGCCATTGGAGTAATCGAAGAAGAGCGCCAGCCCTACAATGATGATGGCATACCAGATAAGGTGAATTTCGATGGTTTGCCCTCCTCAATCAAGCTATTTACCTGTATAGACAGGATATAAAGAAAAAATAGGATGATGTCAATAGATTGGGTTAAATTTTGTGTTCCGGGGCCCTCTGCGATTTCTATTATTCCATTGACTTTCAGAGGAAAAATCAATAAACTCCTCCCTATCCCAGGCTTTCCTAAGTTAATGAAATTGATGGGTTCACGTGTGATGCTACGTTTTAGCGGATTGGTCGAAGCAGGAGGCTGAAGCGGGTGCCGGCGAGTATTGCTCATCTGTTGATCTGCAACAAGGCAGTTAAAGTCCTTCAGGGTGAGGGGCTTTACGAAGGGTTCATCAATATTCTTGACGCCGATGCCCGCAAACCCTTCCTCAATCTTGGTTCGATCGGTCCGGACCTATCCTACTACGGGAATCAGTGGGATACGCTAAAGAACCTCTTTTTCGAGAATTCGGATAAGCCTCTCGGCGTGGATGGATGGTCCTATTTGCTTCATTCCAGAGAGCCAAACCGATTTCCCTTAAGTCTGATCGAGTTGACCTGGAAAGATACCCGGTGGGAAGAGGAAGAATGGGAGGGCGTGGATTACGACAAATTTGCTTTTTCGTGTGGATTCCTCTCTCACATTGCCGCTGATCAGGTGATCCATCCTTTTGTCAATGATGTTGCGGGTCCCTATTACCGGAGGGGTGAAAATCGAAAGATTCACAGGGAATGCGAGATCTATCAGGATGTGGCCCTTTTCCATTCCCTTTATCCTGATGAGGATTTCATGGATAAGTCATTTCATCTCTGGGTGGACCTCAGCCCCGGAGGGCCCCATAATGCACCGGAGTGGTTTCGATATTTTATCCAGAGGGCATTTGTTGAGAGCCATGGTGTCTATCCGGGTGAAAAGGATATCGAGGACTGGATGGATGGTCTTCTGCTGATCCTGAGAGGACTGAAATGGGTGGGGCCATATAAGGTGGCTTATGAAGAGCTCAAGGCCGGGGGGATGACCTCGGAGAAGTTCCTGACTTATTTCAGGGATTATATGGAACTCTTCTTCCAGGCGGTTGAACTGACAAGCATTTACTGGAAGATGGTTTTTGAACTTTATGATCCACCAGGGGATCTCCTTCAGATTTCAGACCCGATGAGGGAACGTTTTAAAAAGGTGGTCCAGAATGCGGACCTCTCTTCTCCACTTCAGAGGAATATCCTTGAGGATGCGAAGAAGGCTTTTGAGACGGGAATCCCTGAGAAGTTTGAATCGTCCTGCCAGACCCTTCGATCTCCCCTTGATCGGGAAAAAGTCCTTTCAATCAAAAAGGAGGATGTTGGAAAATTTGAGGGAGAGGGAAGGGTGGTGGGTAAATAAATTAATGCGTTTTAATTTAGTAACGGTTTGAATGTTCAACGTTGATGATTCATTGTCAATTGAAGAAGTTGTTGAGGTTTATCGATCACAAAGTCTGCGCCAGCCCGAAGGAGGGATTCTTTTGAGGGCTCCCTTTTTACCCGGCTACTGATAAAGCCAATGGCCAGGATTTCCATCTTCTTTTTCGCCGCCTTTGCGGCCAGCATGTCATCCACCACATCTCCGACATATCCGCATTGAGGATTCGGAATACCGATCTCCTGAACCACCCGGAGAAGGGAATAGGGATGGGGCTTTAAGAGGTTTTTCTTCTTTCCCGTACAGAGGAATATTCTTTCTTCCTCCTTGACACATTCATCGAGCATTACAAGACTGTCGAAATAAGAATTGAGATGAAACCGTTTCAGGGCAAGCTCTGCTTCGAATCTCGGTCTTCCGCTTGCGATTCCCAACCGGATCTTTTGATGAAGGGATGATAAAATCCTTTTGGGGAAAAGGAGTCTTTCCTCGAGATAGAGACCTTTCCCTTTATAGAAGAGAGGCTTCAGGTGGTAGTGCGAAAGAAACTTTCTTCCAAGGTAGACCTCCTGGAAGATCCTCTTCACCAGGTTTTCCCTTTCAAGCTCCCCAGTTCGATAGACCCAGCCCTCCCAGGAATCTCCCAGGGTTTGGCGAATTGCCTTTAAACCTCCCCCCAGCGACTTGACTTTTTTAAGGAATTTTTTGAGGTCCTCCTTGCGGGGAAGGACGGTCTTATTTTGTTTAAAACCGGAGGACTTCTCCTTTAAAAAAGAGACAATCTCCCGAGTATTGGTGACCTTTTTCGGTTTTCCACAGGGAGGGATCCCTGAGGCGGAGAGAAGGTAAAGGAGGAGCCCGGAGGTCAGATCCCAGTCATTATTAAAACCACCGGCTGATTTAAAAAGAGAGACCTCCTCATCCCTTACAATCTTTTTTCCTTTTTCAAATCCCAGGCATGTTTCGAGGTAGATCTGAACGGTTTTCCGGATGGTTGCGCGATAAGATCTTGAGACATCGATCAGAACCCCGTCCATGTCAAAAATGAGAAGATCCATGCTCATCGATTACCAATCACCGAATTCCAACAACCGAACAACAGCATGCCCGGGAAATTGATTATTCCTTCCTGCCGGCAGGCAGGGGTGACCAATTTATTTGGTGTTCGGTAAAAGGAATTTGGGTATTATATTTTACGTAGCTCATCCATTACTTTCCGGATGAGGCTTTCCACATCCAATCCCTGCATCCTGTAGAGGTCATCCGGTTTGCCGGAGCCTCCGTACCGGGTAATCCCCATTCTGACAAAGCGGATGGGAAGGCCATGCTCTGCAATGACATCTGCAACGAGACTGCCCAGGCCGGTTTGAGCATGGTGGTCCTCATAGGTGATCACAGTTCCAGTCCGGCACGCCCTGAGAATGGCTTCGATATCCAAATCGCTAAGGCAGGTGAGATTGAGAATCTGAACCTCTATACCCATCTGTTTTAATTTCTCACGGGCCTGAAGTGCCCGATAAACCATGCCTCCGGTTGTAAGGATGGCCGCATCCTTTCCATCCCGGATCAGATCCGCCTGACCGTATCGGAACTCATAAGAAGGACCGAAATAAGGGGCTCCATCCTCCGAGAGGATGACGGGAATCGGAGAACGCCCCATGGCGACCAGGAAATTGCCCGGGGTTTTTGCCACATATCGGATGACCCGGTCTGTCTGATTCGGATCCGCAGGAACGATGATCTTGAAGCCAAAGAGATTTCGAATCACCCCGATATAGTCAATGCACTGATGCGTATTGCCATCCTCACCGACATCGAGACCATTATGGGTGCAGATCAGTTTCAGGTTGGTCTGATTGATATCATTGAGCCGGTGCTGATTATAGGTCTCATCCACACCGAAGACACCAAAGTCAGCAAAGAAGGAGATGAAGTTTAGCGTGGAGATGGCTCCGGCGATCGTTGCCGTGTTATGTTCCTGAATGCCGCCCTGGAAGAAGTTTTGTGGAAACTTTTTTGCAAAGGCGGTGGTCTTCGTTGAAGGGGCAAGGTCGCAGTCAAAGACAGCAATGGGAAGGGGTCCGTTTTTCTTAAGACTGGCATCCGCAAGGTCTACCAGGGCATTTCCAAAGGCTGACCGGTTATCAAGCTTCTGATCTTTCATATAAGTTCTTGGGGTTCCTGTCTGGATGGCAGGGATTTCTGACGGATATTTTTTAGGCGGGGAGAAGAGGTCTCCTTTTTCGCGCATCTGACGGTAACGCTCCAGGTCGTCCTCGATACCCAATTCCTGGATGGCCCTTTTAAACTCCTCGATGTTGAGGGCCCTCCCGTGGTATTCTTCCTTCCCTTCCATAAAAGAAACTCCCTTTCCCATGGTGGTATGGGCAAGGATCATGGTGGGATGGTTTGAAAGGACGGCTTTTCGAAGGGCTCCATAGATCTCCTGGAATTGATGACCATCCGCTTCGAGGACATCCCATCCATCGGATTCATAATTCTTCGCAATATTCTGAGGCATGATCTCGCAGGTGACACCGCTGATCTGCCGGCAGTTGTAATCAATGATGACCGTGAGGTTTTGGAGGCCGTATTTAATGGCGAATCTCCGGGCTTCTGAAATCTGACCCTTCTGCTGTTCCCCACAGCCCATGGTGACAAAGACATGAAATCCCCTTTTCAGTAACTTCCCTGCAAGGGCAAACCCGCACCCGGCAGACAGTCCCTGTCCCAGATTTCCGGTATTCCATTCAATTCCGGGAACTCCTTTCTCCACATGTCCTTCGAAGGCAGAACCCGCTTTTCTAAAATTGACGACAGCGGCCTCCACCGGGGAAAAACCGGTTCTTCCCAGGGTGGCATAAACTCCCGGTGAGGTGTGACCGTGACTGATCACGATGCGGTCCCGGTTCGGGTCATGGGGAGATTGAGGATTGACATTGGCAAAGGAGTAAAGGACAAGGTAGAAGTCAATGGAGGACATGGAGCCTCCCGGATGTCCTGACCCTGCGAGGGTAGTCATCTTTAATATGTCGCCCCTGGCCAGTCTCGCCAGTTCAGTCAATCGCTTCAAAGAGACTTCATCCAATTTTTCAGCCTGGAATCGTTTCCCTGTCATTTTTTACCTCCAACATATTTGGAATGGCCTCGGGAATGCTTGTTAGGAACGGTTTGAAACCGTTCCCTACAGTCATGATTGGAAAATACTCATAACATATCACCCCAGGTTTTGGAAGAGGAGATTAACACTGCGAGTAGGCCTCAGTGACAAGGGAGCCTGTTCACTCGATCCGCCAAGAATGTCTTCTGAGATCTTATTAGGGTAACGACATTGCCAGACAAGGATTGACAAATCGGGGTGACTTCGATATAAAAACATTGTTATCCTTCAAAGCGGATTTCAAAACGAAAAGGGAGGGGGTGGTAGGATCCAATAGGTTTAAGATACGAAAGAGTTAGGATTTGGGTCACCGTTATTTTTAATCCTGAAAGGAGGTCAATCGTATGAAGAGAAAATGGATGGCTTTGGTCGTCAGTCTGATCATGGTATTATTTTTATGGGCCACGGGTTTTGCCAAGGAGAAGGTGACGGTTTACACTTCCCTGGAGACGGATGAGATTGTGAAATATCTGGAGGTGGCCCGAAAGGATTTGCCTGACCTTGAAATCGACATCATTCGGCTCTCCACCGGTGAACTCGGTGCAAGGATGCTGGCGGAGAAGGACAATCCTCAGGCGGATTGCATCTGGGGATGGGCAGTGACCAATACAGAACAGTTCATTCCATTAAAGATGATAGAACCTTATAAACCCAAAGGGGTCGAGAAATTAGAAAAACGGTTCGTTCATCCGAAATTTCAGTATGTGGGAATCGATATGTATATTGCGGCCTTCTGCGTCAATACAAAGGTGATGAAGGAGAAAGACCTCCCTATGCCGAAGGGCTGGAATGACCTGCTCACCCCAAAGTTTAAGGGATTGATTGCCATGCCCAATCCTGTGGCTTCCGGAACCGGTTTTTTACAGGTGGCCAGCATCCTTCAGATGTACGGAGCCAAAGAGGGGAAAGAGGACGGATGGGAATTCCTGAAGAAGCTGGATAAGAATATGGGCCAGTATATTAAGAGTGGATCAAGGCCGGCCAAGATGACCGCACAGGGAGAGTTTGCAGTCGGTTGCTCTTTTGATTTTGTCGTGGCGGAGCAGAAGAAATTGGGATTTCCGGTGGAATTCGTATTCCCCATTGAAGGAGCGGGATATGAGGTGGAGGCCAATGCCCTGATAAAGGGGGCAAAGAATCCGAAGGCGGCCAAAAAATTCCTGGATTGGGCGATCAGCAATAATGCCATGGTGGAGTATTCAAAATTCAAATATGGGGTCACCCTGCCCGGTATTCCGACAAGGCCAGACCTCCCGAAGCTTTCTGAAATCAAACTCTATCCAATGGACTTTGCATGGCAGGCAAAGAACCGGGACACTATTCTAAAAAAATGGGAGAGCCTTTTCCTGAAATAAGAAGGGGAGAGTTCTCAAAGGGCATCCTGTGATAGAAAGGATGCCCTTTTTTATTGTCCCATTCGACGTCGCCAAGTCCTTTCCCTTAGGGCAGGGGGGAAAGTGCTGCTCAGGCTCACCCCTGAGCAAGCAAAAGCCTTCAGGTCAGGGAC
>Ga0209609_10000437_pt1 | contig 25116 bp, 23 predicted proteins | sample LakKivw325mmetaG_FD_184136 | JGI IMG/M metagenome (GOLD analysis project Ga0209609, IMG submission 184136) | Anoxic lake water microbial communities from Lake Kivu, Rwanda to study Microbial Dark Matter (Phase II) - Lake Kivu water 325m metaG... | ecosystem: Environmental > Aquatic > Freshwater... | reverse complement strand
CAAATTTTGCATTTCTTTATGCTGCCCGTGGTTTTTTTCTTCATCAGCAAAGCAAGTTCGTCAGTGGTTTTAAGAAGCTGGAACTTGCTGCCGGGGTGTTTTTTCTCTATCTCGTTTATGCAGTTCCTGATGCTGTTCCTGAATGCGTTTTCCAGGTAGGGACAGTCCTTAAAATTAACCCTAAAACCCTGAAGTTTCGCGTACATTTGCACTTCCTCTTCCGGGGTTTCACGCAGCGGTTTTATGCGCGGAACAAAGCCCTCAAAACGTTTCACTCCGACCTCTGCGCCCGCTCTGGCGATGCGTTGCATGTCCCCGCGTATGAGGTTCATCATGGTTGCCTGCACTTCGTCGTCAAGGTTGTGGCCTGTCGCGATTTTGTTTACCTTCAGCTTCAGGGCTTTGGAGTTCAACAATCTGCGGCGCATGACACCGCAGTAGGTGCAGGCCTTTGTGGTGTCGGTTTTTCTCCTCATGATTTCGTCCACGGTAAGGCCGAACTCCTTCTTGAACGAGTATATGTAATGCCTGACCCCGAGTTTTTTGCATATCTCTTTTGTGTTTTTCAAAAATTTTTTATTATTCTTTTTTATTCCAGGGTCAATGGTTATTGCAATTATTTCGGATTTCGGCGCGCGTTCCGATAGTTTTTTAAGAATTTTCAGAACAGTTACAGAATCCTTCCCGCCTGACAGCGCGACTGCGATTTTGTCGGTCGGATTGAACAGTTTGTTGGTTCTTATCGTTCTGCGAACTCTTTTTTCAAAAAATTCAATGAAACAGCGTTTACAAAAACGGGTTTTGAAATACCTGAGTTCCACAACGCTTTTGTTTTTGCATCTCGAGCATTTCATTTCTTTTTTATTCCGTATTTTTCCTCAAGCTTCTCAAGAACCTGTTCGATGTATTCAACACCGTCATCTATCAGCGGTTTTGTGTTTTCCCTGAACGCGGTTGACGGGCTTTTGTTTCCCGTAAAAACGTACCTGCTGCCCATCCTGTCAATCAGCTTTATTTCGCGGAAGTATCTCATCCAAATCTGTATGTTCCTGTCTGTCAAACCCTTCTTCACGTCCTTCATGCCGCGTTTTTTTCTTGCGTTTAGGATCTCTTTTTTGATGTTTTCCGTCGTCAGGGTGATGTCCTTCCCTTTTGCGATGAGCATCACCTCAAGAATATCGCAGGCAACGTCCGAGGTTATCCCTAAAGCCTTTAAAAACTGCTCGGTGAGCTCCCTGCGGTTTTCGGTTTCCATGGTGGTGTCGTCATACCATCTTATGTTTATGTCGAAAATAGGCTTCATCTAAAATACCTCTACTCTTTTTATTTTTTATATAAAGAAGACAGCCTTTGTTTTAACTCAGGCAAATCTTTTTTCAAGACAATCCAGACCCGTTTTATGTTAACACCAAAATATCCGTGTATGAGGATATCTCTCATGCCTGCAATCTTTTTCCAAGGTATTTCAGAATGCTTGTTTTTGAATTCTTCATCCAAACATTTAACTGCTTCCCCAATAATCTCAAGCCTTCTTACAACAGCATCCTGAACCTGGCGATTCGAATTAAATTCTTCTTCAGTCAGCGATTTAGTGTATTCCTCAATAGCCAAAATGCTTTCAAGAACATCATTGAGATAAACCTTGCTGTCTCTTCTCATAAAATAACCACCTGTTCACCCAGTATATTCTTCCTAATCATAGGCTTTATCGCGTCGTATTCCACCAAATCCACTCTTCTACCAACAACTTCCTCGAGGTCTATCTTCAATCCTACTAAATCAAGTAAACTCAAATCGTCTTTGATATCTACAAGGATATCCAGATCGCTATCTTTATCCCCTTCGCCCCTTACCAACGAGCCGAAGATACCGGATCTCCTGACACCATAACGCTTCAGCACCGGGACAATCTTCTTCCTTAGTTTTTCAATATCCATCATTACATCACTAATAATCTCTTAAGCGCTGATTGTATAAAAATCTCCAGAACACTATCTTTTTCCATTTATCCTATGTAATCCAATATAACTCACAGGTAAAAAAATGAAGTTTCTCGTTTCTGTTGTTAATGAAAAAGAAGCCAGAATGGCAGTGAAGGGCGGCGCTGACATAATCGACGTGAAAAATCCTGCTGAGGGTTCGCTTGGCGCAAACTTTCCATGGATAGTCCGGAACGTTCGGAAAGCGGTTCCGAAAAAAATTGAAGTGAGTGCTACAATCGGCGATTTTCCGAATTTGCCGGGAACTGCCGCACTTGCTTCTCTCGGGGCAGCGTCATGCGGCGTTGACTACGTGAAGGTCGGATTGTTCGGAACGAAAAACGAGAAAGAGGCAGTGGCACTGGCATCCGCAGTTGTTAGGGCAGTGAAAACTTATAATTTTAACAATCATAAAAAAACAAAAATTGTAATTGCCGGTTATGCGGATTTCAAGAAAATAGGTTCAGTCAACCCTTTTTTGCTACCGAAAATCGCCTCCAAGGTCGGAGCCGATTTCGTGATGATAGATACCGCAATAAAAAACGGAAGCAATCTTTTTGGGTTTTTTTCTTTACCTGAATTGAAAAAATTCGTTGACCAAGCGCATAAAAAAAATCTAGGAGCCGCGTTTGGCGGTTCATTGAAGAAAGAGGACGTAAAAAAATTGTTCCTGACGGGTGTTGATGTTGCCGGCTTCAGAACCGCTGTTTGTGCGGGCGGAAACCGTCTGGACGAAATAAGCATGAAGCGCGTGTCCGAACTCAAACAGCAATTTTTAAGCAGTGAAACAATATAGCTACAAAAATGGCTGACGAACCCGTGATGGTAAAAACGTTCAAGGAGAATGTTGATGTTGATACTCGCATAAAGGAAGGTGGCATTCTTGCGACCTTTTACTTGGAAGTTCAGGGCAACGACCGCGAGGCTGCACAGAAGGCCCTCGAGAATACCATATTCGACAGGATGAAAAAAGAGCCGGAAGCCGTTCTCCTGGAGGCAAAGATGTACGACCTGAAAAAGGAAAAAGTCGGCGAAGAGGAGTTCTACTCCGGCGTTGCGGAGGTGAAATTCTTGGCAACCGATTTCAGGTGGTTTGTGAACATCGTCATGAGATACGGACCGGCAGCAATAGAGATACACCAGCCGGACGAGGTTCATCTGACTTCTGACGAGATGCATTCGCTCGTTGCGGACGTCAGCGACACGAGCCAGATTCTGACCGCGCAGCTCATAAACCTGCTCAAGGACGACGAGCGGAGAGCGATTTACCATAAGATACTCGCGGAAGCCAAAGGGAAAAAATAGCCCCAACGCGGTTTTTTATAAAACAAAATCTAATGATTCACGATGAGATGCAAAATACTTTTTGCGCTGGTGATTTTTGCAACGGCACAGTACGCAACCGCACAGACGTTAGAAGGGTCGACAAAGACCGTAAATTACGTTGACCTTCTGATAGACGAGAGCGGAGTCGTGAATGTGAACTACGACCTTGAGATTCGTAGTGCCGATGGGGACCGCTTCTGGATTCCGGTACCTTCAGACGCAGACAAAATCTCGGTTTCGGATGCAAGCGGGAGTGTGCAATATAAACTTGTGCAGTCGAATGAAACGTCGTTGCTGGAATTCTACCCCAAGCCGGCAGGCAAGATAGCAATCGCTTTCAAAACACAGGGTTTGACAAGCAAGTTTGCAGGCGTCTGGAGGTTATCCACATCCTTGGATGTCACACCGCAAAAGACCATAGTGAGGATAAAGTTTCCGGACAATTCAAACACGAAGGTAATGAACATAACCCCGCATGATGTTCTAATGACCCCGGTTAAGGATGGCCTGTGGCTGTACCCGCAAACCACGGAAAATGGTTCGTTTACGTTTTCTATCGATTACACCATCGGAGAGATCCCCGTATCCCGAGCGGTGAGCGGCTATGTCGTTCCATTGCTGATTGTTCTTCTGGTTTTGCTGTCGCTCTTTATCCTGTTTTCCAAAAGACGCGCAAAAGGAAAGGAAGGGGAAAAAACCGAACCCGAAACCGTCAAACCGAAACCCGAAGAAGTAAAGGAAGCAGTAATCGAACCTGCAGAAACGCCCGAAGAGGTAAAAAAGACAGATGAGGAAAAACCAAAATCTAAAAAAGTAAAAGAACCCGTGCTGAACGTGCTGGAAGACCGCGAGAAGGAAATCGTCGAGTTACTAGCGGAAAATCCGGATGAGGAGATAACCCAGGCATACATCTACAAAACGACAAAAATACCAAAAGCAACCCTTTCGGACTTAATAAAGAATTTAGAGGCCCGCAATATAATAGACAAGAGAAAGGATGGCAGATTGGTTTGGATAAAGCTCAAAGAAGACGTTTTAGGGTGAAATAAGCATTAACGAACGTTTTTTAGTTAAAATAAGTAATCATGAACGTTTTTTAAAGTAAAACCCGTATACGTTCGGCCTTAGATATAAATATATGTATTTTTAATTTATAGTAGCAAATATGCATAGCACATTTGCTTTTATTAAAAAATAAAAAAACGGAGGAAAACCAATGAAATCTATGTATGTAAAACGAATTGGTTCCGTGGCAGCAGGTGCTGTTATGCTGGGAGCTGCTCTTTCGGGAGCTGTCAGCGCAGCATTTGATGACACCGGTTTAACCAAGGGGTTTTTCTACGATGCCAACTACAACCCGATCGTCCAGATCGTGGTCGGGGAAAAGGGTATGGCATCAGACAGCGTTGCAGCAGGTAATGTTGCGGCAACGATTGGTAACCTAGCTTACAAGACAAGCCAGGTAACCGCGACAGCAGGAACAGCGACAGGTGAGGTTGTAATCGGCGTACAGGCAACCGGAGCAACCGGTAAGTACGTACAAGGAACCAACCGAACACTGATGTCTAACTTCTACAACGAGAATGTAGGTCTGACGTTCCTGAACGAGACACAAACATACACAAGAGGTGAATTCATCACCTACAGTGTTGCTTGTAACGTACAGGAAAGGACATCTGCAGGTATTCTAAAGAAAGGCGAATACGGCAACATACACTGCCTGTTCTGTGAGACTCTCTGCCTTGGAGAGCTTGAAAACCCAACCCACGAAATGGAGGAGAAAATCACCGTAGATTACTCCAAGATGGTGTGGTACGAGAAGGGTTTGAACGACGAGGCAGGCGAGGATTTAGAACTTGCGGTAGAGAGCAGAGCCTTGGAATACATTGTAGATACCGGCGAGATACCAATGACAAGAATTGGTACTTCTTCAAGCCCAGTGGACTTCGAGTACAGAGGTAAGATGTTATTCCTTGGTGACGAGTACTACGTAAAGAACATCAAGGGGACAACCGAAGTAAACTTAGCAAAGGGCCAAGTTCTTGACGACATAAGCAGCGAGGGTTTCACCGCAGAATATCAGGGCTACAAGTTTAAGATAGACCACCTGATATACTCGCAGGAGTACCAGGTTGCAGGTATTCTCTTAGATGTCGAGAAGCCAGACGGAACCGTTGTACAAGTACAGTTATCAAAGATGGCAAACGGCAAGATTGACAACCTCGAGATTGCCGGCGTTTACGCAGAGGAATCTGACAACGTTGCCAGCGCTTCGATAATTGTGTACGACCTGTCGTCAGAGATAATACTTGAAAACGGTAAGACCCTAAAGGTTGGCGGGAAGGAAAGTAAGTACTGGAAGGTTACTTTCGGTACCATAGCCTCTAGCACGGGTTCCCCATGGACTGATCTTGATACATCCGAGTATAGGTCAGAAACAGCATCGGGGTACACCGTCCTGAACAACATAACCATCACCTACACACACAGTTTCACACTGGAGGAAGGTGAGGCCATTGATTACCCAGCGACATTCAAGCTGGTATTTAATGGTTTCAGGACAAACGACTATGTCAAGAGCCCATGCTCTGGTGCCAACGAGGGCAACATCCTTCTGGACAAGGATGAGAAGTACAAGCTATTGCTGAGCTTCACCGGAGACGACAGACAGAGATACAACGATGTGCGGTTAGATAGCGGTCCGTTCACAGTTGGTGACAAATTCCTCGTGAATGGTAAGACGTACGAGTTTACCGAGTACACAGAGAAGGAGAACAGCAGGCAGATGGATGTCAAGTTGAAGAACCTCTTCGATGGTGGAACAGACACCTACACGCTGAACGCATACACAACAGATACTGTGTTCACATCGCGTGCGTTCGAAGAATCTTCAAAGAACGACAAGAACGTATCCATCGATGCTGAGACCAACGAGAACGACACAGATGTGTTCAACAGCTTTGCAACATGCAGTGGATGCGGAACAGGAAGTTACCTGCAGAGTAGCAGGGTACTTTGGTTCTACGGCGGTGACTTATACGTCATGAGAAACTCAACAGTTAGAGACGTAAAAGTAGACCCCAATGTGATAGGTACCTTAACCTACCTCGAGTTGAATGGACACAACCTGTACATAAGTGCTCTGGATGAGGCAGGAACCAACCTGAACAACGACGGTGACACAGATGACGTCCTCATAAAAATAAAGAATGAGGAGAGCGAGTATGCCTACGTCGACCTGTACGACAGGAACTACGACAGTAACAGCGACATATACTACGACCAGCAGATTACAGCTTCACTGACTGATGCTGCAAGTACTGCCCTAAGTAGCTCAACAGCGACAATCCAGTTAGACGAGGACGACGACGTTGTGTTGTGGACACCATCTGGTGGTGACAAGATTTCAGCCACCTACGGTGGGGACTACAAGATTGAGCGTGTGGATGTGTGCCACCCACAGGAGGAGGTTTACCCAACTGTGTTTATCGGTACATCTGAAACACCGACGACCTTGAAGTCGACCATAACCAAGGCAGACGAAGGAACATCTGTAACAGCAGGTTGCTGCTCGTTCACAGTTGAGAGCTTTGGTGTTTCTGTAGGCGCAGGAACATCTGCAACCTCAGCAACAGTGAACGCAGTACCAGCAAACCTCGTTGTTCCAGAGATAAGCGCTGACTTGAACAAGAACCTAGTTATCGTTGGTGGACCAGCGGTAAACGGGTTAACAACCGTAACAGCTGACGAAATAGCAGCAGCATCACAGCACTACATCGTCCGCAAGGATGGTAAGAAGCTGATTGTTGCTGGATGGACAGCAGCCGACACGGTTGACGCAGGCAACGCGCTTATCAAGTGGTTGCAAGACAACGCACACGCGTAAGCGAACTGAAAAAACGACGTCCCCAAAAGGGGCGTCTTTTCTTTATTTTTTATTTTTATTCCGATTCCAATAAATTAGCATGAATGAAGAAAAAATCCTCGTTTCTGCGATTTTGGGATTGCTGACGTACGTGGTTCTTTCACCTTACATAGACATAAGCTACACAGGCATGAATCTGAACCTTCTGGTCAGCGTCGTACTCGCGGTTGTTGTGACCGGCACGGTGTACAAAGGTATTTAACATGTTGTACCTCGTGGGCATGGGCCTTCACGACGAATTTGACCTGAGTTTAAGGGCCTTGGAAATTCTAAAGAATTCGGACGAGGTTTTCCTCGAATCCTATACGAATTTTCTGAATGTAAGCCCGGAAAAACTAAAAAAAATCACAGGTAAGAAGGCAATCATCCTTAACCGTTCCGATGTCGAAGAGCATCCTGAAAAAAACGTCCTAAAGAATTCCAAGACAAAGAACGTTTCATTATTGGTTTCCGGCGACCCGATGGTCGCAACAACGCACCTCGACCTCGTTCTAAGAGCCAAGAAGAGCGGAATCCCTGTAAAGATAATACATTCCTCCTCCATATCCTCAGCAATCGCCGAGACAGGCCTGCAGCTGTACAAATTCGGCAGGACGACCTCCCTCGTATTCCCCGAAAGGAGTTACTTTCCAAAGACGCCGTATGACGTTCTAAAGGAAAACAAAAAATCCGGCTTGCATACCCTCCTTCTTCTCGACGTAAAATCCGACCAGAAAAAGTTCATGTCCGTAAGCGAGGCAATAGAAGTCCTTCTAAAAATCGAGGAAGAGAAAAAAGAAAAAATCTTCACCAAAAAAACGCGTTGCGTCGGGGTTGCGAGGCTCGGTAGTGACGGACAGATAATAAAATACGGCTCAGCCGAGGAGCTCCAAAAAACCAACTTCGGAAAGCCGCCGCACGTTTTGGTCGTGCCTGGAAAAATGCACTTCATGGAGGAAGAAGCATTAGAGAGATACCTTTAAACGCATCATCCTTTCCGTATTTTTTAGATTTTTTTCATTATCAAAATTATAAATAATTTTTTTAAGAAATCTGCCGTTCCTTCTCTTTAATTTTTCAGCAATTTTTATCATGTTCGGAATTGCACGCGTTACGTTATCCACAATCGTCACGGTCGCGGTTTTCGACGTTCTTGACAACGGATTCAAATCAATGGCGATCACTTTCTTCCTCATCCGTACAAGTGCTTCGGCCCTGTCGCCGTCCTCCAGAGGCACGAGAACAACGTCCGCGCCCCAGATTCCGTCCCCGTGAACGAGAGCGCGGCTTGAATCCAGTCCGGGAATTTTTTTGGTTTTTTTGCCCGTGCAAAGAAGTTTCCCCGCCTTGTTTTTTAATAATATTTTTTCAATAATCGTTTTTCTTTTTTTATTATAATAAAAAAGATTGACTTCGAGTTTTGCATTTAGTAACTTTGCCAACTTTACAATCTCTCTGGGAACCAGAGCGGCAACGTTCCCGTTCACGGAAATCACCGGGTTTTTTGCAAGGAGCAGCATCGCGACCGCGGTTTCCTCGGCTTTTTTTGCTTCGCTGGTGGTTTTTTCTCCAAGCAAATAATCAAACGCCTCACCCCTGCCATGGGCGATAAGGCCTGATTTTGCAACGTAGCCATCCCCCCAACCCTTCACGATCTTGTGCCTCTGCCTCAGCGACTCGTGTCTCGGATGCGTTTTTGGAATTTTCATATCAATAATGCTTTTATAGTGGTTATGCATATTAATAAAAGTCAACGGCCATAGCGGAGGGGAAACACCTGCACTCTTTCCGAACGCAGAAGTTAAGACCTCCAGCGATCCGGGTGGTACTGCATAACATGCGGGAAGCCCGGGACGCTGTTGACACCAACAAACCTTTTTTCTTTCTTTAGAAGAAAGAAAAAACGTTTACGAAAAAAGAAAGAAAAATGGAGTTAGGTAATAAAGGCCAGGCATTAGCATATCTGGTTATAGTACTGTTCTTAATAGTCCTCTTTTTTGTGATTCTCTATATCTTTGCACATGATATATACCAAGCATTTATAAATGTTATAAGTGAAATCCGAAGAGCTATTATTGGTGGATAATTGTTCCTAGTTAAGACCTATCGAGCGAAGCGAAGATAGGTCATGTTTTGATCAAACTTTTCTTAAAAGTTTGGTGGAAAGCCCGGGACGCTGTTGACACCAACCTTCTGAAAGGTTGATCATCATGGCGTATTCGCTTTTAGCGAATACACCTGCCGCTATGTACTTCTCTTAAAAGTTCGACTGGTGTTGTTGACATCTTGTTCTGTGTTTATCTAATTTATTAAGTTTCTCTACCCTATGGTAACCATGGCACACAGGGTGCACAAGGTCAAGGTCTTGGAAGATGAGCGACTCATGGAGGCACTTCCAAAACCAGTAAGCATAACCGGGCAACTTGGTATCGGTCATGCTCTCGCTCCGGGGGCGAGGATGACATCGAGAGCACTGGCAATTGTTAGTTTGGGTGTTCTGGCTTTAACAGCAAATGCCTCAGACAGGGTGGATTCACCAGAGCAGATTCCAAAAGATTCCGTCGTTCCTGTCGCTCGGGATGGTACTCCCATATCAATAGTCCAAAGAGACAACCGAAGAAGGTACATCGTTTTCAATCCCAAGAATAGACCAGAATCTGAGATACAATCCATGGGCATTTTCCATGTTGGCGCACAGTCGAGTAATCAGGGCGTCATGTTTGGGCTGTATCTTGACGAGGATGTGGATGGCCCGCTTTTTCTCGTCCGCGGGACAGACCTGCCAAAGGCGCGTGGCGATTTGATACGGACAGGAACTACCCAAAGTGCGTTAGCTCATTTTGCGAATTCTAATCTTGTTGATGTTCCGACAGGTGAAAGGGAAATTTACGGACCTTACTTTTTGGTGCCCTGTAATGATTGTGAAAGACTAGATGCGTCGGGTTCTCAAAGCATGATAATCTCGCCGAATCAGCTTCGTAGAATAGATCCTGTACTTTTTGTTGACGGTAGAAATCTCAGAGCAGGGGAAGTTCCGCTCGATGTTTTGGAGCAAAGGGTTCGTGACAAGGTTCGTGATATGGAGCAAAGGCAAGAAAGGGAAAACCAGTGGAGAGATGCGAGGGATGACCAGACACGGGATAGGGCACGTCGGGGAATAGACCTACTACCAAAACCCAAGGGCAGGGGTGGCAAGAGGTTTTTTGACGTTGCAGCTGGTCAGGTTCTTGACCAATTAGATGAAGCCGCTAGAAGAGGGCGGGAGAGGGACGACAGAGTTCACGAAAGAGAACGACAGGCGGAGTGGGGTGCTTTCAGAAAAGAAAAGGACCGCCGGAGGATGATGGACCAGCTGGTGATACCTGTTGGTGTCATTCCTGCGCATGCGGTAAACATAGCAGAGGGTGTTGCGGTTTTTTCGGAGTCGGATATGCTGGTGACTGATATGGTCAAAGGCAAACCCGAGGTTGTTGTACCGCTGATAATGCCCAACATCCGTGATGCCAGAGACCCCGAAATCATAGGCGGTAAACTAACAACAGGAGATGCAATAAGACACAATCTTGAGGGTGACGACCAGTTAAGGGTAGTCAGACCGTCCGGTTCTTCTGGAGGCCAGGATCAGAGTTATTACGTTGTAAGTGTTAAGGACCTAAGGGAGTCTGCTCAGCACCATAGGGGGGTCATAAAGGTGAGAAGGGGCTTGGTTCAGGGGCCATACGGCCTTGTCTTTGGACCAAACATCGCACCAGAGCTTGACCACACTCTTTTCAATAGCTATTATCGTGGCGTTGAAGGTCCGATACCGCAGGGACATGTCATGGGAACGCTCTATAAGATGATGGATACTGATAATGATAATTTTGTTTCAGCTGGCGAGATAGGAAGCTACCTGCGCGGGTTTAATCCGGATTCCGTAGAAAGAACGATGCGTGCAATAGCTGGTGGCTCTCCAAAACCGGTTCGTGCGATAGGAAACCAAAGTGAGCTGGGTAGGGGTGGAGGGTTTTTCCTTGCGATAGAGGACAAAGATGGAATCCATGGTCTTGGCGGAACAGACTACCACACTATAGGGCGGATTTCAGTTTACGGAAGTTATGCGGACGCATGGGTTGCGAGAGCCGAGATGGGAAACGCCGGGAATGATGTTGTTATTGTCGGCAGTGCAGTTTTGTAATTTTTCTGGCTTTCTTCAAATACATCTATAATGAAAAATCCTTATCGCTCCATAATCAAAAAAATCCTCTCGGGCGAGATTTCAACACGCGAGGAACTGGATTCAGAAAAAAGAGAACTCTGCATAAAACTCAGGAAGGAAAAATTCATCCGGAATTCCGAGATTCTTAAGTATGCAAAACCGGATGAGAGAAAAAAAGTCCTCGAGCTCCTGCAAAAGAAGCCGACGCGCACGGTTTCCGGGGTTGCGGTTGTCGCGGCAATGACCATGCCCCTCAAATGCCCGCACGGAAAGTGCAAGTACTGTCCCGGCGGTCCGGAAATAAACGTACCGCAGAGTTACACCGGCAAGGAGCCGGCAACGCGAAGGGCGATAAGGTACGGTTACGCCCCCTATCTACAGGTTACCTTCCGCCTGAACCAGCTCAGGTGCATCGGGCATCCGGTTGATAAAGTGGAACTGATAGTGATGGGCGGGACTCTGACTGCACAGTGCCTTGATTACCAGGAATGGTTTGTGAAGGAATGTTTCAGGGCGATGAATGAATTTGAAGATAATTATAAAAAAATAAAAAAATTGGGTGAAGAGAAATTCATTGAGAGCTATGAAAAAACCAAAAAGAAATTTTACTATCTGGAAGAAATCCAAAAAGAAAACGAGAAATCAAAAGTAAGATGCGTTGGCCTTACCTTCGAGCCGAGGCCGGACTGGGCGAAAAAGGAGGAGATAAACAGGATGCTGAACTTCGGTGTCACGCGCGTGGAAATCGGGGTGCAGAACCCCGACGACGCGGTTTACAAAAAAGTTGACCGCGGCCACACCGTAAGGGACGTGGTGGAGGCAACGCAACTCCTGAAGGATTCGGGGCTGAAGGTCGTTTACCATATGATGCCTGGAATTCTCGGAAACAAACCGGATGCTGATCTGAAAGCGTTCAGAAAAGTTTTCAGCGACGAAAGGTTCAAGCCGGACATGGTGAAAATCTACCCGTGCATAGTGCTAAAGGGGACGGAGTACTACGACAGATGGAAAGCAGGAAAATTCAAGCCCATGACGACGGAAGAGGCGGTAAACCTCATCGTGAAGGTGAAGAAAATAATGCCCGAATGGCTTAGAACCATGCGCATAATGCGCGACATTCCCTCGAATTTGGTCGAAGCGGGCATAAAGTCCAGCAACCTCGGACAGCTTGTTTATGACGAGCTTGGGAGAAAAAAAATCAGGTGCAGGTGCATACGGTGCAGGGAAGCGGGACACATGCAATCACGGGGTGTTATTCCTGTTATAAAAAATATAAAATTAGTAAAAAGAAAATACAAGGCCAGCAGTGGAACAGAATTCTTTTTATCATTCGAAGATACAAAGAAAGGCATCCTCATAGGTTTTTTAAGATTGAGAATTCCGCATAAACCGTTCAGACCAGAAATCAATTCCAAAACAGCACTGATCCGCGAGCTGCACGTTTACGGCCCGATGGTCAAACTCGGTGAAAAACCGGACGCGGAGTGGCAGCACCGCGGTTATGGTGCCGAACTCCTGAAGGAGGCGGAAAAAATTGCAAGAAAAATTGGCATGAAAAAAATCCTGGTGACGAGCGGAATCGGTGCCCGGGATTACTACAAGGGGTTCGGATACAAAAGGGACGGCGTTTACATGGGGAAGTTCCTAACTTAACGATTCGACAAGGTAGCGCAGGCTAAGATCGAACAACGGTAGGATGTTGATTGCCAGAACCAGCAGCACAGCACCCAAAACAGCTGTTGTGAATCGTTTTTTGTTTCTGGCACTGAGGTTTAGCGTTCCCAGAACCTCCTTGAACATCCTCCAGCCGTCGAACGGATAAACAGGCATCAGATTCACAAGAGCGACGTTTATGTTGAAGAACACTATCCAGTTCAGAGCCGTGAGTGTAAACAAAACGGCAGGAATCAAAAAACCGTAAGCGTTCTTCGCGCTTTCACTCACCTTCGCGCTCTGGATGAGGATTATGCCAACATACGCCCTGCTCCTGTTTTCCGGACTGCTTACCGCTGTGAGTTTAAACTCGCCCTTGCTCGTGACCATGCGTATCTCGTCGCCTGGTTTCAGCCTGGCCATAGCATCCCTGAAGAGGTCGTAGGTTTTGACCGACTGCTCATTTATGGTGTAGATTATGGTTCCGTTTTCAAGAACGCCGTGTGCAGGATAACCTTCCGTGGTGTTCAGTATCTTTACTCCGTCGTATTCCATGAAGGAGCCGTAAATCTGGCTCAGCGGCAGGAACATGAAAATGGCTGCAATGCCGACAACGACATTCGCGAACGAGCCCGCTGCAAAGACCTGCATTTTTTCCGTCGTGTGCCGTTTTTCCAGTTTCTTCTCATCCGGTTCAACAAACGCCCCTATCGGTAAAATGCCAAGCGTCAGTAAACCCGTGGACTTTATCTTCAGCGCGTGCGTTCTTGCAACCACACCGTGTGCGAATTCATGTACCACGAGCGTTGTTATCAGGCCTATGAGCGCATACCACCACGGAATGAAAATGTCATAGCCGGGCAGTGAAACGCCGACCTGCCCTTCGCTTACGCCCGGAACAAGCGGTGAGATTCCGGGAAGCGTCGAACCGAGAATAATCTGATAGGAGTGTTTTGCGAGCGAGAGCAGCAGTATTGACGGAATTCCGAACACGCCCTCGAGTATCGCAAGATACGGTGAATTGAGCAACCTGAATGCCATCAATGTTATGAGAGCCGATGCAAACAGGAAATCCGCCCATCTGTTTCTAAACTTTTGCAATAATGTAACTGCAAAAAGCAGGATGAGGAACGACTCAAGAAACTTTAGCGGCGTGTTCCGCCAGAACGCCACGGTCAGTGCGCTCAATATGACCAATATCGAGTCAAGACTCACGCTCCGTTTCGTTTTCGAAAGGTAAAACGCACCGACACCGCTGAACGACATTACCACCGCAAGGTCGGAGAGGAACTGCCACAGGCGGGGGGAGAGTTTCGATAAGCTGTCAATAAACCTGAGGAAGTGTTTCGTCCTTATGACGAACAATATAGAGTGCTGCTCCGCCGACGTTCGCGTCAGCAAAAAAGTCCCGATTACAAAAACCGCAATTATGAGAAGTGTCGCGTACATGTTTTTATTTCCCTGGAATAGATATTATCACATGGGAACAAAAATACGACTGAGAAACTGCGTGCTGCCTTCTCTCGTTGGCGGTTTGTTCGTATCCCTCACACTCCTGCTGCTGTTTTTTGCGCTCGTGCCCGTGTTTTATGATTCGGGTTATTTAGGAATAATACTTCTGTTGGCCGTCATGCTAGGGTTTTTTACGCTGCTGCTCGGCGGCTTTCTTGCCGCATGTTTATGCCCTCCCGATATCGGTTCCGGCACCCTGTGCGGTTTTGGCTCGGGTATTGCTGCAACCATCCTACTGTCCACCATCTTCACCATATTCATCGGCTTTACGTCGCTCTACGGGGTTTTCAACCTGCTCGAATCTGCGGATTTTTTTACGGTCAGGGAAATTTCTCCTGAATCGTTTCTTGGCGGGCTTGCAATTACCGGAACCATTATGTTTCTGTTTGTACTGGTCGTATTCTCATTAGCGGCGGCGTTTGGCGGAATGCTCGGCGGCTGGATGAGGGACGAGAAATCACCAACGCTCGAACGTTTGTCTAAAACCATCACCGCATTCAGAAAAAACTGGAAGACCTTCCTTGCCGGCGTTGTTATCCTCGTGGCTGTCGGTTTTTTGTTTATCCTGGTGTTGGCGCTACTCTCGCTAACCTATCCAGAAAAACAAGAAAGCGAGCTGTACAACATCCTGGTGGAAATAATACTTTCACCCATGGTTTCCGCAATTACCGCATCCGTCCTTGTCCTGATGTCAATGAAGGCGTTGACCAGAAAATCCGGGATTGGTGACATAGCTGCAGGATTCAGATACTTCAGGGGTTTGTTTGGCGTCGAGCTACTGTATGCGATACTCCTGAATCTTCCCGCCTTGCTTCTGCTTTTCGTCGCATACCTCTCCGGATACCAGACCGCAACGCTGAACTACTTTTTCCTGTTGCCGGTTATTGTTTACAACGCAATACTCGCGGTAGCATTTGTCTTCAGGGACTGGGCGGTTGTTGACGGGAAGGATGTCATCCCTGCACTGAGGCAGAGTTTCTCGCTGGTCAGGAAAAACCTTGCAGAGGTCGTCGCGCTGGAACTGATACTTACGGAAATATCCATGCTCATCCTCCTCATTCCAATCGCGCTTATCGTGCTCCTGGCATTTATCATCTACTCGTTTTTCGGCGCAATTGCCGCTGTGCTCGTGTCCATACTGGTGTTCATCCTTACAATACTTGGAGCAGTTGTATTTCTGTCGAGCTACAATTTTCTGAATATCTCTGCACTGTACCTCGAGCTGAGAGGCAGCAAACCCCTGCGCAGGGTTTCGAGCACCGCAAGAAAAAAACCCGCAAGAAAACCGAGGCGCGTCAGGGTCTATTAATCACAGCAGCAGCATCTCCCCAACCATGGATTCCAATACCAGATTTCCTAGAATAAACAGACCTACCGAGAGAAGTAGCAGTATCGGGATGAACTTTATACCCGCACGCTCCTCCCCGCTCATAATGAGGCCCATTATTATCGCTCCGAAAACCGAAGAGACTGCCAGTGCGACATACGAGTACATCATCACAAAGTCCGGGGATATCTGAACCTTGCCCGTGGGTATCGGTATAACGGTTTGACCCTTCATCGCCTCGAAGTTCTGCGGCAGCTCCTTTGCAATCATCGCCATGTTCGTTGTGAGCAGCTTTACAAGGAAGGACGACATGGAAAACAGCATGGGGGCTGCAAAACCGATTGCAATGAATATGAAGAACACGTACATCAGAACGCTCGCGCTGACCTCCTTCTGGATTATCTGCTGCTCCCTGAAATCGTTCGCTGTCTGGTCGAGCAGGTCCGCAAGTTTTCCGCCGGATTTGTAGCTGTCTATTATGAGGTCGAATGCCCTGTTGAGATTTTTCGAGTTCACCCGGGTTTTTGTTTTCTGAAGCGCATCCGTGAGATTTCTTCCGGCCATGGTCTCCTTTCCTATGCGCGTTATCTCCTCCTGGAGCGGGCCGAATTCCGGGCGCGCGGCCATGAGCAGTGCCTTGTCTACCGTGAGACCCGCACGTATGTTCGAGGACATGAGCTGCAGTGCGTCTGGAAGCACGTTCTCGATGGCCTTTGCTTTTTTGTCTCCTGACAGAACCAGAAAAACGTAGATGATAAACTCCACAACAAGGAACGACAGCAGAAACGCCACAACCGGCGGGAGTCCATAGTGGCTTGCAAGCGCGGATGCGATTATACCTACGCCAAGACCCACGGAAAAAATAAAGCCCGTGAACCTGTCAAGATCCGTCTCTATATTCGCATACAACAAAAGTTGCTTGTACCTCTGCCTGATCCTCTTCGGAACCAACCTCCCGATTGTCTGGTAAATCATCCTATCCTCCTATGAGCGTAGGCCTTTTCGATTTCACGAGGCCCATGAACACAATCTGCATGAAAATCACGCCGACAAGCAGAACCCAGAAGGTCTGCTCGTTCCCTATCGCCTCCATCCCCGGGAATGAGGAAAGTATTATAAGCATGGTTATCCCCAGCGAAGGAATTATCACCGCGACCATCATGTACATCATCGCCAAGGGGTTGAGTATGGACTTGTACCTCCTAATCTCGACGAGCTGCTCCTCGGACAGCGACCTTATCACATCCGAAAGATTGTTGCCGACGTCGCTCCCGGATTTCATGCTGTTCACCAACTGCCAAATCGCCCGCCTGAAGTACAGTGACGGGTTTCTTACCGCAAGGTCCTCGAGGGCATCAACGACCGATGTTCCGGTTCTTACGCGTTCTATAACGTTCTTGAATTCGGTGGATATCGGTCCGTAATCGCCGGCAGATATCGAAACCAGCGTGTTGAATATAGGAACTCCGGACCGTATCTGGATGAGTATGCTCCTCAACGCGAACAGTAGGTTCCTTTCAATCTCCTTGACCCTTCTGCCGACAACCATCTGCGGATACATCATCAGCCCGAAATACATGCTGCCCGCGACTATCGCTCCGGACACAATCCCTATGCTCGTGTTCCCCTTACCGGTCATCTTGAACGGCAGGTAAACCAGCATGGACACAAAAATAAAAACAAGCGACGACATGAGGAAACAGAGTGCCAGGTATTCCCTCGGGCTTATCTTGTAGTCATCAGCCATGCCCGACTGCTTTAGCGTTAGGGACAGGGAGGGCGTAAACTTTATGAGAACTGAACCCAGACCCATGAACGCGTGCGAAACCTTTCTTAGTATTCGCGACTCCAAAAAAGGTAGCCTCGTTTTTTTCATTCTACTCGAGCAAGGCGCTTGGTTTTTGGTTTTTGTCAACCACGTCCGAAACCGCATCCTTTTCCGTGTAGTAGCGGTTCATTACCTTGCCAACGTTCTCCACTTCCCTCACCTTATTCTTTACCAGCCATTCCAGAATCTTCTTCTTCTGTTTTATCTCCTCGCCGATTTCCTTTACCGTTAACCCGGTATGTTTCTCGAGTTCCTCGAAAAACTTCATGGGAGCATTCGCCGGATTTATCGCATCAGAGCGCGCATCCCACCGGTACAAAAGATTCGGTTTGTACTCTATCTTACCCTCCCCCTTGTCCATTATCAATTCTCCAATCTCCGAAAGTCTCCTGATGCCGCGGCGCCGGTCCCTGAACATCACGACGTTCAGATGCACCGAATCGAGCATCGTCTGTGGAATCTCTATCGGCGGGTTTGTCAGCCGGGTGATGGTTTGTTCGCAGGTGTCCGCGTGCAGGGTTCCGTAAACCGAATGGCCGGTGTGCATGGCCTCGAACAAAACTTCCGCCTCCCTCTTTTTTCGTATCTCGCCCATTATAATCCTGTCCGGTCTCATCCTGAGCGAGTTCACAAGGAGGTCCAGCATTGAAACCTCACCCTTACCCTCCGGATTGGGTTCGCGGGTGACCAGTGGACACCAGAAAAGGAAGTGCGGCAGTTGCAACTCGCGCGTGTCCTCGATGCTTATTATCCTGTGATTTGGGGGTATGAACGGCATGCACGTGTTCAGGAAGCTCGTTTTTCCGGATGCGGTTCCGCCAGATATTATCACGTTCATCTCGTACTGAATCGCAAGCCATATCAACGCAGAAACCTCGGAGCTTATGGTTTTGTTTCCAATAAAGTCAGTTATGGTCCATGGGTCCCTTGCGAATTTCCTTATGGTTATCGTGTTGCCTTTTGTGGATATCGGCGTGAGTATCGCGTTTGCACGGTCCCTGCTCATAAGATGAGCGTCCAGTAACGGACTCAGGGTTGTTATCTCCCTGTTAACGCGCCTCGCAATGGTGTTTGCGTAGTTCTGAATCCGTCCTTCGTTTTCCACCGTCACGTTGGTCTTCAACCAGCCGTGTTTTTTGTGGTACACTCTCACTGGTTCATCCGACGAGTTGATAACAATCTCCTCCAGATACTGGTCGTCGAGGAAGAAGTCAATCTTTCCCAAACCAAGAAGTTCGTGCACCAGATCGAGAATGAAGTGCTCCTTTATCTGCTTGTCCAGATTCGGCAGCTCCTCGTCAAGTAAACTGTTTGCGTTCTCCTTGAACTTTTTCGTCATGTCCTCCACCAGTTCCGGTTCCATGACCTTGGTCGTGTCCACCTCCATGCCCGTTATCAATCTTTCCTTAATGTCGTCGAGCAACGCCAGGGTGGCAACATCAATCGTGGGCAGAATCAGCTTGTAGAGCGGAACATGATCCTTTTCTGTAATGTCAACCTTCGTTTTAACATAGTCTGAACTTATGTCATAACTTTCGATCAATTTTTCGTCTTTTGCCATTGCAATCACCTATCTTTTTGGTATTCGTATTTCGGGTTCACCTATCGCGGGGTAATATAATTCAACCAAATTATGCTCCTCAAGAATCATAGCCCACTCCTCGAGCTGCTCCCTCCTGACCCCCAACTCATTCGCAAGTTTTTGGTTTAAATGAACGCGTTTCCTCTTTTTTATGTAGCTGTAAACCTTATCGATGTCTGTTTCTATCCTCGTGCCTTCCCCAAGACTTTTCACGGGTTTCGGTGGTTCACCTATTGCCACCTTAACTATCTTGCTTGCAAGCCGTGCGAACCGCGTTTTTCTGATATGCTCAAGCCGTTCCTTCTTCAACGGCGATTCGCCCAAAGTCGACGTGCTGGGAATTCCCGGAAGTTTTAGTACATCCTTCAGCCCTTCGATACCCGGTGTTTTCCCTGATTTTTCCTCTTTCACCATGATATCCGGCGATGGTATCAGCTTAAGTTTCAGCGAGGTTATTTTTTTTCTTTTTTTGAGAACCGCCTGTTCGTTCCCCTTCAGCGTGGCGTTCAACTCGTCCTGGGTCAACTCAGATACCTCGAGTTTGCCCTTCGAGCCGCCAAGTTTGTTTTCTATCTCCTCTACGGCTTCATCCCTCAGCTTTACACTCCTATCGTCTGGGTGTTCTATCGAGGCTGCAATAATATCCCCCCTCTCAACCAGAATGTCCGCCTGGTATTCCCGGCCACCTGCAGTGCCTTTGAGCCGCATGCTGCCAATGAATCCGCCGCCGAGTTCTTCGCATACCTTCTGAAAATCCTCTATGTTCTTCGGCACTATCGGGCGACCCTTCAGAAGCCTCATGTTAGTGTATTAAGAATAGTAATAAAAGAACCCCACCAACATCAAAAAATCTTTGCTACCATTGAGCCGCGCTCAGCACTGATGTTCCTTGCAACCGGACTGCACTTCACCTTCATAAGAATCGCGACCTTCCCGGTTATCCTCTCGGGGTATTCTATAAGGGTTTCATAGCAGCCCATACCTTTCGCTATGACAAAATCCGCCTTTTCAAATTCGTCCAGAAATCCCTTTGTGCAGAATCTGTCAAACCATATGCCGATATTGTCGCCCCTCGGAACCAGTCTGCATAACCTGTCGATGCCTGCTTTTTTCGCGTCTTCGATGCAGGCATCGTCTTGTATCGGCTTGGACAACGGCGCCACAACAACCTCGGCATATCTAAGCAACTCCCTGATGAAAATCCTGTCAAGAACGATTTCCGGGGCGTTATCCGTAACATACAAAATCCGTTTTGACTTTTTGATTTTTTTATAGATCCTGTCAATCTCATCTACTGCTGGTTTTGAGTTGACAACTTCAAGCACATCGTTTTCTAAATTTTCCAAATCAACGCTATGCTCCATTGGTCCGAATTCGAGCATATTCCCTGCAAGCGCAATCAAAAGCGCCTTTCTGAATCGTTTCGTTGCATCACGTTCGCCTGCTACACACGCCTCAAGATTTTTGTATACTCTCTCCGCAGTTCTCATACCAACCGCTTTTAAATCCTTTGCGGGATTGTCGTCCTTTAAAATGTCACTCAACAACCTGTTCCTTGCAATTGAAAGCTCGGTTGTCGTTATGTCCGCAGGCGTCTCAGAAAATAGCCTGCACAACTTCCTAATGAACTCTTTTTTCTCCCTGTCGCTCTTATTCCTGCATAGCAGCAACGCACGGTTCAGCATGCATGGATAACATTCGGGGTATAATCTCATATTAACTAAACATTGTTCATATATTTATCAACTTTATTGAACATCATCCATTTTTTATTAATACTTTATAAAAACTTTTCGACCAATCCGGTTCTTTTATTTTTTTACCGCCTTTACCCAACCATCGCAAAATTCCGTCAAAATCAACCTTATCCGTTGTGTCAACTTCCAGCACGTTTTTGCACCAGAGCGAATCGTAAAGACAAACACCTTCAAGTTCCGCCTCCAAATTCTCCATTATCTTCGCCTTTGACTTCCACCTAGTTTTCATTCTTATCTCAAGAACCAACGGATCTGTTCTAAGGACAATTATATGCGTCACGGGCAATAGATGGCTGAGATGCCCGCAGATGATTACATCATTTTTAATTTTTTTGATTTTATTTTTAACAATCTTTTTTAATTCGTCAACATCGACGATTTTCGTATCCCTTTTCGCATCAACTTTTGTTTTTATCCCTCCACTATCAACAACATCCGAAATATCGATAATCGTCGCCCCGATTTTTTCACCAAGCTTCTTTGAAAACGTGGTTTTCCCTGTTCCCGGGGTCCCTGTTACCGCTATGATCCTTCTCATTCCGCACCCATCCTGAAATCGTCCCAGATGTTCTTCATATTCCCGAGCGAGTCCGAAAACCTTTCGGATACCCTCAACTCGTGGACGCCCTTCGCCTTGTTGTAGGTTTTTTCAACCATGCCAACTCGCCTCAGCCTTTTCAGCATGTTGTGATACTGGCTTTGCGTTATCTTTGCCCGCGTGCAGTAGTTGTCCCATTCCGTAACCTTGTACGGGTTGTCAGTTTTTCCCCAGGTTCTCAGGTGATTCAGGAAACCGACAGCCACATGCACGAGTTCCGGCTCCTTCCAGAACACGAGGCCCAGCAAATCCGCCAAATTTTCCGGTTTTTTGGAAGAAATTTCTACTTTTGCCCCGGTTTTTTTATTTTGATTCATTTTGTTATTTTATATTATAACTTTATGACATAAAAATAAAATATAAAATCTATCAATGTCATTCCTTTTATTTCAAATAATATAAAATAATAAAAATAAATAAAGATAAAAATATCAAAAATTCATCAAAAATATCGCAAGTTTCATTATATCATTTCAAATAACATAAAATAACATCAAACAAACCCCAGAATATCCTCGGAATTCGCATCAGTTCTTATCCCAAGACCGGAAAAATGCGTTCGTGCTACCTTGAAACCGCCACCTTTAAGCCTTTCAAACACGAAATCCATTCTCGGCACGGATTTTTTCACCTTCCTGCACAACTTGTGGAAATCGTAATACGGTTTGGTTATTTTTTGCTCCCCGGCAATCAGGTTTACCAACTTTTTTTCATCATCTCCCTTTCTAAATTCCAATCCTCCAATTTCATCGCTCAATTTTTTAGAAAAATCAGAATCAGCGAATTCCGCATTCCACAAAGGACCTGCGGTTTTCAATTTGCAACCACATTCGCAATTTTTTTCCAGCTCATCTATTCTCTTATATTTTTTTTCCAAACAAGAGAAACAATGCTGCAGAAAAGTTATATCCCCCTGCGTTTTTTTCACATACTTTCTCCCCCTATCCAATTCCGCGTAAATCCTGAAATAATGCCGCGTGCAGTGCGAGAACAAAATATTCACACCATAGTCGTACCTCACGGCGTTTCTTGCGATAAATCCTATAAAGATTCTTAATCCCAACTCATTGTAGTAATCCGTTCTCAGCGAAATCGCATCGTACTTCCTCTGGCAGGCCGTCGGATAAGTGCCGCACAGGACGCTCGTATCGGTTGCCGCAACACCCAAAAAACCGCGTTTTCCGAATGCGCGTATCGCAGTATCCAAATAGCGTACAGGAGGCCCGAACGGATCGATGTCTATAAACTCGAACTTCTTATTCGACAAAAAATGGTTCGAGTCATCGTTCGAAATTTTTACATCAAGCCTGTTAAGCTTCGCATTTTTCTCAATGAGTTCGCAGGCTTTTTTGTTCAGGTCGTTCAGCGTGACATCAACCCCAACTTCCCCTGCAATTCTCAAACCGCGCGCTCCGGAACCGGAGAGCGCGTCAAAATAATTTTCTGGTTTCAAAATTCTGCAAACCCCAACGCTTATGTCCCTTGCAAGCTCCATCTCCGGATTGTAAAAAATCGGGTCGCGTTTCGTCCTGAGTTTTGATTTTGGAACAAACAGTTTCGTTTTTCCTTCAGCAACCTCTTCAAAATTCATCTTCATCTATTTTTATAGAAAAACTCAGGTAAATACTATCGTGAACCTTGAATGAAAATCGTTGTTGCAATCACTGGCGCTTCCGGGATCATTCTCGGGCAGCGCCTGCTCGAAGAGCTGAAGGGCCACGAAACGCATCTGGTCATAACGAAAAACGCGGAAAAGGTCGCAAAATTCGAGGAGTGCAAATCAGTCAAGGAGATAAAAAAACTGGCGAAATTCGTTTATGACGAAAATGAAATCGAAGCAGGCATCTCAAGCTCGTCGTATCCGGTAGATGCCATGGTCGTGATTCCATGCTCCATGAAAACCCTTTCTAGCATCGCGAACGGGTTTTCAGACAACCTCGTAAACCGGGCCGCAGAGAACATCCTGAAACTGAACAAGAAACTGATTGTTGTGCCACGTGACACACCACTAACACTTGCAGCGATCCAAAACATGGAAAAATTAAAGCTAGCCGGAGCCATCATACTCCCTGCTAACATTGCTTATTATTTTAAACCAAGAACAATTAATGATATCACTAATTTTACGGTCGGCAAGGTCTTGGATGCTCTTAGCATGGAGCATAAACTTTACAAGAGGTGGGGTTGAAAATGAGTCTGCGCGATTTTATACAGCAACTGGATAAGGAAAAAAATCTCCTCAGGATTCCTAAAGAGGTTGACCCGAAACTTGAGGCCGCGCGCATAATAAAGAAGCACGACGGTTGTGCGATTCTGTTCGAGAAGGTAAAAAATTCCGAATACAAAATCGTCGCTGGCCTGTGCAGCAGCCGCGAGAATTTCGCAAAGAGCATGGGCATAAAAAAGGAGCAGCTGATATTCAAGATCGCGGATGCCATTGAAAAACCAAGCAAACCAAAAATCGTAAAAACCGGCCCATGCCAGGAGGTTGTTGAGAAAAATGTTGATTTGTCAAAGATTCCGATTCTGACGCACGCATCAAACGACCTCGGGCCATACGTTACTGCTGGCGTTTATGTCTGCAAAAACAAGGTAGGAAGATTAAACGCCGCATTCCATCGAAGCTCTCCAATAGCAAAGGACAAATTCGTTGCAAGAATCTGCCATCGCGATACCTTCAAATTCCTCGAGGAAGCAGGCGGCGAACTCGATGTTTCAATTTGCCTTGGTCTGCACCCAACAGTTTCCCTTTCGGCTTCGGTTTCTGCAGGTGACATAAACGAATTTGAAATTGCAAACACGATGCACCAGTTGGAACTCGTTAAATGCAGGACCAATACCCTTCTTGTTCCCGCAGATGCAGAATTCGTTTTGGAGGGTGTTCTGACAACCAAGGAAAGGCACACGGAAGGGCCGTTCCCTGATATAAGCGGAACATTTGATGTTGTTCGTGAGGAGCCCACCGTAAAAATAAATTGCATAACCCACAGGAAGAATCCAATTTACCAGGCATTACTACCCGCATACAACGAACACCGCCTCCTGATGGGCATGCCAAAGGAGCCGACAATATACCGCGCTGTGAAAGAGGTTGCGGATTGCAAAAATGTTCTGATCACTCCCGGCGGATGCTCATGGCTTCACGCGCTCGTCCAGATAAACAAGAAGAACGCTGATGATGGCATCAAAGCAGCGGAAGCCGCATTCAAGGGCCACGGAAGTTTGAAGCACTGTGTTGTTGTGGATGAGGACATTGACATTTACAATCTTGACGAAGTCGAATGGGCGATTGCAACGCGCGTGCAGTTCGACAAAAATTCAAAGGTCTGGCGCGGTCCTGGAAGCTCGCTTGATGCAACAGCTGAAAAAATCGAAGGTTCCGACAGGTTAATGACCTGCAAAGTCGCATTGGATGCAACAATACCGTTCGACAAAAACAGGGACAAGTTCAA
>Ga0209609_10000433_pt1 | contig 25227 bp, 18 predicted proteins | sample LakKivw325mmetaG_FD_184136 | JGI IMG/M metagenome (GOLD analysis project Ga0209609, IMG submission 184136) | Anoxic lake water microbial communities from Lake Kivu, Rwanda to study Microbial Dark Matter (Phase II) - Lake Kivu water 325m metaG... | ecosystem: Environmental > Aquatic > Freshwater... | reverse complement strand
CCAGCCCTGAGAGGGGTATAATTTCAATTCCGCACAATCCCAGTCCACATACCATATAAATCTGTGTCCATCTGTTTAATCCGTAAGAAACAAAACATTATCGTTAATTCAGACCGGTTACGGCAGTTGGTTTATTGCCCTTCCTATAATAATTTTCTTCCCCAAATATTGTTATTCTTCAAAGATAACCAACTCCATTTTTATTAAATTTAAAGTTCGAATGAATAAAAGTCTATTAGGTTGAAATATAATACGATATTGATAAAATGGCTTCCCGGACCGAATTGACACCGGTGAGTTTTCTGTGGCGCAGCGCCGCCATTTTCCCTGAAAAAACGGCCATCGTTTATGGCGACCGCCGGCTGACATATGGGGAGTTTGAGAAACATGTCAACCGTTTCGCAGATGCCTTGCTGAAAGCAGGGCTCTGTAAGAATGACTGCGTAGCCATGCTCTGCCCCAACACGCCGGCCATGCTCGAGGCTCATTATGCCGTGCCTGCTGCCGGCGGCGTCCTGGTGACCATCAACACACGCCTCAACACCAGCGAGATAGAATATATCCTGCATCACTCCGGTGCCCGCTTCCTATTCGTCGATAAGGAATTTTACCCCCTCATCGAACCCATACCCGGAGATGACCTTACAGTCATCATGGTTGATGATACCGGCCTTCCCGGCGATCCCTATGAGATCTTCGTAGCACAGGGCGAAAGTCGTCCCTTGGATTCGCTGCTTAAAAACGAAGAAGAACCCATCGCTATCAATTACACCTCGGGCACCACGGGCCGTCCCAAAGGCGTTGTCTTCACCCATCGCGGCGCCTACCTGAACGCCCTGGGTGAGGTGATCGAAACGGGCATGAATGCCGATAGCGTATACCTGTGGACGCTGCCCATGTTCCACTGCAACGGGTGGTGCTTCACCTGGGCCGTGACGGCCGTCGGCGCCACACATGTCTGCCTCCGTAAACTCGACCCGGCCCTCATATGGGATATCCTGGAAACTGAGAGGGTGACCCACTTCAACGGTGCCCCCACCGTTCAGACTATGCTGCTGAGCCATCCCAAAGCCCATGTCCTCGACAACCAGGTAACGGTGACCATTGCGGGCGCTCCTCCGTCGCCCACCCTTCTCGAAAGAATAAAAGCCTTGAACTTCAGGCCTGTACATGTTTATGGCCTGACCGAAACATATGGGCCTGTCACCATCTGCGAATGGCACAGGGAGTGGGACCTCCTGCCGCCCGACGAGCAGGCCCGCAGAAGAGCACGGCAGGGACAGGCCTATCTCACGGCCGACCTGGTCCGTGTGGTCGATGATCAAATGAACGACGTTTCCCGGGACGGTATGACCACGGGCGAGGTCATCATGCGCGGTAACAACGTCATGAAGGAATATTTCAAGGATGCGGAAGCCACAGAACAGGCTTTCCGCGGCGGATGGTTCCACTCGGGCGATATAGCGGTATGGCACCCCGACGGGTACATCGAGCTGCGCGACAGACTTAAAGACATCATCATCTCAGGAGGTGAAAACATCTCCACAATAGAGATCGAACAGATCATCGTGCAACACCCTGCCGTACTCGAATGTGCCGTAATCGCCGTGCCGGATGAAAAATGGGGAGAGCGGCCCAAAGCTTTTGTCACCCTTAAAAAAAACAGCTACGCCTCACAGGAGGAGATCCTCGACTTCTGCAGGCGGCAGATGGCCCACTTCAAATGCCCCGTAGCCGTGGAATTTGGTGAGCTGCCCAAGACATCTACCGGTAAGGTGCAGAAATATATCCTGCGCGAAAAGGAATGGAAAGAGCTGCCTAATGACTAAATATGCCCCATTTGCGGAACAGGAAAGCAGAAATTTTACACGAAGGATGAATCATGATGACATCGTGGACAAATACAAAATCATGTCACCGATGGTGTCCGGGGTCGATCATTTTCATAGCTTTGACATTGGCAATATTATACTGTCGTATTCGTTCAAAATAGGTCATCATATCTCCTATCAATAACAGGTCCTATGCGCAAACTCGCAGCCATCATGTTTACCGACATCGTCGGTTATTCGGCCCTGATGTCGAAGGACGAATCCCTGGCCCTGGGTATCCTCGATAAAAACCGGCGGTTGCATCAGTCGGCACTCAAGCAGCATAACGGTGAACTAATAAAAGAGATAGGCGACGGCACCCTGGCCATATTTCACAGTTCATGGGACGCAGTAACTTGCGCCATGACACTTCAGGATACATTAAGTCATGATCCTTCCTATCGGCTCCGCATCGGCATCCATATCGGCGACATCGTGGCGACCGAGAGTGATGTGTTCGGCGACGGTGTGAACATCGCATCACGGATACAGACCTTATGTGAACCCGGTGGCATATGTTTCACCGAACGTGTCTATGAAGATATCCTGAACAAAACAGGGCTGAACATTCAATGTATCGGGACCAAATCACTGAAAAATATCGAACATCCCGTCAAGTTATACGCCATTTCCTTATCTTCAATAAAAGAAAAAAGAGAGATAAAAATGCCCGCATGGCAACAGGCGGCAAAACATGATACCCTGGAGGCCGGTCAGCGGAAAGATAAAAAAACAAAGATCAGAAGTGGTGTGGTGACCGCGGTTGTCATTCTGCTCGTCCTCATAGCGGTGGCCATCATCATAAAATCGTATTTCCCCGGAATACTTTACGCCCGAGAGCCCACGCCCATCGCTGTCGTCAGTTTTGAGAACCAAACCGGCGATGCCTCCTTTGACTATCTGCAAAAAGCTATTCCCAACCTGCTCATCACCAATCTTGAGCACTCGAGGTTTTTCCGTGTCATGACCTGGGAGCGCATGCAGGATCTCCTTAGGCAAATGGGCCAGGACAGCGTCAGCACCATTGATGCCGATCTGGGCTTTGAGTTGTGCCGCCGGGCAGGATGCCACATCATCGTCATCGGCAGCTATGTCAAAGCAGGCGATGTGTTTGTCACCGACGCCAAGGTGCTCGACGTATCGTCAAAACAGATGCTCAGCAGCGTCAGCGCCAAGGGCACGGGGGTCTCCAGCATCCTCGAATCACAGATCGACGACCTCAGCAGGGAAATATCACGGACGGCAGGTATCTCAAAACACCGGATCGAAACAGGCGACCTTCACGTCACGGATGTCACCACCAGCTCCATGGAAGCCTATCAATACTTTTTAAAAGGAGTGGACGCATCGGAGAAGATGTACCATAATGACGCAAGGAAATATTTTGAAGCAGCCGTCAGGCTGGACTCCACCTTCGCGGTCGCATGGTTCTATCTGTCACAGACTTATGAGTCCCTGATGAACTACCGCATGAGGGATGAGGCCATAAACAAAGCTTACGCGGCTTCGTGGCGGGCCACGGAACAGGAACAACTGACCATCAAAGCCAACTATGCCAGGGTCATTAAACACGACAGCGATGAAGAACTGCGGTTGTGGACAGAGCTGGTCAAAGTGGCCCCCGACCAGAAAAGGGCACATTTTGCACTGGGTTTCTGCTTGAAATCAAGGGATAATCTGACCGGGGCTATTGAACAATTCAATGAGGCCATCGGGCTCGATCCCGATTACGGAGCCGCATACAATCAGGCTGCCTATCTTTACGCCAAACAGGGCAATTATGAAAAAGCATTGTCTTATTTCAATCGCTATGCGTCAATCAATCCCGATGACGCCAACCCGTATGATTCCATGGGCGATTTGCTCTGGCGCATGGGACGTCTGGATGAAGCCATAGCACAATTCAAAAAAGCCCTCGATCTCAAGCCCGATTTTTATGATTCGGCCTCCAAGTTATCTTATTTATATTTCATGAAAGAAGATTATCCCGAAGGTTACCAATGGATAGATAAAAGCATTGACCTCTCACCCTCGCAAGGGACCAAAGCCAAGTTATTTTGCGTCAGGGCCTCTTTTGACAACTGGTGCGGTGATGTAAATCAAACCAGGACGGACCTGGCCAAGGCAAGAGAAATTACCAGCACCTCCGACAGCTCTGTCATTGTCCCCTTAATTTACTGGATGAAGATAGTCAATGCCGTTGATCACGACCGGAATGATCTTGATAAAAAATTCTATCTGAACCTTCTCAAAGATCAAAGGGAGGCCAGGTTGTACAATTCATCCGATTCGGCGGGCAACTTCCTTTTAAAAGGTATTATTTATATGGTGTTGAATAAAGATGATTCGGCCAGGATGGAACTGGGGCGGGTGGAGTCTCTGTTGCCGGGGATACCGGCCTCGTCCCGCAGCCAGTATGCTTACTGGTATGATTATGTATACGGGTCGTTTCTGCTTAAGGAAAAAAATTTTCTCTCCGCCCTGGATATCCTTGAAAAGCTCAAGTTACCAGAGATACCTTACTTCATGTATCCGGATGTACTGAATTATAATATACCTTCATTACGTAATGCCAAAGCGGAGGCCTATGTTGGTCTCAACAGGATCGACGACGCCATCACCGAATATGAACACCTGATCCGCTTCAATCCGAAAAGCGATGACCGCCGGCTGATCCATCCCAAAAATCATTATTACCTGGGACGTCTCTATGAGGAAAAAGGGTTGAAAGAGAAAGCCGTTGACCAGTACCGGACCTTTCTCACCTTATGGAAGAATGCCTCGGATGTGTATCCCGAACCGGCCGACGCACGGAAACGGCTGGAAAAGCTCACACAAAACCCGTCATGATGCTCCCCGGACGGGTTATTTTATCTTAAATCCCGAAACCGTCAGCGAACAATTTTCTTCCTTTAGTCTCAGGGAAAGTCCATACCCATGCCCCTGTTAGTAGGGCGAATAATGCGGCGAGTGCGATGCCGCCACTCAATCCAAAGCGCGTGGCTATCAAAGCAATAGCGACAGGGGTAAAAAACTGTACCCCACGCGCCAGGTTGAAAGCCGACCCCATGGCCGTGCTTCGCACAGAGGTGGGGAATAGCTCTGAGAACAAGGCGCCATAGCCGCCAAACATACCTGTGCCGAATCCGACTAAAAACATAAACGCCAGGATGATCAGGGGATACATTGCGACATGCTTCCAGAAAACCGTGATCATTAGCAATCCGACAGCCATGATGACCGAATAGATCGAATAAGCGGGCCTTCGTCCCAGCTTATCGGCTATGAATCCAAAGAAAAAATACCCTGTCAAACCGCCCGACTGGGTGACCAGTATCCACAAGGCCGATTTGGTCAGCGTGAAATGCCTCTCACTGTGAAGGTATCCCGGCATCCAGGAATAGGTCAGCCAGTAAGCGCTCATATCAAAAATGGCAAGGACCAGCGCCAGAAGAAAATACTTACGGTATTTCTCCGAGAACAGAACAATGAGCCTGTTCCTGAAGACCGATCCTGAATCGGGGAAGGGTATTCCGCCCGTTTTTAACATGGTCTTCCGGCGCAGCCACATATCCGATTCCGGCAGCTTCCTTCTGATATATACCACCAGCAGGGCGGGTACCACGGAGATAAAGAAGCAGGCCCGCCATCCGATAACAGGTGAAAGCAGGCCGCCGACGACGGAAGCTATGGCTATGCCCAGAGGTGCCCCCGTCTGCATGAAAGCACTGTAACGCCCCCGCACACGGGCGGGAAAAGTCTCACCCACGTAAGTCTGGCCGGTGGCCCATTCACCCCCCACTCCCAGACCGGTGATGATCCTGAAGATCATCAGAAGCCAGAAGCTGCCCGCTATTCCCGAGAGGAAAGCACCCACACTGTAAGTCAATATGGTCCATTGCAGCACCACTTTACGGCCGAAATGATCGGACAGGATACCGAAGATGACCCCTCCTATCGCCGTCGCCGCAAGCGTGGCTCCAAGAATATACGACATCTCAATGTCATTGAAATGGTATTCCTTGGCAATGGGTATCAAGAGGAATGTAAAAAGTATCAGATCGTAAAAATCAAAAACCCATCCGGCCCAGCTCATGGCCAGGATCCTGTAATGCTGACGGGTGATGGTTTTGGACTCGTTGAGAAGCGGAGGTTGATCCATGGGACAATAATTTAGAAAGTCTCTAATCCTGCAACATAAAAAATTTAGGTGTCTGATGAGAAAGCGGCTCGTCGTCACTGTCTGAATAAACTGACCAGCTCACCACTGATCCTGAGTAATTCGATCTCAGCCTCTTTGGCCTGAAACTGCGACAACAACAACTGGTACTGGGCATCGATAAATTTTTTCTGTGTCTCACGCAAGTCGATATCGTTGATCGTGCCCAGACGGTATTTTTCAAAGGCTACGTCCACATTCTCTCTGGCTACATCCTGGTTCACCAGTTGTAACCGGATAACCTGAACACTTGAGGTGTAACCGGTGAATAATTTGAACAGATTGGTGTGGATATCCGATTCGGTATCCTGAAACTGATACCCACTATTGGAGAGGTCGATTTTTGCATTGTGTATGTCACGGCTGACGTTCATTCCGTTGAATATGGGATATGATACTGTGAGGCTGTAAGAGGGTCCTATGCTCCTGTTGAATTCCAGGAACCCTGTTTGTGAGTTGAGCCTGTTATAGCTGTACCCGGCCTGGAAAGCCAGTGAGGGATACCTCTGTGACCGGGCACTTTTCAGGGCAAGAAGCGACAGCTCTTTATTATGTTCCGCGATGGAGATCTCTGCATTTTGTGACCGCGCCTTCTCAAGGAGTGAGCCATAGGAAAGGGTGTTATCCAGAACGATGGTATCAACGATGGTATAGGCTGTCTCGGGATCACGTCCTAACAGGCGGTTCAGATCAGCTTTATAACCCTGGAGTGAGGCCATTTCATTGAGCAGGTTGGTGCTGTCGGAGTTCAGATCGACGGTCGATTGCAGGAGCATAAGCTGTGATCCCGATCCCAAAGCCAGTTTAGCCTCCGCAATTTGCTTACGCTGCAACGATAAGCCCACCGCATCACGCAACACCTGCACCATCTTTTGTTGCTGAATGATGCCGTAATAGTTCCTGATAATGGCCGAAACGGTATTCTCCACGGTCAGGCGGGCTTCCGTCTCACCCATTTGTTCCAGAACATCCAGCGTGCTCTTATTGGTGAACATACTGAAGCCGTCAAACAGGGTCCAGGTGAGTTGTATCCCCGCATTGAAGCTGCGACCGTGTGCGGCGGTGACATCTTTCGACGTCCCGTTGAACATATCCTGATGCGTGGTCGTGATGGTATAGTTCTGCGTGGCGTTGAGGGTTACCTCGGGTAAAAATCCCGCATTGCCTGCCGTATTATTGTTGGTCGCTATTTGTGCATCGTTTTTCTGTATGATGATGGAATAATTGTTAACCAGACCTATCTGAACAGCCTGGAAGAGAGTGAGTGTATCCTGTGGGCTGGCCTTCAGAAACCAGGACAGGCCCATCATCAGAAAAAAAATCTTTATCCTCATGATATTCACTGTTTATCGCCGGTAATAACGGCTTTTGATTTATGCGTATCCCGTGAAAGATAGGTGTACAGTGATGGTATCACGTACAATGTCAGCATCAATGAAAAGATCAGACCGCCTATGATGGCTATTCCCATGGGCACGCGGCTTTGTGAGGCTGCCGCCAGTGACAGGGCTATGGGCAAGGCCCCCAGGGCTGTGGCCAGGCTGGTCATGAGGATAGGCCGCAGGCGGCGCGTGGCGGCATCAATCACGGCCTCGTTCAACGCCAGTCCGGCCGCTTTGCGCTGATTGGCAAATTCCACGATCAGGATGCCGTTCTTTGTGACGATGCCGATCAGCACTATGACACCGATCTCGCTGAAGATATTGATGGTCTGCCCGAACAGCCACAAGGAAAGCACCGCGCCGGCCAGGGCCAGGGGAACGGTAAACATGATGATCAACGGATCGATGAAGCTCTCGAACTGAGCCGACAGAACCAGATAGATGAGAACCAATGCCAGCAGGAAAGCGAAGAGCAGACTGTTGGAGCTGTCCTCATATTCCTTGGAGGTGCCTGCCAGTGCCGTGGAAAAGGTCTCGTCGAGGGTCTCTTTCGCAATGGCACGCATCTCCTCGATGCCCTGGCCAAGGGTGACACCCCTGGCAGGCTGCGCCAACACCGTGGCAGCAACATAACGATTGTAACGGTAAAGCTGCGGGGGGTTGCTTTGTTCCGTCAGGTTCACGACATTATCGAGCTGTATCAGGTGGTGATTGGCGTTGCGGACATACAGTGAGCTCAGATCCAGAGGCCTGTCCCTGTTTTCACGGCTGGCCTGGCCGATCACCTGGTATTGCCTGTTGCTAAGGATAAAATAACCGTAACGCTCACCGCTGAAATAAAGCTGCAGCACCTCGGCGATGTCCCTGACATTAACACCCAGGGCCCGGGCCCTGTCACGGTCGATCTCCACGGCTATCTCGGGTTTATTGAACTTCAGGTTCAGATCGACCACCTGGAACTTGGAATCGGCATTGGCCTTTTCCATGAAAAGAGGGATGAATTTCCTCAGTTTCTCAAAATCAGGAGCCTGGATGACAAACTGTACCGGCAGGCTTGAGCCACGGCCTCCGCCTATCGTCTGTTCTTGGGCGACGTAAGTGCGTGCAAAATTATATTTCCGTAAAATGCCGTTTATCTCATCGGCGAAATCCTGCTGTGTACGCTCACGTTTGGACGGATCCACAAAGGAGACACGTATAAAACCGGTATTTGTCGAGCCTGAAGAGCCAAACCCCGGCGCCGTCAGTTCGATGATCGATTCCCTCTCGGGAATGGTATCGACGATTCTCAGGAGCTGATCCATATAACTGTCCATCTTTTCGAACGAGATACCTTCGGGTGCCGTGGCCAGGATCTGTATACGGCTCTTATCTTCCATTGGCGCCAGCTCCGACGGTATGATACGGCCTATACCGAAAATGATCGCTGCGGCCGCTGCCATGATGACTATGGCCAGCCATCGGTGCCGGATAAAGAGCCGTAAAGTTCTGTTATAACCATTTATCAGGCCGTTGAGCCATTGCTCGGTGACCGTGAAGAGACGGCCGTGGACCCTGCCCCGTTTCAGCATGCGCGAACTCATCATGGGCGTCAGCGTTAGCGAGACCAGAGCGGAGACAAGCACCGTCCCCGCCACCACCACACCAAATTCACGAAATAGACGTCCCGTCAGACCCCTGAGAAAAATGATGGGCAGAAAAACAGCCGCCAGGGTAATGGTTGTAGATAATATGGCAAAATAGATCTCCTTGGAACCACGGTGTCCCGCCTCGATGGCATTCAAACCCCCTTCCACCTTATGATAAATATTTTCAAGGACGACGATCGCATCGTCCACCACGAGGCCCGTTGCCAGCACGATACCCAGAAGGGTTAGAATATTGATGGAAAATCCTGCGATGTACATGATGAAAAAACCGCTGACGAGCGAGATGGGTATGGCTATCACCGGGATGAGGGTGGTCCTCCAGTTTCTGAGAAAAATAAAGATGACCAGCACCACCAGCGTAAAAGCGATCATAATGGTATCTTTGACCTCCCTGATGGCCTTGCGGATACTCGTTGTCGTGTCGAAGCTGAACCCCACCTTGACATCCTGCGGCAGGTCGCGTTTGATTTGTGCCACCCGTTTATAACATTCATCTGCTATGGAGATCTGGTTGGCGCCGGGTTGGGGCGTCACAGCCACACCCACCATGGGTATGCCGCCGTTGCCCTTGAGCAGGGTCCTTTCGTTTTCAGGCGCCAGCACGGCTTGCCCCACATCACTGAAACGGATGAGGTTGCCGTCGGTCTCCTTGATGATCATGTTGTTGAATTCCTCCGGTGTGGTCAGCCGCCCTCTGGTCCTGATGGTCAGCTCCGTTGAATAACCTTCAATCCTGCCGGAGGGAAGTTCGACATTTTCCCTGTTGAGGGCATCCCGTATGTCGCCGGGTGTCAGCTGGTAACTGGCCAGTTTCGCCGGATCCATCAGAAGCTTGATGGCGTACTTCTTCTCACCCCATATCCGTATCTCGCTGACCCCGGGGATGGTCTGCAAACGCTCCTTGAAGACATTGTTGGCTATATCCGATAAGTCCATCAGGTTGCGGGCATCACTCTGAACGGTGAGGGCCAGGATAGGGCTGGCATCGGCATCCGACTTGGTGACGATGGGAGGGTCGGTGTCGGGCGGGATGTTGCGTATGGCCCGCGACACCCTGTCCCTGACATCGTTGGCGGCAGCCTCCATATCCACCCCCAGTTCAAACTCCACAGTGATCGTGCTCCTGCCGTCCATGCTCACTGAATTTAAAGAACGGATGCCCGTAATGCCGTTGATCGACTCCTCCAGGGGCTCGGTTATCTGCGATTCGATGATATCGGCGTTGGCACCCACATAATTGGTGTTTACCGTCACCACCGGCGGATCCACACTGGGAAACTCACGCACACCCAAAAAGGTATACCCGATAATGCCGAAAAGCACCAGCAAAATGGAAATAACGGTGGCTAATACAGGGCGGTTAATGCTTAACGACGAAATGTTCATGGGGAAAAAGGTTCAATTGAATCATCGGGAAATCATTGCAAGACAGGCTTCACTTTCATGCCGTCGCGCAATTGCAACAGCCCTGTGGTCAGGATGGTGTCATCGGGTGCCAGACCTTCCGTTATCTGCACCGTTGTTTCCATTCGTATGCCGGTGACCACATAAACGGCCTTCGCCCGGCCCATCGAATAGATAAAAACCTTCTCACCCCTAATATCGGGTATCAGGGCTTCGGAGGGGATGACCAACGCATCGGGAATAGTCTCCAGTATGATGCCGACCTTTGCAAAGGCTCCCGGGATAAGGAAATTGGCGTCGTTGGGGCACAGAGCCCTGACGGTCACCGTTCTTGTCAAAGGATCAATTTTAGGTTCAAGGGCATAGACCTTTCCCGCAAAAGTGCTGTCATGGCCTTCAACAGTGAACTGGATGACCGTCCCTGGTTCAATCTTGCTTCTGTATTTCTCCGGGACGGTGAATTCTATCTTCACCGGATTGGTCTCCTGAAGACGGGCAATAAGCATATCGGATGTTACATACCCCCCGGGGCTGATGTAACGTAATCCGATCAGCCCGCTGAAAGGAGCATGTATCTCCGTTTTGTCCAGTTGCGAACGGAGAAGGTCTATCTGGGCCTGTATGACACCGAGCTGGTTCTGCGAGATGTCATATTCCTCCCGGCTCACAGCATTGATCTCAAGAAGCTTTTCTTTGCGGAAAAGATCATCCCTGGCCAGTTTCTCATCCAGCAACAGTTTTTTCAGCTGAGCCTGCAATTCGGCATCGTTGATCTTGACGAGCAGATCGCCTTTGCTGACGCGACTACCCTCCATGAAGTTGATCTGCACTACACGCCCCTCCACCTCACTGCGAAGCTCCACCTCCTCGTTGGCGAGAACCGTACCCGTGGTTATTATCTTATTTTCCAGCTCCTGTGGTCTGAGCACAATGGCATGGGCTTCTATAGACGGCGATACCACATGCTGTCGCTGATCATCATGCTGCTCATGCCGGCACCCTGCGAAAACTACAATAAAAAATACGGGTAAAAAAAGAATGAAAATAAAACGAAGGAAATGCATCGTGTATATTATTTGGAAAACCTGATATAATGCTTGATTCCTTTTATGACTGCGCAAATGTAATTATTAAAATAATACACGATAATAACGGAATTATTGATCAATGACCGCTACTTAAAAATCAATATAATGAATGGATGTTAACGTTAAAGAGGAATTGAAAAACGAACGTGTTTTCTCTGGTTTTATATATAGACCGCACACCGGCCTCAAAGGGGATAAAAAAACTCAGAAAGTGAATATCCATTGTCAGGTCAAGGCCTGCCGAAGAATAATCGGTAAAGGGTGAGCTGTCAGGACCATAGGCATAATCATAAAAAACATCGCCTTTAAACCTTTTAATGTAAAGCACCGGACCCAGTCGCCAATCGGGATAAAATAACGGGAAAACATAAGTAGCGGAAAAACTCCATGCCCTGTCAAAATAAATGCCGGAATATCCCCTTGGATAGCTGATAACATCAGAAAAACCATAATCCTGCTTGACCTGGCTCTGGTAGCCGGCATACAATCGAAGACTATGATGCCTTGCCACACCCGGCAGGTATAAATAAACCTGCCCGCCCAGGATTGAATTGTATTTTTTTCCGAAAGGGGTATGACTGAAGTTAAGGGTGACCACCTGAGCCCAGCGTGGATACAGATCCTGCCGTGATGTCTTCATCTGGTTATAGGCACTGAAAGAATAATTCATTGCAGTCAGATGATCTTCAATGAACGTCAGGGGGACTGACTTATCCATCTTCATGAGCTTGCAGGTGATCCCTGCTGCCGGTTGAACGCCCCGGAACCAGATGTTGTGCGACCACTTCAACGGCACCCGCAAAGTCGCCGTCAGATTGAATTCATTCCATTTTAAAGGGATCTCATGTTGATGGTTTTCGGCATAGGATCCCCTCCGTAAGCCATAGTCGGCGGTCAGGTCTAAAGCGGGATACAGCCCTTCATAAGTGTAAGTCAGATAATATTTACCTGTCTCTTCATTAAGACTAAAGGCATACCCCAATGTCGTGTAACTGCTGCTCAGCAGGTTCTGCGAAAGCAACATGGCACCGGGCGATACGGACAAATTACTGATATCCAGGCTGAAGGGAGCCCAGCTGTGAAAATCAAAAAGATGCCATCCCTTTCGATAGGGCCTGACAGGATATTCCGTCTGAGGAATAGAATCATGATCAAAGAGAAAATGTTCCTGTTGTGCCAGGCGATCGGCCAGGACAAAAGGCTGTTCGGCAGTGAGGTCATAAAACTCCCAGTTGGAGGAGTCAAGGTTCACCGAAACCAGCTGATAACCGTCGGCGGTATAATCAGAATAAACCATCTCCGGCCGCTCCGTACTCACTGCCGCATCATAAGCCCCGAAACGGGAAGATGTGATACGGTAAACCTTTCCCGTATGGCGTTGAAAAGCAAAAATATTGTCAATGCCGGTGTATGAAGCCTGGTAAATAATGTAATCACCATAAAACGAAGGTCTTTTGATTTCACTGAAGCTAAAGGGTAAAACAATATCCACCTCCTCCTTTTCCGGGTCAACCACGGCCAGGCTGTTACCCTCATGGCCCAGCACGACAGTAACAATCGACTTCCCGTCATCAGACCATCGCGGATGAATGAAAAAAAAATTCTTCTGTGTGGAAATCTTTTTTATAGCATGGCCGTCAGAAGCATTGAGGATAACCAGCGAATAGCGGTTACCGGGAGTGACTTCCACGGTGACGATACGTTGTCCGTCACGGGAGACGGCAGGAGCAAAATAACGTGTCCGGTGCGTGAGCTGCGAGATATGGCCTGTCTCATAATGATAGGCCTTGATGACCCTGTAGTCACGTGATGGCCATCGAGGGTCATCAGTCATTTCCGACCAGCACAGGATGCTGTCGCTGCCGGATAATGATTCCATGACATCCCCGATGCCGGCGATGAAAAGCTGTTTTTCATGACCCTCCCTGTCAAGGATCACAACGCGTGTCAGATCATCGAGGGCCGATTTCTCGGCGATGATCAGGCTGTCCCTGAAGATAACCGGCAGGTTGTAACTGGTATAGACCCGGCCCGAGGCCTTGCTGATCTGATCATAGGAGCTGGGGACTAATGCCTCATCCGCGGTCAGCCATTTGTCGCGCAATTGTGAAGTCAACGACTTATATAAGCCATATTTCCCTAATCCTGTTTGTTGTTTTAACGATGAAGAAAAAGGCGACAGCATAAAGGGATAAGAACTCACTTTCTTCAGGACCCTGCTCCACAGCGTATCGCCAAAGATTATCCTGGACATTCCGACCAACTGGTAGCCCAGTTCATAGCGGTCGGGTATTAAATCCTTATAAGAACCGGCGACAGCTTTCTCGTATGAGTAAATACCTTTTTCCAGAAATTGTGCTCTGAGGCGCATCTCAAATGATGGCACACGACCACGTCCTGAATGGGACAGGGCCGTTTCAATGACCGTGGCATCCCCTTCGATAAACCAGAAAGGAACAAACAATCCCAGGACGGCCGGTAACGCCTGCTCCCCCAGGAAATAATACAATACCCGGGTGAAACCATGGTTGATGGCGGCGTACTGCGAAGCATGCCTGAACTCATGTGTCATAAGCTGGTCAAGCCACTCCTGGGTATAGGTGTCCTGCGGAGAAACGGTCAGCAACTCTATCCTCCGGGGTGCATAAGGCGTAAAAGCATTGGGGACGGTCGACAGCGTATGGATGAGGACAGGCGTCACGGGCGGATGTGAATGAAGCGTCCGGCGTACGGGATCATAGACGTACTCAAAGCCATTGGCTATATATTGCGAATATTGCTCAAAATCAGCGGGAAAAACAACCCTGAAATGATCCGTTTTGATTTGTTTCCACCGCACGGATGCGGGATCAACGCCCATGGAAAAATACTGACCCCTGACAAAGGGCATAACCCACAGGAAGAACAAAAATGATAATGCTAAGCGCTGAAAGTGACCACACCGGCGTGATTTCATCGTCATGTCTTGAGGTATCAAATGTATTAAAAACACCGAAGAACACTTCCATTTTTATTACCTTTACACATTAAGCCATGAAAAAATGAGCGGTAAAAAACATACACGATCGTCAAAGACCGGTAAAAAGGATAAACGTCTGAGAAGCACCTTCGCCAACGACGTCTTATCCGTCTTCAGGAACAATCCTTTCAAGGGTTATAATTTCAGGCAGTTATCGAAAGTCCTCGGAGCACAGGATAAGACCAGCAAGGAACTGATAAAAAAGATCCTGTTTGATCTTGAGGATGATGAACAGATCATCCAGGTGAGCCGGGGAAAATACCAGCGCCATCCGAACCTTGCCGGCGGTGATGTCAGCAGCACCGTCATCACCGGGATCGTCGACATGAAGCAAACCGGCAAAGCCTATGTGATCACCGACGAACTTGGCGAAGATGTTTACATTGCACCGAATAACACGGGCCATGCGCTGCACGGCGACAAGGTGAAAGTCCACCTCTTCCCTAAACGACGTGACCGTAAAATAGAAGGACAGATCATAGAGATCATATCAAGGGCTAAAAAACAATTCGTCGGCACCCTTCAGGTGACGCCGAAATTTGCCTTCCTGATACCCGATAATGTCTCTATTCCTGTCGACCTCTATATCCCCCCTGACCGTCTGCATGGAGCCATGAACGGTGAGAAGGCCATTGCCCGCATCACCGAATGGCCCGAGCAATCGAACAACCCCTTTGGTGAGATCGTCGAAGTGCTGGGACAACCGGGCGACAACAATGTCGAAATGAACGCCATCCTGGCCGAATATGACTTCCCGCTGCGGTTCCCGAAAGCGGCACTTAAGGAAGCCGGGCACATACCCGGTATCATTACGGCCGAAGAGATAAAAAAACGCAAGGACTTCCGCGAAGTCATCACCATCACCATCGACCCGGAAGATGCCAAGGATTTCGATGATGCCCTGTCACTGCGCAGCCTTAGCAACGGGCTATGGGAAGTGGGCGTTCATATCGCCGATGTCTCGTACTATGTGAAACCGGGCATGGCCATTGACCAGGAAGCTTACCGCCGCGGCACGTCGGTTTATCTGGTGGACCGCACTATACCCATGCTGCCCGAAAAATTATCCAATGACGTCTGCTCCCTGCAGCCTGGAAAGGATAAATTGTGCTTTTCAGCCGTCTTCACCCTCGACGAGGAAGGAACCGTCCATAACCAATGGATGGGCAAAACCATCATTAACTCCAACCGCCGTTTCAATTATGACGAAGTGCAACGCATGATAGAGGGAGAAAATGGCGATTTTAAGTCTGAGATCATGGTCTTGCACCGTCTGGCCTCAAAGCTGCGCGAGGAGCGCTTCAGAAAAGGCTCCATCAACTTCCAGACAACAGAGGTCAAATTCAAACTGGATGAAGAGGGTAAACCCATCGACACTTACATTAAAGAACAAAAGGAATCCAATTTCCTGATCGAGGATTTCATGCTGCTCGCCAACCGAAAAGTGGCGGAACGGATAGGCAAGACCAAAGACCGGACAGTCCCGAAGACGTTTGTATACCGTATCCACGATAAACCCAGTCCGGAGAAACTGAACAGTTTCGTGCAGCTGGTCCGCAAACTGGGATATACCATGAATACAGGTTCCAGAAAAAGCCTGGCCAACTCATATAATAACCTCTTTCATCAAATCAATGGCAAAGGCGAGAAGAACATGATCGAGACGATAGCCATCCGCACCATGGCTAAAGCTCTTTATTCAACTCATAATATCGGGCATTACGGTCTGGGATTTGACTTTTATACCCATTTTACCTCCCCCATCCGCCGTTACCCTGACCTGATGACACACCGTCTTCTGGATGCTTATATGCACGGCCAGCCCGGTGTTGATGCGACTACATACGAAGAGAAATGTGATTACGCCTCCGATATGGAACGCAAAGCCCTGGATGCCGAAAGGGCTTCAGTGAAATACAAACAGGCCGAATACCTTTCCGACAAGATAGGACAGGAATTCGACGGGCTGATATCAGGTGTCAGCAAGTGGGGGATCTTTGTCGAACTCATCGGTAGCAAATGTGAAGGTCGCGTGGCACTCAAAGATATGCTCGATGACTTCTATTACATCGATGAGGAAAATTACCGGGTCGTAGGCAGAAGATACGGCAAAGAATACAGGCTGGGCGATCGCGTCACCGTCGTCGTGAAAGACATCGAGCTGTCAAAGAAACAGATGGACTTCGAACTTGTGGAAAGTAACTCATAACGAAATATATATTTTCAATAGCATCTTCATGAAGAAAATCATAGCGTCAATCGGGAGGATATTTATTTTCCTTCAGAAGGATATCTGGAAGATCCCGTTGAAGGCATTGCCTCGCCACAAGTCATTTCTCTTCAAACAGATACGCATGTTGCTCATCGTTGTCAAAGGTCTGCGCACGGAACGTTTGTCGGCAAGGGCTTCGGCGCTGACCTATTTTTCACTTCTGGCCTTCGTGCCTGTGCTGGCCATTCTGTTCGGTATCTTTAAAAGTTTTGGGATCGAAACTTTCCTTGAAAGATACCTTTACGATAACTTCACCTTCCAGAAGGATGTCATAGACCAAATGGTGACGATGGCCAATAAAGTCCTTGCCAGCACCCGCGGCGACATCATTGCCGGCATCGGTCTGGTCATCCTCTTATGGGCTGTGATAAGGGTGTTGAGCGTGATTGAACAGACCTTCAACGACATCTGGCAGGTGAAAAAATCCAGAGGTATGGTGCGCAAATTCAGTGATTACATAGCCATTCTTCTACTGGCCCCGTTGATGATGATCCTGGCCAGCAGTGCCACCGTCTTTCTCTCCACACGTATCAGCGATCTGACAGGTCACTCCCACGTAGCGGAATACATCGGTTCTTTCATTCTCTTTTTATTGCATCTGTCTCCCTATCTTCTCATATGGATTCTCTTAACGATCATTTACATGGTCATCCCCAACACGAGGGTACGCTTCCGATCGGCGCTGCTGGCCGGCGTCATTGCCGGAACACTCTATCAGGCCCTTCAATGGGTGTACATCCGTTTCCAGATAGGCGTGACAAACTATAACGCCATTTATGGCAGCTTCGCCGCACTCCCCCTGTTCCTGGTCTGGCTTCAGACAAGCTGGTATATCGTCCTCCTGGGGGCCGAGATATCCTTCGCCAACCAGAATGTCGAAAAACTGGACTTCGAGATGGGCAACCTCTCAACCAGCCCTTCCTTCGACCGCCTCCTGTCGCTGCTGATAGCACACCGTGTCATAAAGAACTTTGCCGAAGGTAAAAAACCGATGACCATTACCGAGATCGCCCATAAGCTGGATATCCCGGTACGCATAGCCAGCACGTTAACCTACGCGATGACCGAATGCGGTGTCTTCTCTGAGACCTATACGACGGAATATAAGGAAAGAGCCTATCAGCCCGCCAGAGACATCGGTACCCTGTCGGTGAATACCCTGATCAACATCCTTGACCGGAAAGGGGATGACCATATTCCCATCCCGGAGACGAAAGAATATAACAAATTAAGAGAGATTACCGACACATTCCGGCATACCCTCGACGATCATCCAGGAAACATCTTGCTGAAGGACATCTGAAAATACCAGGAGAGGCTAAGCAAGCCCATGTCTTAAATTTTCAATTCTTACCAGATATCTTCCCAACAACCATGCGCCTGCGGCACAGAAGACATGCCACAACCAATGTGTTCCAATCGGCAGGGGCATGTCATGCCAGCCGTCAGCATACCTGCAAAATAAAGCCACCGCGAAGCATATGAGAGCCCAGATCAATAGGCCGACGGAAAAAAATCTTGTCTTGATAACTAATAATAGGGCAGGTAAAAAGATCAGGACGCCGGTCATGAAATAGCTCGCATTGATAGCTCCCTGGCCGTGAAAAAAAGCGAATAGTGCAAAACGAACAGCCACCGATGACACCATGATGAGGACCACCCACCACCATTTCATCAGCTTAAGGAAAAAATAAATGCTGATAGAAAGGGTGAGAATAGCAATGGGGACAAAGTCCATGAATAAAAAGAAACGATGCAACCGGAAGGCATGAAAGATGGCGCTGCCCAAACCTCCTATGAATAACAAGGGCGAGCACCAGACAATAAGGAAGAGATGCTCTTTATAGTGCCCTCTGAGCCTGATAAGAAAGTAAATGACAGGAACCCAGAATAATAACGAGGATATGGCATTCCATGGTTCCACTATGACATGCCCGGGATGCGTTTCATGGTATATCGGTCCGCCATCAAGCATAGTTTCTTCTCAATGAATTTACCGCTTTAGCCAAACTATCGGGTGCTTCCACCTGAATGATCTCCGGGGCAATACCTGTACGGTCAACAACCTCGTTAAAATCGTAAGCCATTGCCATACTTTTTACATTACAAATGTCCGAAAAAAGAAAATGTTTAACTGAAAGGTATTTTTTCATTTCCAAAATAATCAAGCAAGTCCTGCCAATCCATTCTTTTTCTTTTGCAAAAAACCACCATTCGTAATTATTCAATGAGGCTGATACCGCATTATTTGCAATAAATCATATGCCCTCATCCGCCTTTTGTGGAATTATGCAATAGATAAGGCCCTCGTCGCATTAATCAATTATGTAAGAGCATGTTGTGAAATTAAATTTGCTTCGATAGTTTTCTTATTACTAACCAAAATTTCAAAGCCATGAAAACACTTACACAAAAGGTCAATGAGAAAAAAGGTATCCGTATGATTCCTTTTCTTTTATCCGTATGGATATTGTTACACCTCACCACAGTCGGATCTGCCCAAATATTCGGCCCGCCTTCCTTTGAAGGAGCAGGCATCATTCCTTCGGGAAACGTGGAATTCACTGCTGATTATTCCTCTTATTCGTTTTTTTTTAATAATATCGGTATCACGGCAGGTATCCCGGTCAATAAGAATTTCGACATTAAGATCGGTTGGAACAAGTTTTATAACAAATATGAATTTTTTGATTACAATCTTTTTACCATTTCACCCAAAATTACAACGACGAAAGGTATCGGATTTAAAATGCCTTTCAGTATCGTTTTAAACAAATTCAAATCAGATTATGAGGAAGAACTGATATCCATGTACATTTTAAATCCCAGCCTTCTTATTTCCGTTCCTGTTGCAAAATGGGCAGAAGTGACCGTATCACCCATGGGATCGTTATATTTTTATAAGGGAGAAAAGCCCCTAGGACTTCTTGGACTTAACCTGGATTTGGGGTTCATTTCCAACCTTGAGAGATGGGCTGTAAGGCCTGAAGCAGGCTTTGTATTTCATCCTTTGGAAGATGGATTCTGTTGGAATCTGGGAATCGGATTAACTTACCGGCTGGATGTCAGAAAAGCTGGCAAAACGCAACAATAACTCTGTGGGACAGAACCGGAATTGAATCATGTTTTTCATTTAGTAATCCATCTTATAAAAAATTGAATATCCTGCACCTTTCAGGGAATTGTCAGGAAATACCAATCAGACAGCAAAAAAGGTGCATGCGATATTCAATTTTTTTTATCCGTAATTTTGGCTGTCTATTTATAAAGAATGATCTCTGAATATCCCTATAACTTCCACACCCACAGTACTTTTTGTGACGGCATCGAACCTCCCGAAAGTTATGTCACCGAGGCCATCCGACAGGGTTTCAAGGCCCTTGGCTTTTCGGGCCATGCTCCTGTACCCTTTGATAATCAATACACAACGCCTCCGGGAAGACTCGACGAATATTGTGAGACCATCCGGAACCTGCAGGAACGTTACAGTGATAAAATAATCATTTACCTGGCTCTTGAGGCCGATTACATCCCCGGCATCACATGGGATTTCGGTTATTTCACCGACCGTTGCCACCTTGATTATATCATCGGCTCCGTCCACCTGGTCACCGGCACCGAGCCGGACAAATACTGGATGATCGACGGTATCCTGCGCGAATCCTATGATGAAGGGCTGAAAGAATGCTTCGGTAACGATATACGGAAAGCAGTCACAGCTTACTATGACCAGATTGCCGAGATGGTCACCACCCAGCGGCCTGCAATCGTTGGTCACTTCGATAAAATAAAAATGTGGAATCAGAACAGGTTTTTTTCGGGAAATGAGCCCTGGCACAGACAGTCGGTCACAAAGACATTGAAAACCATTAAAGACGGGGGTTGCATCGTTGAAGTCAATACCAGGGGATTATACAGGCACAGCACCGATGAGCCTTTCCCTGGAACAGACATCCTGAAAGAAATCCATCGGATGGGTATCCCCATAACATTGAATTCAGATGCCCACAGTCCACAGGAGCTGTCCGGTAGTTTCAATGAAGCGTTGGATCTTTTGAGGAATATAGGCTTCGATCACCTGCTTGTTTTATATGAGGGCAAATGGAAGAAGCATTCCCTGTGACAGATCAGAGGTTATCCTGGCTGCCGTTTCGGGTGTAAGCCCACTTTATATACATCGAACCCCAGGTGAAACCCCCGCCGAAAGTCGCCAGGATAAGATTATCGCCCTTTTTCAACCGGGTCTCCCATTCCGAAAGACATAAGGGAAGTGTTGCGGAGGTGGTATTGCCATACCGGTCAATGTTGATCATGACCCGTTCAGGTTTGATGCCCATGCGGCTGGCAGTGGCCGTGATGATACGCATATTGGCCTGGTGCGGAACGAACCATGTAACATCATCAGAGGATAAATGGTTTTTTTCCATGATCTCGACGGAGACATCGGCCATGTTGATGACGGCAAACTTGAAAACGGTCCTGCCCTCCTGATAAACAAAATGTTCCTTTGCATCCACCGTCGCATGTGTAGGTGGTTTGACCGACCCCCCTGCCTTCTGGTGCAGGTAAAGCCATCCGGAGCCATCGGTATGGAGGATGCTGTCCATTATCCCGACGTCCCCTTCCGCCGGCTCCAGCAGAACAGCCCCGGCACCATCACCAAACAACGGACAAGTGTTGCGATCCGTATAATCGGTAATGGCTGACATCTTATCGGTACCCACGACGATGACCTTCCTGTACTGACCCGATTCAATGAACCTGACCGCCGTCTCAAGACTAAACAGAAAACTGGAGCAGGCCGCATTAAGGTCATAACTGAATGCATTTTTGATCCCTGTCTGGTCGCAGATCAGGTTTGCCGTAGCAGGGAAAAGCATATCGGGCGTGACGGTGGCACAAATCAATAAATCGATCTCATCCGGCGAGGTGTGCGTCTTGCCTAAAAGCTCCCGAACGGCCATGGCCCCCATGTACGACGAGCCCTTCCCTGCTTCTTTTAGAATATGACGTTCCCTGATGCCAATGCGTTCCATGATCCACTCGTCCGACGTATCGACCATGCGACTCAGCTCATTATTGGTCAGGATATCATCCGGAACATAGGCTCCCACTCCGGTTATCGCCGCCCTGATATGATTCATCATCTTTATTCAGTTAAGAAGTTCTGATTAGAATTTGAAATGACTGATTTCGGAATAGTTATACAACGCATCCTTTATTTTACCTGCCAGTTTCACTTCGTACATCTCCCGTGCCAGCAAGATCATATTCTTGATGGCTGTGGCACTGGAAATGCCATGGGCTACCACCACCGATGAATTGATACCCAGGATGGGCGTGCCGCCATAGTTCTCGTAATTGAACCTGCTGAAATAGTCATCGGATAACCCCCGTCTCAGAAAGATCTCGTACACCGACTCAATGAGCTTGATAATCACATTACCTGTGAAACCGTCGCAAACCATCACATCCGCTTTATTATTAAAAAGATCCCTTCCCTCTATATTGCCGATAAAATTAAAGTCTTTGGTGTTTTTCATCAGCTGGAAAACCGATTGGACGAGAATATTTCCTTTAAGGTCTTCTTCACCGATATTGAGAAGACCTACTTTGGGTTCGATTATTTTATGTACCGATTCGGCATATATGGATCCCAATATAGCAAACTGGTACAGTACATCGGATTTGGAATCGGGGTTGGTACCGATATCGAGCAGTATGCCGACGCCGCCGTTTTCTTTGGGTACCAGGGCTGCCGTGCACGGCCTGATGATGCCATGGATGGTATTGACACTGTAAATCGATCCAACCATCATGGCTCCGCTGCTGCCGGCTCCCGTGAAAGCATCGAGCTCATGGTTGCCGAGAAGACGGAAACCGACGGAGACGCTCGACCGAGGTTTTTTGAAAAAAGCACGCGTCGGCGGTTCATCCATCCCTATGGTGTCGGGAGCATGAACAATTTCAAATCCACCAGCATCCGCCTGCAGCTTCCCCAGCCATTGCCTAATAATCCTTTCATCGCCAATCAGGGTAATCCTGTCGGATGAGGGTATCTCCTTTAGCGCAAGCAAAGCTCCACTGATTGTTGCTTCAGGAGCAAAATCTCCACCCATGACATCCAGGCCAATATTCATCAGAACACCGAATTATAAGGTCATTGTTAACATGAGGAATGACACAGTCATCACACGGTCGTCTCTTTTTCAACCATAGGTTTTCCCCTGTAATAACCGCATTCCGGACACACCCGATGGTACTCCACTGGTGCACCGCAATTTGAGCAAAGAGCATAGGTGGCTGTTTTGGCTTTATAATGTGTCCTTCTTTTATCCCTCCTGGTTTTGGAAATTTTATGCTTCGGATGTGCCATGTTGTTATGATTTATTATTAATAACAGGTCACTTTAATTTTTATCCAGATCATTTCTCAGATTGTTCAGCACCTCCCACCGGGGATCGGCCACGTCATGTCTTTGATATTCCTGCAACTTCCTGATGACATCCCTGTTGCAGGTGCTCTCACCGTGATCGTCATCAGGATGAACACGGCGGTAAGGTATAAGCAGATTGATGTATTCATAAATATAATGTCCCACATCAATCTGTTGCTCTGTGTAAGGAATGATCATGATCTCATCGGTTTCCTCATTGAAATCCTTTCCAAAGCGAATATAAAGCTTTTCCCTGCCCGCCACCGGCTGGTCATAATATTCAAGACACCGGTCACATATGACTTCCACCGTGCCGGCAATATCGAACGTCAGGGTTAACATCCCTTCCTGCTTGTCAAGGATAAGCCCGACGGTCAGATCACCCTTCCTGAGATCGGAATAATTATACCTTTCAAAGAACTCATCCCGTATGACTAGATTAAACCGATGTTCACCTGTTGCTAATCCGGTAAAAGGGATGCAAAACTGATCAAAATAATCCATACCGGCCTCTGAAAAAAATGGAGTGCAAAAGTATAAATTCCTCGTGTGATTGACAAATTTAATTGGTTTTTTATACACGGACCCCCGATGAAGGGATGAATTATATTATTTTGTAATGGTATATGGTTTGACCTTATTTTTTCCTATATTGCATAAATTTTTGTAATAATGAAAAGATTATTTTTAAGGCTCAAATGCCTGTTAGGTTCACGTCAAAATAAAGGGCGCGTCGTGTTCCTGGTAACCGGTGAACCCTCAAATTTTAATATCACATATAAGTGCAGTCGGGGAAAGACCTGTCAGGAGCCTGCCGCAAAAAAAGGATGGTCAACATCTTTCAGGGCATCCAAAGGTGATTATGTATATTGTTCCGCTCAGGCCAATAAAAAAGCGGCGGATTTTAAAGTTGAGATTTTTTTCCGCGGCAACCTTTTCAAAACAGCCTATGGTAAAGGTGACTATGCCATCGCCACCTCTTCCGGGATCCTGCAATAGAACCTGACCCTGCCGCTCGTTCATCTCCCCGGATGAATGACTCATCATAAGCAAAAAGCCTCCTCCCGAAGGCTTTAAGAGGTGGTACCACCTGGAATCGAACCAGGGACACACGGATTTTCAGTCCGTTGCTCTACCATCTGAGCTATGGTACCCTCTGTAAAAGAGGGGCAAAGATAAACAAGATTTTAATAAATTAAAATTCTTGGACAAAAACATTCATTTATCCTTTATGCATTGTATCTTTGCATTCTTTTTACAACACCCAGTCAATGAAGCTTGTCATCGATTACGGGAATTCCCGCGTCAAAACCGCCCTGTTTGATAATGATCTGTTGTTCGACATCAATGAAGAAGAAACACTTGATGCCGTAAGGCTTGAAAATTTTCTCATGGATAAACCGGCTGTGACGGCAGCCATTATCTCAGCCGTCAGAGATTACGATGAGTCCCTGAGAAAATACCTCCGGAAACATTTTTATTTCATTGAACTTAACCCTCACACCCCCGTGCCCCTGTTAAATCGTTACCTCACTCCCGACTCCCTTGGCAACGACAGGCTGGCAGGTGCCGTTGCCGCCAATGCGATGTTTCCCAATCAGAATGTCCTGGTCATCGATGCTGGTACGTGCATCACATACAATTTCATCGATGACCACAACGCCTTTTGGGGCGGTGGTATCTCTCCGGGACTGACATTACGGCTGAAAGCCCTTTACACTTTTACGGATAAATTGCCGTTAATACCGTTAGATGAAATGGAACATCTCATCGGCCGGAGTACTGCAGAGTCAATTTTATCAGGCGTTATAAACGGCACCACGGCCGAAATTAACGGTATCATTGACAGTTATGGCGACCTGTACCCCGATGTTAAAGTTATTCTTA
>Ga0209609_10000431_pt1 | contig 25297 bp, 23 predicted proteins | sample LakKivw325mmetaG_FD_184136 | JGI IMG/M metagenome (GOLD analysis project Ga0209609, IMG submission 184136) | Anoxic lake water microbial communities from Lake Kivu, Rwanda to study Microbial Dark Matter (Phase II) - Lake Kivu water 325m metaG... | ecosystem: Environmental > Aquatic > Freshwater... | reverse complement strand
TTTACTTTCGGCAAATACTATATCTGAATGTTTTACTCCCAGTTCTCTGGTAATCTTTTCACATTTTGCCTTGAGTAAAAAGAAGATATTAGCGCCAGTTTCATCAAGAGTTTCGAAATTTCCCTGTCCTTTACTGATTATCAGGTCTGCTTTTTTAAATTCTTCTAAAAAAGCATCCGATGAATCACTAATATTTATACCAATATTGCTATTTCCAGTTTCTATCACTCTTGCCAGGTTATCAAACTCTGCTTCAACTGCATCTTCCAGGGTGGCATCATTAATTATTGGATCTGATTTAACCGTAAGGACCACCTTTTTATCCAGTTTTACCAATTCTTTTATTAAAACTTTATCAAATACTATCTCTCCTGCATTATCAGTTATATATAAAATATTAATCGAATCCTTTAGTGATTCCCTAAACTTATCATAATCATCCACTGCTAGCGGCATGTTTTGTAAATCCTGTATAATTTTATTAAAATCCAATGTATTTACTTTTTTTATATCTATTCCAAAATCTATTACATTTCCTGCAATTGCAACCTTCGCTGCCATATATAATTTATTTTTTACAGAATCAACCACCTTCTCTAATTTTGGGTAAATATCTAGAGCTAACCTGTTATATTTTCTTTTTAAATCATAATAAGGATCTTTAATGCCCGTTACCTCTCTAAATACAATGTATCCAATATCTGAGTTGGCAGCAGGTGACAGGTCGTAATCTATATTCTCTAATTTTTGCAGCAGCTCTGAAACAACCTTTTTACTAAGTTTATTACTACAACCACTAATCTTTAGCGTATTTATAGTCTGTTTTATAATGCATGGTACACACTCTAAATCTGTTTTCATTAAAACTCCTCACTTTTACCTGGCATAAATTTAGATTATATAGGAAATATTTTAAAATTAAATAAGAAAATTTTTTAAATGTTGACTTTAATTATAGATATATGTAAACTATTCAAGTAATGTTTCACTAAAAGTGAAAATTAATTTTACCAAATTACGAAAATTATTTTTGTATTTTTGCAAAACTTTTGTTATAATTGGAGCGACAAAAATTTTTTTTATAAAAGGTTATTATAGGAATGTTAGATGAATTAATAAAATATAATGTAAAAAAACTTTTTTTTTGGTGTAAAATATACATGTAGAGATTTAATAAATAGGGGTTGAGAATATAATGGCAGAAGAAAAAAGATTAGGCAAAAATAAAGAAAAAATAAAAATACCGGAAGAGCTTCCTCTTCTATCCTTAAAAAATAGTGTGGTATTCCCCTTTCTAGCAACGCCGCTGGTTGTGGGTAGAAAAAAGTCTTTGGAAGCTGTTAAAAGTGCATCCAGAGAGCACAAGATCATAGTAGTCGTGGCACAAAAAGAAGAAAATAAAGAACAGGTGGAAAAAGATGACCTATATGATGTAGGAACTGCTTGCGCTATAAAGCAAGTAGCTAATATATCAGAGAGTGAGACCAAGTGCATCGTTGAAGGAATTTCCCGGGTAAAAATAAAGTATTTTACTCAAACTGAACCTTATTTCAGAGTAGCAACTGAAGTACTTGAAGAAATCCCTTTAATCGAAGATGAGGAAACAGAAAATCTTAATACAACTGTTAGAATGCAAGTTGAGAAGTTTATTCAACTGGGTATCCCACTGCCTACAGCTTTTGTAGTGGCAGCAACCAATATTTCTAAGCCTGAGGTTCAGACTGATTTATTTGCTTCATATCTGCTTTCAAGTACCAAACAGAAGCAGAAAATCCTTGAAGAAAACAACCTGAAAATAAGGTTAAAAAAATTAACAGAATACCTTGGTGAAGAACTTAAGAGGTTTGAAGTTCAGTCTCAAATAAGAGATAAAGTTCAAAAAGAAGTAGGAAAAACGCAGAGGGAATATTATCTCCGCCAGCAGCTTAAGGCGATTAAGAATGAACTGGGCGAATTTGATGAGTCTATTGCTCTGACCAGGGAATTAGAGAAAAAATTGCAGAAGAAAAAAATGCCCAAAGAGGCTCATGATAAAGTATTAAAAGAAATAGAAAGGCTGGAAGACATTCCCAGTATGTCTCCGGAACACTCTTATGTGAGGACTTATGTAGAGTTGATGCTGGACGTTCCCTGGTCCGAAAAGACCAAAGATGTTATGGATTTAAAAAAATCAAAGAAAATATTGGATGGCGATCATTACGATCTGGAAAAAGTTAAAACTCATATTCTGGATTATCTGGCTGTCAGGAAATTAAAGGGTAAATCAACCAAAGGCCCGATACTATGTTTTGTTGGACCTCCAGGCGTTGGCAAGACTTCTCTTGGGCAGTCTATAGCCAAGTCTCTGGGAAGAAAATTTATAAGAATGTCTATTGGTGGTATAAGAGATGAAGCTGAAATCAGAGGACACCGGAGAACGTATGTAGGAGCGCTTCCAGGCAGGATTATCCAGGGTCTTACGCAAGTCGGAACAAATAATCCGGTATTCATGCTGGACGAGATTGATAAGGTAGGTATGGATTATAGAGGCGATCCTTCATCTGCATTACTCGAAGTACTTGATCCGGATCAAAACAATTCATTCAGGGACCATTACCTTGAAGTACCATTTGACCTTTCAAATACAATGTTTATTACAACAGCTAATATACTGGACACCATACATCCTGCACTCAGGGACAGAATGGAGACTATTGAAATACCTGGCTATAGTTCTGAGGAAAAGATTCATATAGCTGAAAAATTCCTGATCCCCAAGCAACTAAAAGAACAGGGAATAGAAAAATATAATGTCAAATTTACTGGTGAAGCCATCTCTCTAATAATTGAGGAATATACCAGAGAAGCCGGCGTCAGGAATTTAGAGCGGGAGATAGCAAATATCTGTAAAAAAATTGCAAGGGAAATAGTTGAAGAAAAAAGATATCCCAGGAATATAACTACTGAAAAAGTAAGGAATTACCTTGGTGTCTCAAAAGTTTTACCAAGTGAAATCGAAGACAAAAATAGAGTGGGAGTCGCCACAGGTCTGGCCTATACACCAGTAGGCGGAGATATACTGCTTATTGAATCCACTTATTATGGGGGCAGCGGCGAACTAATACTCACAGGGAAACTGGGAGATGTAATGCAGGAATCGGCAAAAGCAGCAATAAGTTATATTCATTCAAGAGCAAAAGACTTTGGAATAGAAGATAAGTTATTCAGTAAATCAGATATACATATTCATGTTCCCGCAGGAGCTGTGCCTAAAGACGGGCCATCGGCAGGCGTGGCTATAACTTCTTCTCTTGTATCTGCATTTACAGGAATACCTGTTATAAGAAATGTGGGTATGACAGGAGAAATAACTTTAAGAGGCAGAGTTCTTCCAATTGGTGGACTTAAAGAAAAACTTCTTGCGGCAAAAAGAGCAGGGCTCAAGAAAGTTGTTCTGCCTGAAAAAAACAGGAAGGATCTTGATGAGGTACCTAAAAACATACTCAAAGGACTAAAGCTGGAATTTGTGGAAAATATCGACGATGTAATTAAACATACCCTTGAAAGATATCCTTCAAAGCTAGAAAGTCCTGATGACAAAGGTGTAAAAGCTCCTGTTGAAGAGCCTAAAATAAGACAATCTCAGAGGTTTACTCCTACTATACAGTAGGTTATTTTTTAATAAAGCTCTCCCTGCAGGATGTCAGCTACCTCTTTTGCTCCATACTTTCCCAAAATCAGTACCGCCTGCTGCTTCCGCCCCTGGAAAGGACATTCCAGATAATCTATCTGATCAGTGTCTGAAATGTCTTTTCCCGGTAAATACCATTGGTATTTTATTTCTATTGCAGCTTTCTATAACTTCCTTGTCTCTAATAGAACCACCTGGCTGTATTATTGCTGTAATTCCATTTTTGGCAGCAAGCTCGGCTACATCCTCGAAAGGGAAAAAGGCGTCTGAAGCCATAATTGAATCCTTACATCTCCCATTTGATTTTTTAATGGCTATTTCTGCAGCATCAATTCTACTCATCTGTCCTGCACCTATGCCTACAGTACTATTGTTGGCAGCCAGTATTATAGCATTGGATTTAACGCTTTTAACAATTTGCCATCCAAATAGAAGATCGTTCCACTTAGCGGGATCTGGCTCAACACTGGTTACTACTTTCATATCCTTTTTACTATCTGTGCCTTCATCCAGATCCTGCGCTAACAGTCCACCATCTACGCTTTTAATATCCACCTTTTGCAGTTTAAAATTATCTGAATTTATACTGCTAATGTAGGTATTCAATTCAAAATCAATTTTAAGGATTCTCAAGTTCTGCCGCCCGGCCAGTATTTTAAGAGCTTCCCCATCAAAATCTGGAGCTATAAGTACTTCTACATATTTATCCAGCATAAACTTTGCCGCCTCTGCCGTCCATTTCATATTACAGGCTACAACACTGCCAAAAGCTGAAACCGGGTCGCACTGATATGCTTTTTTGTAAGCCTCTTCAACAGACTGCGCAGCAGCTGCGCCACATGGATTGTTATGTTTAATTACTGCTACACAGGGGACAGCAAATTCTTTAACAATTCCAAATGCCGCATTACCGTCCAGAATATTATTATAGGACAGCTCTTTGCCCTGAAGCTGCCAGGCACCCGCAAAATTATCTGTGCCGGTATCTATATATTTATAATAAGAAGCTTTCTGATGAGGATTTTCGCCATATCTAAGGTTTTGAATTTTTTTAAGATTTAAACCGAGACTATCCCTGAAATTACCATTACTGTCCCTGAAATTATTTTCGGTTTCTTTGCCTGCGCTGCTGCAACCTATATCCAGGTAATCTCTTATGGATATATCTGAATTTCCAAAACTTCCAGTTTTATTTTTAAGGTAATTAAAGATTACACTGTCATATTCACAGGTATGCTGAAAAGCTTTAACACTTAATCTAAACAGGGTACCCAGGCTAATATATCCCCCGCTATCTTTAAGCTCTGCCTGTATTTTTTTATAGTCATCAGGGTCAACCACTACAGCTACCCCTTTATAATTTTTAGCAGCGCTTCTAATCATAGTAGGACCGCCAATATCAATATTTTCAATAGCCTCTTCCATAGTAACATTTGCTCTGGATATGGTTTCTTTGAACGGGTATAGATTCACTACCACCATATCTATTAACTTTATCTTTGAGTTTGAAACTTCTTTCATATGATTCTCATTGCTTCGGTCAGCTAATATCCCTCCATGTATATATGGATGAAGGGTCTTTACTCTCCCGTTCAACATTTCAGGAAAACCGGTAACTTCTTCTACCTTCTTTACTTTTATTCCTGACTCTTTTAACTTTCTGTAAGTCCCTCCAGTTGAAATAATTTCTACTCCTGCCTCCTCTAGAGTTTTTGCAAAATCTACAATCCCTTCTTTATTGGAGACACTGATTAGAGCTCTTTTTATCCTTACTTTCATTTTCCTCCCTGTTTAATATCATTTTTTATTTAAAATTTTTACCCTTCTTCCATCTATTTCCAATCTATCCTGGCAAAAATATTTTACTGCTTCAGGATAAATTTTATGCTCTACTTTATGTATCTTTTCCTCCAGTTCTTCCACACTGTCATCAGGATCAATGTCAACAGCCTCCTGGAGTATTATTGGTCCGCTATCAAGACCTTCATCCACAAAATGCACTGTAACCCCGGTCACTTTTACACCATACCGGTAAGCATCTTTTATGCCATGAGTGCCTTTAAATGACGGCAGAAGCGCAGGATGAATATTTAAAATCTTATTTTTAAACCTGTGGACAAATTCCTGGCTCAATAGAAACATATAACCTGCAAGAACTACAAGATCTATTTTTTCTTCTTCCAGCATTTCTATAATCTCTGAATCATACTGCTCCCTGCTGCTATATCTGGCGGGATCCATAAAAACTGTTTTTATATTATTTTTCTTTGCTCTTTGTAAAGCAAAAGCGTCTTTATTATTAGAAAAAACCAGAACTATGTCTCCATTTAAACCATGTTTGTTATTATAATCTATAAGAGCTTGAAGATTTGAGCCAAAACCTGACGCAAATACAGCAATTCTTTTTTTCATTTATAACCTCTAGATTTCTTCTATTATTACCCTTCCATTTCCTCTGGTAACAGTACCAATATTATATATATCTTCTCCCAGCTCTCCAGCGATATTTCTTGCTTTATCAAACTCACCAGGAGAAGTAATAATAACCATTCCTATACCCATATTGAACACTCTAAACATTTCATCTCTATCAATATTTCCCAGGTCCTGTAAAAATTTAAAAATAGCAGGAATTCTCCAGGTCCCTTCCAATATGGAAGCATTCATACTGGCAGGAATTATTCTATTTATGTTTTCATAAAATCCCCCGCCGGTTATATGGGCAATTCCGTGAACTTGAACTTTATTTTTAATCATCCTGTCTATTATCTTAAAATATAATTTTGTAGGAGTCAGAAGCAAATCCCCGAGTGCCATACCACCAGCCCAATCATATTTTTTTTGCAGGTCCAATTTTTTATCTTTAATTAGTTTCCGCACCAGTGAGAATCCGTTACTATGGACTCCGGAAGAGGATATCCCTATTATTATATCTCCTTTATTGACCAGACTGGAATTTATTATGGCTGATTTTTCTATAATTCCCACCGTAAAACCGGCAATATCTATATCATCTTCCTCACACATACCTGGGTGTTCAGCAATTTCCCCGCCAATAAGAACAGTATTGCAATAACTACAGCTTCTGGCAATGGACTTGATTATAATCTTTATTTTTTCCTCATTGACCTTACCGCAAGCTATATAATCCAGAAAAAACAGTGGTTTTGCACCGCAGCATATTATGTCATTTATGCACATAGCTACTGCATCCTGCCCTATATATTGGTAGCAATTTGCTTTTTTTGCCAGCATTATTTTTGTTCCCACGCCATCTGTTGAAGAGACAAGAACAGGGTTCCTGTAGTCTTTTAGATCAAGCTGGAAAAGACCGGAAAACGAAGAGAGGTCGCTGAGTACCTTATCGGAAAAAGTTGATGTTATTGTTTTTTTGAGTTGACTCAGTACATTTGAAGCTTTGTCTATATTTACACCGGACAATTTATATGAATACTTATTGCTATCTTTCTTTTTATTTTTTCCAGGCATTAGAAGATACTTTCTCCTCTTTATCTATAGAACACTTATCATACTCGATATTTTCAGGGATATTAACTGGATATTCACCGTTAAAACAGGCAAAACAGAATTTCTCTTTAGATTCCCCCACAGCCTTCACTAAACCACCCATAGTTAAATACTTCAAGCTATCAACTTTTAGAAATTCTCTTATATCTTCTAACGTCTTATGATTGGCAATAAATTCCTTCCTTGTAGCCATGTCAACACCATAATAGCAGGGATAAATCAGCGGAGGGCATGTAATTCTCATATGTACTTCTTTAGCACCAGCATTGTATAACATTTTAACTATTTTTTTTGATGTTGTTCCTCTAACTATAGAATCATCAACCACTACCAGCTTTTTACCTCGTATAATGTCTCTTAAAGGATTTAACTTAAGCTTAACACTTATCTCCCTGGTTTCCTGCTTTGGCTGAATAAAAGTCCTTCCAATATATCTATTTTTAATAAAACCCTCTGCATATGGTATTTTAGATTCTGCAGAATACCCAATTGCAGCAGGGGTACCTGAATCAGGTACAGGAATAACTATGTCAGCATCAGCAGGAGATTCCTTTGCCAGTTCCTGTCCCAATCTATGCCTTACCTCAAACATATTTTTATTATGCATATAACTGTCAGGCCTTGCAAAATAGATAAGTTCAAACACACACATAGAAATCCTATCTACGGGAAGCATCATTTGTGACCTCATGCCATCTTTATCCACTACTATAATCTCGCCAGGGTCAATTTCTCTAATGAACTTTGCGTCAATTATATCCAGCGCGCAGGTCTCTGAAGCTATGACATAGCTGCCTTCAAGGCTGCCCAGCACCAGCGGTCTGAATCCATGCGGGTCCCTGATTCCGAAGACCTCATCTTTAGTTAATATAACCAGGGAGTAAGAGCCTTTTATCTTACCGGTTGCCTCTTTAATTGCGTCCTCAATATTTTCTTTCTCCGAGCTTTCTATGAGTGACGCTATAACTTCAGTATCTGTGGTAGTTTCAAAATTAATGCCTTTTTTTATCTGTTCATTTCTAATTTCCTTAACATTAAGCAGATTTCCATTATGAGCTATAGCAAAACTTTCATTTTTAAACATCCGGTAAAGTGGCTGTGAATTCTTCCAGATGTTCATTCCCGTGGTAGAATAACGGGTGTGACCTATTCCAATATGGCCTTGAAGAGGGGCAATATTTTGCTCATTAAACACCTGAGATACCAGGCCAAGGTCTTTAAAGATCAAGATATTCTCGCCATCGGATACAGCTATACCAGCGCTTTCCTGCCCCCTATGCTGAAGTGCCTGAAGTCCATAAAATATTATTTCTGCTACCTTTTTACCAGGTGCATATATACCAAATACCCCGCATTTCTCGTTAATCTTTCTGTCTGATATTTCATTTACCATTTTTTAATTAATATATAAATTTATTTTTACCCTTTAGATTCAGATTAGAATCCTTTTAATTTTACACTTCCCTTACTCTATAAATACCGGTTTTATTCCAACAAACAAGGTTATTATAACAAATAAAACACCAAAATAAACAAAGGATTTCAGAAGAATCAGTTGTTTTTCTCACACCACTTCCTGGCATTCTGGAACATCTTTAACCATGGAGAAACCTTCAAATTAGATTTCCAGCTTTCTGGCATCCACGGCCACTGCCAGAGTAGAAATGTCCTTTCAGGATGAGGCATCATTGCAAGATGCCTTCCATCCGGTGAGCACAAAGCAGTAAACCCGGATGGAGAACTATTGGGATTAAATGGGTATCTCTCTGTAGGCATTCCTCTGTCATCCACATAAAGTATAGGCGCAAGGCCTCCATCAGACACATCGGACAGGATTTGGGGATCCGGGCAGTGCAGATAACCCTCTCTGTGCGCCACCCATATACCTAGAATTGAATCCTCCATACCCCTGAGCATAATAGAAGGACTTTTTAAAATCTTTACAGTTACCCATCTGGACTCAAACCGCCCTGAAGGATTGCGGATAAATCTCGGCTGTTTAGTTTCAGGAATTCCCCTCCAGGGTACCCAGCCAAGAAGAGTCATAAGCTGGCAGCCGTTACAAACACCTAATGAGAAAGTATCTGCCCGTCTGTAAAAGACGTCAAACATCTCCCGCAGCTTCGGACTGAACCTGATAATACCAGCCCATCCTTTGGCACTGTCCAGAACATCAGCATGAGCAAATCCTCCCACAAATACTGCACCTCTAAACTTCTCGAGAGTGATATCATACTTAAGTAAGTCAGTCATAGTGACATCCCAGGGTTCAAATCCAGCTCTAAAGAATGCAGAGGTCATCTCCCTATCACCATTACTGCCCTCTTCACGGATGATTGCTACTCTGGGTTTTTCCGGTCTCTTTAACAGTTCCGGCGAGGTATCCTCCGGCCGGAAAGATAGATAATACGAAGGGCCAGGCCGGTCGTGAGTATTTTTTTGTTTCTCTGCCATCTCCTCATTCATCTGTTGCCGCTCAAGCTCGTCACTTGTCGACTCCCACCAGGCCAAAAGAGTTGGCATACCAACATTCAGTTTAACTTCATTGCCCTGGTAAATAACCGCCTGCCGTTTTTTCCGGGTGCTCCCTAAAATCATAAAGGGAATACTGGATTTATCTAAAATATCAATAACTTTCGCCTCATACTCTGGCAGGTATTCCAGAACCAATCCCAGCTCCTCGGAAAACAGCTGGCCAGTTACTTCTATTTTTTCAGGGAGTTTAATTACTATTCCACAGTTCCCTGCCAGTGCCATTTCAACTAAGGTGGTTATAAGCCCACCGTCACTTCTATCATGACCGGCAAGAATTAAATTTTCTCTTATCATCTTCTGGATTGCTTTAAAAGCCTCTGCCAGAAGAACAGGACTTTCGATATCCGGAGATTCATCACCGATTTGCCCGAATACCTGAGCCAGCGCTGAGCCGCCAAGACGGTTTTTGCCCTGAGCAATATCAATAAACATCAGCTTGCTTTCACCCGGCCGCTTGATGTCAGGGGTTACTACTTTAGTGATGTCCTGCATTGAACTGTAAGCAGAAATAACCACCTGTCCGGGAGCTTTTACAATTTCATCTCCTACCTGTGCTGCCATAGAAAGGCTATCTTTACCACCATCAGCAGCAATACCAATTTCTGTCATCAATTCAACAAGAGAGACTGCTGCATCATAGAGAGCAGCGCCACCACCAGGAAGCTTTGCAGCCCACATCCAGTTAACAGAACACTTTATATGTGTAAGGTCGCTTATAAGTGCCCAGACAATATTAGTTAATGCTTCTCCTAATGCCATTCTTGCACCTGCCCGGGGATTAACAAGGATTTTAACCGGCTGTTCTCCAATAGCAATTGCGGCACCGGTGAGTCCAAAATGACTCTGTGCCACTACTGCCACATTGGAAACAGGGAGCTGTAATGGACCGCAGCACTGCTGCCGCGCAATAAGTCCTGTTACACTCCGGTCAACCTTTCTTACCAGAAATCCTTTGGATCCCACTGATGGCAACCTGAATATTAGCTCTAAGACCTTTTCAACTGAAATATCGCAGGGCATCTCAAGTGGCTTTAACTTCCTGGAAATACTTTCAAGATTAAAGGTTTTTTGAGGAATATTACTCAATATTTTACTAAGATTAAGGTTAACTGGATTGGAATCATCCCAGCTATCATGAACTACTATCTGTCCATCACCGGTAATTTCCCCAAGGACTTCACAGTTAACTTTCTCTCTCTGGCATATAGCCTGAAACCTTTCTAAATTCTCCACCTTAATGAGAAAAGCATTCCGCTCCTGGTATTCCGCGCCCCATATCTCAAGTACTGACATAGTCTTATCGCCAACCTGTATATTGCGGATTTCAATTTTACCACCTGCTGGTTCGACGAGTTCAGTTAGAACATTACAGGGTCCGCCAGCGCCCTGGTCATGGATACTCATAATAGGATTCCTGTCGCCCATTTCAATACATGCCCTGATTACCCGGTTCATCTTCTGTTCCATCTGGGCATTCCCACGCTGCACAGCATTAAAATCAAGTTCTTCTCTATTTTCTCCCTGAACCATACTGGAGGCAGCACCACCACCCACACCGATACGGTAAGCTGGGCCGCCAACCTGCACAATTTTCATACCTGGCTCTGCTATTTCTTTCTTTATATGACGGTGGTCAATCTGGCCGATCCCACCGGTAAACATAATCGGTTTTACCCACTCACGCCGCTCGCCACCAGGGAGTCTTAAGCCAAATGTTCTGGTAAAACCCTGAATTACAGGCTCACCAAATTTATTCCCGTAATCTGACGCGCCATCACTTTCCCTGATCATAATCTTCAGTGGAGAAGCGAGATTCGAAGGATAAAGAAATTTACCATCCTCTCCAGGGATCATATATTCAGGAATGTTTAAATTACCAGTGCAGTATCCTGCAGTACCGGCAATAACCAGACCCCCTCTTCCAGTTGCCTGAACATCACGTATCCTTCCTCCGGTCCCGGTTTCAGCTCCTGGAAATGGCGCCACACCACTCGGAAAGTTATGCGTCTCAGCAGTAAATATGAGATGGTAGGTAAACTGGTACTTGCAAAACGGGGAACAAACCCCCGGATATTCTGGTACAATGGTCCAGACTCTATACCCGATAATACCACTAGAGTTATCCTTAAACGCAATTATGCTGTTAGAAGGATTGGCAATTAGCGGCGATTTTATTATCTTAAGCAGGGTTTCAGAAATTTCCTTACCATCAATTAAAAGTTTACCTTTAAAAAACCAGTGACGCGAATGTTCGCTGTTAGCCTGGCCAAGTTGAAAACATTCCACATTGGTGGGGTTTCTTCCTATCTTATTTACAAACAAGTTATAGTAGAACTTGATATCCCACTCATCCATTCCAAGGCCTATTTTACGGTTAAATTTCTTAAGTTCTTCAATACCCTCTTCTATCAACGGCACCGTGTATACTTTCTCCGGCACAATTCCAACTTCAAATGTTTCCAGCGGTCCGGGATAGACACACTCTGTCATCAGGTCGCAATGTGCACTGGTAAATTGTGGCCGGTCAGTTTCCGCAGGCATGGCATACCGTCTTGAGAGCTCAATACGGGTGACTTTTTCCAACCCACATGCGTGGCAGATGGCAACAGCATTTGTCGAAAGTGCTGTCTCAAAATTCAATCGGGGACCGATTTCGATTATACTTTGCTTGCCATTATCAAGAAACGATTTCTCTCCAAAATTCTCTTTTTCGAATGTTTCTGCAAGAAGCCAGCTAAGTATCCCTAATTCTGATTTGGTGAGTGGCCCGGAAGTCTCAATGTAGTAACAATATTCAAAATTCTTATCGATACGCCGGTAAAACAGCTGCATTATCCCTTCATTCCCTTATCTTTACTGCAACTTAAAAATACAAACTGATTCTGAACTAGTACATACTTTTTATCCTTAAATACATTCTAACCTATCAATAATTTTATCTACGTATCTTAAATGATATTTAACGTTAAATAGTTCCTCTAATTCATCCCTGCTTAAAAAAGACAGCACTTTTTCTTCTTTCATCAGGTTTTCTTTAAAATTACCTTCACTACTCCATGCCTCTAGAGCTGCCTTCTGGACAAGAACATAGGCATCTTCTCTACTCATCCCTTTTTTTATAAGTTCCAGCAGCACCCTCTGCGAGAAAATAATTCCCCCGTATTTCATTAGATTTCTTTTCATATTTGATTCGATTATATTCAAGCCTTCAACCACAAATATTGCTTTTTCCAGCATATAATCAAGTAAGATAAAACTGTCGGGAATTATTATTCTTTCCGCTGAAGAATGTGATATATCCCTTTCGTGCCATAATGCAATATTTTCTATAGCAGTTATTACATATGATCTTAAAACCCGTGCCAGTCCGCATATTCTTTCGCAGATAATAGGGTTTTTCTTATGGGGCATAGCAGAAGAACCTTTTTGTCCTCTGGCGAAAGGTTCTTCAACTTCCTTAACATCTGTTCTCTGTAAGTTCCTGACTTCAAGAGCTATTTTTTCCAGAGTGGCTCCACAAATTGCCAGAGCTGAAATTAATTGTGCATGCCTGTCTCTTTGAAGAATTTGGGTGGATACAGGTGATGGTTTTAAGCCCAGGATATCACAGACTTTTTTCTCGATTTCAGGTGAGGTGTTGGCATAAGTGCCAACAGCACCGGATATTTTTCCATATCTAATATTTTCCCTTGCCTGCCCCAGTCTTTCAAGGTTTCTTGCCATCTCAAAAGCATGCATACAAAACTTAAGCCCCAGAGTGGTTGGCTCCGCATGGATCCCGTGAGTCCTGCCTACCATAACTGTATGGCTATATTTTTTAGATTTGGATTTTAAAATATTTAGAATCTTTTTTATTTTCTTTTCAATTATATCTGTTGCTTCAAGCATCTGCAGTGAAAGAGCGCTGTCCCCGACATCTGATGAGGTCAGCCCATAATGGAGATATTTAGACGAATCTCCAATATATGAAGATACATTGGTCAGGAAAGCAATGACATCATGATGTGTCTCAGTCTCAATCTCATCTATTTTTGAAATTTCGAATTTAGCTTTCTTATTTATATCATCTGCAGCTTTTTTCGGAATAATACCAAGACCTGCCTGCGCTCTGGCTACTGCTTTTTCAACCTCAAGCCACTTACTGAATTTATTTTCATCATCCCATACCCTGCCCATCTCTCTCGTGGTATATCTGGGAATCATAAACACTCCTAAAATAAAAAATATTAATATAAATTACACTGCATATTTTTCAATCTATGTGACCATCCAAATAATTAACATGGTTACATAAATTCTTCCAGTATTTTTTCTCTAAAAGTTTGATAATTTTTTGAATCATTCAAATCCAGGAGTTCTTCACCACAATCAAAAAAGACCTGATCGTAATCCTTAAGACAGATATCTGAAACTTGTAAAAGCCACTTGCTATTAAGCTTCCAGCTTTTCAGATCGCTTAACCAGCTTTTTTCACTGACGGGTATATTTCTTTTTATAAAATAATCAAGTTTCCTGGATTTTTTTGAAACCTGTAATAAAAAATCAACTTTACTTGTAAGAGACGAAATATTTGCTATGCTTAAATCCATATCATTAGCCACTGTTATCACCCCCCAGTAATTTTGTATATCATTTATTTTTTTTAAATATAGATATTTTATTATTTCCGATTTATTTTTAAAACCAGATACCCGGATACTGTTACAGTAGGCTTCTATTTTAGATAACCACTTAAAAATTCCTTTACTTCATCTTCATCCGCAATTTGATAGCTTATATCGTCTATCATAGCTGATTTTGTGGGTATTGTAATCCGGTTTATGTCCTTACTTGAAAATAATAACACAAATCCTGTAGAACCAAAATCCCATATTGTAAAATCTGATATGGTTTCATTATTTAAAACTTTAATAACCTGCGGTGCTTTTTTAATCATTGAGAAATTAAATTTCTGTCTCATTATTTCATTCAGCAAATACTTCTGCCTGTCTACCCTATCAATATCAGCTCTCGCAGTTGCCCTGCATCTTGTAAATGATAAGGCTTGCTCGCCACTCATTATATAAGTCCCGGGATCAAAATCCGCCCCGGATAATTCGTCGTGGAGTGGCTCTTCTACTACAATCTCAATTCCTCCAAGTATATCAATAATTTCCTTAAATCCATTGAAGTTTATAACCATTACTCTATCAATCTCAATACCAGTCAGCTCATATATTTCCTGCTTGATCATTTCTTCGCCGCCAAATTTATAGGCCGCATTAATTTTATTCCACCCATATTCCTCCAGCTGGACCCGTGTATCCCGGGGAATGGAAATAAGGCTGTCTTTCTTTCCCCAGCTGCTGATATGGTAAATAATAATAGTATCAGTTAAACCTTTAAAACTATTACTCTCTTCTCTTACGTCTACACCAAGGAATAATATATCCTTACTGTTTCCGCTTCCATTTAAATCTGCAAGAGAGATACACAGAAATATAAACACAACCAGTATAAAAATGGTGAGTATTGTAATAAAACAACCTTTGGCTTTATTCATATCTTACTTATTCTCTATATCCAGGAAATTATTTATATTCTGCATATCCGGTATGAGATAAATAATACAGAGTGTGTAGTAATTTTTCAATAGGATCCGTTGTCTCAATTCTTACATTTGGAGGAGTCTTTATAGGAACTGAAGTGTAATTTATTATTACTTTAACACCAGCTTCAACTAAAATATCAGTAACTTTTTGCGCAGAACCGGGAGGAACAGCCAGTATTGATATTTCTATATTCTTTTTTTTAAATATATTCCTGACCTGGCCTATATCCAGCACTTCATACCCTGATATAAGCTTACCTATTACTTCAGGGTTATTATCAAATACATTTTCTATCTTGAAGCCAAATCTATCCAGCATCTTATATTTTAAAATCGCCTTACCTAAATTACCTGCACCAATTAAAGCAATGCGGACAGACCTATCATAGCCTAAAATCTTATTAAATGAACTAATGAGGTCATCGATATTAAACCCAACACCTCTTTTACCTTTTATCCTAAAATATATTAAGTCTCTTCTCACCTCCGCACTATTAACCCCTGTATTACTACTTATATCCCCGGAGGTTGCAGTTCTTTTACCGAGCTCCTTTAACTGCACTATGTATTTTAAATATTGAGATAATCTTGAAATAACACCTTCAGAATATATTTTCTCTGCCATCTGTAAAATCTATTCCCGATAAATTTTTTATAAAAATATTATCAAAGATTGAAATAAAACTTTGTAGCATAATTGTAACAGGATACTCAACCTTTTACAAGAACCTGCATAATTAGTATAGAGAGGATAGCTAAACACTTTTTTTGAAATTATAGATTCCATTTTCCTTTATGAAGGCGCTGCTGCAATTCTTACATTTAATTTTATTTTTACCAAAAAGAAGAGAGTCCTTCCCGCAGGAGGCGCAGATTAAAATATCTTCCAAAACCACTTTCTTGTTACCGGCAGTACCTTCAGGCTCCGGCCCACTTAAAACACTTTTTAAAAAAACACTTGGTCCAAAAAGGGCAAAGGAAAAGAATTTCTGATAAATTTTTTCAAGGAATATAAGGGTCTTTGTACCCGGAAATTTCTTTAAAAGACTGAGCCTGAAGTTAGATACACTTATTAACTCTTTTATTACAAAGTTCCTTCTTTTTAGTAAGTTCACTATATGCTTCGGGTGAAAATTTAGTATAGTGTCTCCTATCTGGGAAGGTATTAAATTAAAAGGAGATGTATCCATCCTGCCAGTAGTAAACCTTAATATATTTTTAAGATTCCTTTTACTGGCAAACTCTAAAAAATATAATCCCTTATCCCGCAGTATTCTTGCAACTTCGGCAAAATACTTTTCAGGATTATCAAGATGATGCACCATCCTGACAGTTAATATTACATCTGCACAATTAGATTTTACCGGAAGAGAAGCCGCATCAGCAGCAATAAAATGTATGGTTGAAAGCTTTTCCGGGTCATTTTTTAAAAAGGTTTCTATCTTGTTTTTAGCATCCCTTAAGTTTTTAATCGAATAGTCAATCAGCACTATAGTCTCAAAATCTTTATATTCATTAAACAGCCTGCCATAACCGCAACCGATATCAAAAAATAACTTATTATCCCTATCGACTCCGGCAAGCAGCCTTCTTAAAGCCAGTCTTTCAGCTCTATCTTCGTATAGTCTTTTATTATCTTCCCAGAACTGGCTGTAATCATAACTTTCGTAATCTGATTTTCTAAATCCCACTCTTCGATACCCTTCTATCTTTCAAGACATAATCTGAATAATTATACTATAATTAATATGAAATAATTATAGCCAAAAAAGAGAGCCTCTAATATGTTAGAGGCTTTCTTTTACTTCGACTAAATAAGGTTTAAACCCTTTAATCCTATGCGGTCTTTGACTTAACTTTATCCTTTTTTGAACTACTGCCTTCTTCTGTTTCTATGACATCTTTCTCCAGAATTTTTATCTGGTTAAATTCCAGGCTTGCTGCTACCACATCGGCGGTGATATTGGTAATATTGTATTTCTTTCCTTCTTTGCTTTCCCAGCTCCTTAAGTTAAGGTGACCGCTTAATATAACCCGGTCCCCTTTTTTCAATGCAGCAGCACAATTTTCAGCAAGATTGTTCCAGGTGGTGACATTAAAAAAATCCACCGTCTCGGACTCTTTACCATTTTTATCAGTCCACTTCTTATTAACGGCAATCCCCATCTCGGTAATAGCTATTCCTTCGTTTGTATATTTTATTTCAGGATCCCGTGTTAGATTCCCAAGTAAATATATATTATTCACGTAATTCATAAATCCTCCTATCTTTATAAAATATTAGTAAAAAAATTTCTCCAAGAATTTTAGTAACTGAACTTATACGTATTGCAGTAGTTAAATTGCCCGTCCCATGGATATATGACTTTAGCTTTAGAGGTTGACCTGACACTGCAGTATTTTGAAATAAATTTATCTACCAGAATAAAATCAAGTTTCCTTTCCACAGTAACCAGCACCTCATCATAGTCATATCTACATTCAACAAGAATACAGTTATTTCTACGGACCACCTCTTCGGCAATTTTATTGCAATCCGGATTCTCAAAAAATAACAAATTTTGTGCAACAGCCAGCGAAGCAGCATCTGAAGCATTCTTTGTTTCCTCTCTTGCTATAAAAATCTGGCAGAGGTCAAAAATAAGCAAGAATAAAACCGTAAATATTACTACCACAGCTAACGTTAAAAAAGAAATATTCCCTTTATTTTGCTCTTTTAGATTCTCTAGTAGCATTCCATCCTCATATTGCTTTTGGCTTTTATTAAAACATCCCTTCCCGTAAATATTCCCAGTAAGCGGGCAATACCTGTGCATTTATAAGAAAGAGCCACTTCAACCATATCTCCAACTCTTCTGGAAGAACTATTGCTCGGAGTAATTTGTATATCAAGCCTATCCTGGTCAAGGCTTGAACAGACTTCCATTATGCATCTGTAAGCTTCCTGGCTGGAATTGGTAGTGGCAACTACTCTTGCTCCCTCACGGGCTGCCTGTTCCAATATATTTTTCTGATAAACCAGTAAACCAAAATGGGAAACAGTTAAAATTATTAAAACCAGAAAAGGAATAACAAGAGTAAATTCCAGTGAAGCCTGGCCTTTTGACCTACCAGTTAACATTCTTAAAGTTTTTTTATCTTTATTTATTCCTGACATAATTTTTAAAACAAACTGTTTCCCATTTTTTCTATTTGCAGAAAGTAACTCGCGTTTCAAGGATTTTTTAAACCATAGAAGCTATCTTATTAAATACCTTTGCAATAACATCTATTATAATAGGCTTTCCAACTGCAATTAAAATTGCGCTTATTATTCCTGCAATCACTATAACTAATGCATACTCAAGAGTAGATTGACCTTTCTGGCACCAGAATTTAATTCTGGTACCTAGCTTTTTTAGTTTTATGTTGCTCACCTCCTTCCGTAAAAATTAGAATTAAATATAAGACTGCCCACCTCCTTTCTAAATAATTTATGCTATTGTGCATATACCCATTTAATTATATTTCCAATTTACCACATTTAATCAAATGTGTAAATACATAAATATATTTTTAAATGAGTTTGTTTAGAAATTCCGTGTTTTAAGATATTTTATTAAGTTAAGACTAAAAAATCAGAACTGCAGGATATTTCCACCTATCGAAAATATAAGCGGTCCTCCCACCAGTATTATAAAAGATGGCAGAATTAGAAAGACCAGCGGAAATAAAGTCAGTATGGTTATCCTCCTGGTTTTTCTTTCAATATCCTGATACGCCTCAAACTTCATATGTTTTGATTTCTGTTTTAATATTTCATTTATTGAAGAACCATACTTTTCTGCCTGAATTAAAAGAAAAATAAAATTTTTAAAATCCTCTGAACTGCTTTTATCTATTAAATTCCTGTAAGCTTCAAACTTCCCTATACCGATATCTACATCTTTTATAAAATTTGAAAACTCTGCGCAAATGCTCCCCCTGTATTTTTCAATTACAATTTTTATGGCATTATAAATATTTTGCCCTGATAGTGTAGCTACTGACAACAGATCAATAACATATGGTAAATCTTTATCTATTTCTTTTTGTCTTCTATACCTAAAACTTCGGAGCAGTAGATTCGGAATGAAATAGCCTGCCGCTCCTCCTGTGATACTTAAAACAACCGAGTTTATTAGATTATTGCCAACAAGACCACCTGCAATCATAAATAAAACAAATAAAATTGCCTTGTATCCTATAAGAGATTCCAGAGTAAGAGATATTTTATTTTCAAATTCCAATAATTTTAAAAGCTCTGTATTTTCTTTTTTGATTTTAAACCAGTACTTCCCAATTAGGAGTCTTCCAATTTTATGAGAAATAGAATTCATTTTATTTACAAATCCACCAACAATCTTTTTCCTTTTGGGATGATTTCTAATTTTTCCGGCCCGGTAATAACCTTTAATTTTAATAAGATAAAATATGCCTGAACATAGAAATAAGTAATATGAGAATACGATTAAATATATAAACATACTTTAGACCTTATCAATTTCCAATATTGATGATTTTCTTCATTACTATCACTCCAGCAATTTCCAGAACTCCGCCTATAAAAAGTAAAATAACTCCAGGACTGGTAGAAAAAAAATCCACTACAGTTTTATTCATAAAAATATATAGTAAAACCAGAACTATAATAGGAAATATAGAGATAATATTCCCGGAATATCTGCTTTGCAGGCTCATTGTCTTTATTTGTGACTTTAATTTCAGGTTATGGCGCATACTGTCAGCTATATTATCAAGTATAGATATCAAATCCCCTCCTATTTTGTTATTGATCTTTAAAGAACTGACAAGGAGGTTAGCTTCCCTGCTCCTGCATTTTTCTGAAAATCTATCCAGAGCCTCATCAAGAGTAGAATTAAGCTCCAGTTCATTTGCCACTTCCAGTAAAGGGGTGCCGAGAGGATCTTTAAACCATTTAGCAGAATCTTTAAATATACTTCTAACTGTCTTCCCTGCTTTTAATAGCACTGTCATATTACTTATAAATTCAATCAGTTGACTGTGAAGAAGTCCCTTCCTTTTCTCTTCAAACCCGTTTAGCAGGTCCAGAATATAAATTTCCAGACATAAACCAACAAACAAACTAAAAATAAAATTTCTGGATAATAAATAAAAAACCAGGGTTAGGACAATAAATATAAATAATGACAGTATCCTTCTACCAGTCCCATATATATTAATAAGAAATTTTATTACTTTAGACTCTCTGTAATTTCTATTTTCATATGAGATTTTTGTTTTTAAGCTAAATACAGAAACTGCTTTTTTCAACCCATAAAGCAAGGATATTATTGTCAGAACTGAAACAGTAGAAATTAATATTTCATCCCAGATTTTCATTAAAATTAAAATTAAGTCCCCGACTTTTTATTTTATCCATAAATGTTGGTGTGTAGCCGGTATAAACAATATCACCTCTGCAGGACTCATTATGCTCATTATCATTTATCCTGATATCTTCTGTCCTGTATTTAAAAATATCTTTTACTTCTAAAACCGTATTGTTTCCAATAAATTCATTTTTGTTTATTAACTCACTTACTTCCAGTAAAATCCTCCTGCCATTTTTTAGTTTTCCTAAATGAATAATCATATCTATCGAAGATGCAATCATTCTCCTTGCAGTGGAAGGATTTGAGTTCAGACCTGACATCAGTATCATTGTCTCCAATCTTGTGACCAGATCTTTTGGTGAATTAGAATGAACAGTAGTCATAGAACCACTGTGACCTGTATTCATAGCCTGGAGAACATCCACAGCTTCTGCTCCCCTGATCTCGCCTACTATAATTCTATCCGGCCTCATCCTCAGGGAATTTCTGACCAGATCCCTGATGGTTATCTCTCCCTTCCCCTCAAGATTTGGGGGCCTGCTTTCAAGTTTAACTATATGGGGTAAATTTAAATTTAATTCCAGTGTTTCTTCAATAGTTATAATTCTCTCATCCGGCTGGATAAAATTAGAAATAATATTTAAAAAAGTTGTCTTACCGGTGGAAGTAGCTCCACTGACTATTATATTCAATTTACTTTCCACACAGACTTTAACAAAATCAGCAACTTTTTTATTTATCATGCCTTCCTTTTTTAAACTTTCTATATCCATAATGTTTTTTTTAAATTTTCTTATAGTAACTACTACATCATTTATGGTTATCGGGTTTAAAACCACATTAATTCTTGACCCATTCTTAAGTCTTGCGTCCACCATTGGAGAACTCTCGTCCACCCTTAAGCCCAAAGGACTCAATATTTTGTCAACCATGTTTCTGATATGATTATTATCTCTAAAAATAATTTCCGTTTTCCTGATAGCATCATCTTCTTCAATATAAACTTCGTTAAAATTGTTAATCATGATCTCAGTTATTCTGTCATCATTTATAAGAAAGCTGACCGGTCCGAAACTAAAACTATCTTCATAAATCTCTCTTACCATTCTGCAAATTTCTTTTTGACTGACTATAATTTTTTCTTCCTCTACTATTTCCCTCAAATAATTATCAATTCTTTTTAGCCCTGCCTCGGGTAAAAGCTTACCAAGATCAACCGCTTTAATCTTTTTTAATATTTTCTTGCTTAAATAATTTGATATGTCAATATCACCATCGATTAAGTTCATAAAATTAGATCCTCATATATCTTTTTAGAAAAAGCAGAGATATTATTTACGATTCTAAGATTGTAATTAAAAATGGAATCAGGCCCCCTGTTCAATATTAAAAACTCAATATCCCTATCATAAGGAATAAAAGCATTTATGGGATAATTTAAGATAGTATTTAGACCTGCTGGTGAAATTGCGGGTCTTGTGTTAAATTTATTTATCAATATATCGAAATCATAAGAAGATCCATCATAAATTATATTATTTGTAAGCGCATTTAAGTTATTTACTGAAATCAGATCAGGCAAAGAAATAAAAACAAATTTATCAACAAAATCCTTTAAACAAATTTTACTCTGAGTAAGTAGATAATTCGGAAAGTCTATGCAGATAATATCAAAATGCTCTTTGAGCACGTCTAAAAGTTTCTCTAAATAATCTTTGCAAACAATTTTATTTTTTTCGATTTTTATTGGAGGCAATATTAAATTTAAACTATTTTCAAAGTTGATCACAAGTCTTCTTAAAATTGAAATATCCAGTTCATTTATAACTTCTTCAATATCCCCCAGGTCTCTATAGCTATCATCCGTCAGGTTAAAAACCAGCCTGCTGTCCTTTTTTCCGATATTTAAATCCAGTAGAAGTATATTCTTTGTGGTTTCCCTGGCAAGATAAGTTGAAACACAATAAGTTATAAAGCTGCAGCCACAACCCCCTTTACTTCCTGAAAATAATACAATTTTCGATTCATCTCCATTTATTTTATTCATCTTTCTGCTTCTTTCATTTAAATTTTAAAATTAAAATTTGACAACTTCCGTTAAATAAATTTTAACGCATAGCTTATAAGTTATTTTTTGGGACAAATTGATAAATTTAAAACTCCCCTCTCCAATGCTAAAAAAACTTCTTCCGCTTCAGATTTACTTAGATAAAAAGTTATAATAACGAGCTTTCCGTAATTGGAATTAACCTGACTGCCGGTAAACATTGAGCCTAACAGGAAATCTCCACTATCATTTTCACCACTGGAATAACTTTCTTCCGGACTGCTGCCAATTAATATTATTTCCTTTTCAGACAGGACTGTTTCTGAATAAAGAATGCTATTTTCTTGTTCATAATAAGTTGATATCAAATCAACTCTATCTCCTTCTTCCAGCAATGACTTATCGCCATAAAAGCTTACTGGAATGCTGACTGCTCTTAAATCATAAGGAATATACGATGAGAAGCTGAGGTCAAAATAGTTATTGGAATTTACACCCCCAAGCTTATCTTTTCTAATGATTTCACCTTCTAAAATGTCACTTGCAGCCTTCTTGCCTAAAATTTTATCCTCATCTATAATAAATTTTTCACTGAATATATTCCCGGGTATTTTTTGTGCTTCTATTAATTCTCCAGTAATTTCCTCATCTTTCTTAATATCAGTTTTAGCTATGAATATCTGATTATAACTGGTATCCTCTGAAATCTTCGTCTTTAAATTGCTTACGTACCAGAAAATAAAAATCCCGCCTATAACAGCAATGATTATAAAAATAATGCTTAGCATTCTTTGTTTAATAATTAATGATATCCTATTCATTTTACCCGTGCCTCTTATTACTTCCTTAACAACATTATTTAAATATAACGCTATAATAGATTTTGAATATAAACATAATAACACTTTTAATCAATTGTGTAAATATGTAATAATAAAAAATCTGGCAGGCCTGGATCTCCTGGCAATACACCTCAGCAGTGCTATAATTATCAAGTATAGTAATAACTCATTTTATATTGTCATAGAGGTTTAAATTATGAGCAGCGCTTATTATTTATTTAAAGAAGGTAAAAAATTATCAGAAAGCGGTAAATTTTTAGAAGCAATAATGCTCCTGGAGAAAGCTAAAAATTATGAACCTGAAAAGGGTTCTATAAGAGAAGTTCTTGCCAGCGCGTATTATAATTGTGGTTTTTACCGCTCTGCCAAAAAGAACTTCATAAGGGCTCTGGAAATAGATGCAGCCAATGATTTTGCGCATTATGGATTGGGTTTATGTTTGATTAAAGAAAAAAAATTAACCAAAGCAGTAGGGCACTTTAAAATTGCATTTTTTATGAAGCCCAATTCTGAAAAATATAAGGAGGTATTAGATAAATTTACATAAGTTGGATAATTTGATGCTTTCCATCAGGTTTCAAATTGCACTAAATCTCCAACTTCTAAAGAAGTCTTTTCTATAGTTCCTGATTTTAGCTCTAATGCGTAGCAGGCATTCCTTATAAATGGAGTTGCTCTGAAAGGTTTAATATTATGGTAAATGGCTAAAACTAAATTCTTTTTATCCAGAAATATCACATCTATGCTATATCTCATCCAGAAAGTGTGAATGCTGCTGCATTTTTCTATAAGAAATCCTTCTTTATCCTTTAACTTTTTTCTTATTATAAGACCAAACAATTTACTAAAAAAATTGTTTGCTTTTATTACCCTGGAGGCAATTGTTTCTTTTCCCCTGCCAGGATTGATTTTAACTGCTCTCATTGAATTTGTAGAATTCATAAACTGTGGCGGAACTGTGGTGGCTATCTGCCCATCCGCTACTCCATAATTTCAAAAGTCTCAATAGTCTTATCAAAATCCTGTATATTCTGGCCAAACTGTTCTAACGTCGCAGTAAAAGTTAGAACCCAAAAATCTGAACCATGCTTGATTATATACTGAGCCACTTTTGTTTTAACGCCCTCAACCTTTTGTTCAAATATTGTTCTTCCTACTTCTTCATAGTTGCCAACCAGGACAACATCTTCTTCGATAATGTTAAATGTATACCCTGCTTTCTCATACACTTCTGCAACATTTTTATATGATAGGTCCATATACTCATTAAGTGACAAAAAAGCTGCAGAAGAGTCACCCGTGATATTAAAAGTACTTACATCACCACCTGAAGTGGCTGCTTCAGAATCATATCCCCAGAATAAAAAAGTAGATAGACTTGCTTCCACTTTATCAGCCAATTGCTCCTGCCCCATCTCTTTGAGTTTTTCAACTATAGGATCGAGTTCATCTTTTCTGCCGCCTTCCCATCCTTGCGGCAGAGATAATTCAAAATCGCTTCCAATAAATTCTTTTTGGGTAGTTTGTACTGCTGCCGCTGTTGTTTTACAGCTTACCCCAACTAAAACTATTGATAATGTAATGATAATTGCAATTAATATTAACAAAAACCTTCTCATAACCCTTCTCTAATCTTTTAAATTCCAATTTTAAATAGGTATATTATACCAATTTTAATTACACTTGTTAGTCTTATTTAAAGTAAAATTT
>Ga0209609_10000430_pt1 | contig 25317 bp, 20 predicted proteins | sample LakKivw325mmetaG_FD_184136 | JGI IMG/M metagenome (GOLD analysis project Ga0209609, IMG submission 184136) | Anoxic lake water microbial communities from Lake Kivu, Rwanda to study Microbial Dark Matter (Phase II) - Lake Kivu water 325m metaG... | ecosystem: Environmental > Aquatic > Freshwater... | reverse complement strand
TTGTTGTAAAAGTAACCGACGAAAAATTAAAAAAAATGGGTGGAATATCTGCAGGTATGAGTGGCAGTCCTATTTTTTTTGATGGGAAGATCGCGGGCGCACTTGCGTATAGCTGGGAAACCAAAGACAATTTAATTGGAGTGGTAACCCCTATCGAAACTATGCTCAAACTCTGGGAAAACCTGCCGGATATGCCAACCATGAAAGCTTTACCCAGCTCAGTCATATTTACTATCGGCCTGGGAGAAAGAGCCGGAAAAAAACTTCAAGAAAAAGAGAACCTTTTTTCCCGAAAAATTATTTCTTTACCAAAAATACTGTTTAGTCAGCGGCAGTCCGATCAAGGAATTGAACTTCAACCGGGGAGTGCAGTCGGTGTTCAGCTTATCCGGGGTGACGTTGATGTCGTGAGTTTGGGAACTTTAACCTGGAGAGAGGGCAATAAAATTATTGCTTTTGGTCATCCTTTTTTACACCAGGGGAAAGTCAATTATTTTCTCTCTTCAATGTATGTGAATTTTAGTCTGGAAGGAAAAGATTTTCCTTTCAAAGTTGGAACCCCGATTGAGCCGGTAGGAATTATCGACGAAGACCGAAGTGCCGGAATAGCTGGTCGGTTGGGGGTGATGCCGGAAGTCATTAAAGCCAGTATTGAAATCGGTAACGAGAAATCCTCTCTCGCTAAATATGAATTTGATATAATTCGCAACGAAAATGTGGTTGTTGAATTTTTTCCTGAAATAATTCTTGACTCCATTGATCAAGCGCTTGATAGCCAGCGCCCGGGGAGCGCACGAGTTTTTCTTGTAATCGATGGTTCTCAGTTTCACTTTCTTAATGAATTTTTCTGGGTCAGTAAAAATGACATCGCCAGTTATATCTCCAACAATTTAACAAAAATTCTGGAAGATATATTTAAAAATCCCTTTCAACCGATTGATGCGGAAAAAATTGAGATTAAGGTAGTTTATCTTCCCGATGTTCGAGAAGCCACTTTCAAAAATCTCTATTTACCGGTTGATGTGAAGCGAGGCAGCGATTTAAAGGGAAAGATTGATTTAAACCTTCATCGGCAGGGTATGAAAAGTCTTGATTTTGACATTTTAATCCCGAAAGATTTCGTACCTGGTGAAGCCGATGTGATTGCTCGCGGTTTGTCGTGGGGTGCAGAGAGCTCCCAATCGCCCTCACCGTCACCAACGGACCTGGACATCTATATCGATGAAAAAGTAAAACAACTGAAGTCGAATGGAGTAGTCATTGAAATCAGAAGTAAAGCTGAATCCTTTCCCAGCAGCACCCAAAAAAATTATTTTTCTCAAGCGATTTCTCTTCCTTTCGTCTTAGAAGGATCATTTACCGGAAGCGTAGTCGTTTTGGAGTAATGAGTTGAAACGACTTTATTTCACTCTATCCATATTGATAATTTGCCTGACTTTATTTTTTTTATTTGGTTTTCAGCGTTTGGCTAATAGAGTTATTACCCGCCTCATGAGCCAAATCAACACCGGTTCGATTCAGCTTCATTTTAAAAATGTGAACTATTCTTTCCCGCTCAGTCTGAAACTAAGTGAAGTCACCCTTCGGAATGAAGAATTTCTGCTCACTGCTCCGGAAGTCAATATCTTATTCAACTGGAATCTCCTGATTGGCGGTGAGGGAACCATCAGTGCCTCTCTTCCCCAAGCCAAAATTGACTCTCAATCAGATAACTTCCTAAATAATATCAAAGATTTTCGTTTGAATCATGTCCCCGATTTTGAGGTTATCATTCAAAATCTCCTTTTACCAAAGAATGATTTTTTGTCTTCTCCTATTCCGGTGCGTCTTCAGAAAAAACACAATCTTCTTCATTTTCAGGTTGATCATTCTGAGATCTCTCTATCGGGAACCATTGAACCTGAAAAGCGTGCCGTTGTCGATTATCGTATTTTAAATAAAAAATATCCGGCAAAAGGACATTTTGAGCTTCTCTTTCAGGATAATATACTGAACGGCACTATACTCAGCAAAGTAAATCTTGCCCTGTCAACCAAACTCAGTTTTCATGATAGAGAAATCGAACTCCAGCAATTACAATTAAAAGAAGTTCAAGATCAAGATAAAATGCTCACCTTTTCCGGAAAGGGACGGTTGCAAATGGAACCTAAACTGGCATTGGAACTGATGGGTGTAATAACCAACGGGAAAGATCGGAAACCCTATCAGGTGAATCTTGAGTTCCAGCCAACCGAAAATGATAATATTCAAGGAAAAATGTATATCATGGCAAAGAATCCAGATTTTGAACTTCGTTCTACGTTCCTTATCGTTCCTGAAACTTCAAGTTTCTCTCTCCGTCTGCTCTCGGGTTCCTCTTTTGCTGGGAATCCCGTAAATGCTGATATCAATGGGACTTTCGGGAATGGACAAATCAAACTGGAATTTATCACGCCATCGCTCGATATCAGTTCATCTGGTGTGACCGGTAATGGCTCTTTAAAAGGGGAAATGCTCTACTCATCAGGCACGGTTACCGCCGAGGGACAACTGAGTGGGGAATGGCTCCGCTTTCAACAGTATGAATTGATCAAGCCCTTGGTCACCTTTCAATATGATCGGAAGAAAGGTTTCCTTTTTCAGGCATCTGGTCAAATTTTCGGTGGAGATCTAAAACTTGCAGGTCAATATACTGAGAACGTATTGACTGCAACTGGTGCTCTCTTCAAAAGCAAAATCGACCAGTTTTTGGGTGAAAAGATACCATTGAATGGATGGTTTTCAGGAAATATCGAGATTCACAAATCAAAATCGGATGCGCCATCGCTCACAATGGTGATAAACGATGGGGCCCTCTATTGGAAAGATATGTTTCTCGGAAATCAATTGATCGGAAACCTCGATTATCAGGGAGATAAATTATCGATCACCGATGTGATGCTCCAGAATCAGGAAGGAAAAGTAGAAGGTCGGATTGAAAAAATTTCTGATTCTATCCAGGGGACCTTTCAATTGACCAGATATCCATTATCCTATTCTGTGGCTGATCGCTCTGTCCATTTTACCTGGGATGGACAGGGGGGATTTCACTTCGCTGAGAATAAATGGAGGGCTAATTTGGCAATAACATCACCACATTGGGATTTTGGAGAATGGTCAGGTACCAATTTCATTTTCCAGGGTGATATATCATCCGATACTATTCAAATAAAAAAATTAGATACTCAATTTTTGGGAGGTCATTTGTCATTCCATGGAAATATTTCTCCTTATCAAGCGATTGACCTCAACGGACATCTTAACGATGTCCATCTTCCCAACAATTCGTTTCAATATCAAGGAAGAATTCATCAAATCTCACTTTCGGTAAAAGGAGATTGGGACAATGTCTCTTTTTTCATCAATGGAGAAGGAGAAGACCTCTCTTTTCAGGGGAAATCTATCGGAGAGTCTTTCCAGGTTGTTCTGGAAGGGAAAACCAGATTGCCTCAAAAAAATGAAAAAGCGGGGATAGAGACCTATCTCAACCCCGAAATATTAAAAAAGGGAACTATTCACATTCGCGGTGCCAATCTGGCTCAATTCGGATTAACTGGAAAAGGGAAATATGAAATAGCAGGTACCGCCGATATACTGGCTGATTTGGATGTCACCAAAAAAATCTGGTTAATCCAGACTGAAAAAATGACAGTAAGTGTGGGAGACGTACTGCACTTTTCTGGACACATTCAAGGAATCTACCAAAATGACCGGATCCAGTTTCAGGAGCTGATTTTCAAAGATGAATCGAAAAATATCCAGGTCAAGGGTTCGGGTTTTTATGATTTAAAGAACCAGATCATTGAAGGACTGGTATCGGGTCAATTTGACACCTCTTTTCCGTTACCGGATTACGGAATTGAAATATCACTATCGGGATCGGCGACGCTCAGTATAAACGGATCGGTTGAAAAACCACGGTATAGTGGCCATATTCAGATCAACAATGCCATTCTTTTTCAACAGGGGGAAGAAGTGTTCCAGGTGAAAGAGATGACCGGAACGGTAAAGGACGGTGCATTGATAATTACCAAGGGCTCGGGTCAATGGCTGGGTTTTGATATTCAAACCGAAGGCTCAATCTCTCCGACCGATATACATCTCACTTTCCTTATCGACGGAGAGAACGGCCTCCTGGGACAGTTAAAAACTTTACAAGGCCTTTGGCAGGGTAAAATTTCTCTTCAAGGCAGCATCGCTGATCTCAGGGCTGAAGGTGAAATCAAAGTAAAAAATGGATTCCTTGATACAACCACTTTGGATAAAACCCAAACCTCATCAGCCATTTTCCAGTCTTTCGCTGGCTCTTTTCAGAAAATACCCATAAAAATGAAACTTTTACTGGTTGCCGATGATACTTTTCGAGTAAAGACTCGTTTTTTGGATTTAAAACTTGCTGGTGGGCTCACCATTCAAAACCTGGATGGTTCGCTCGGAGTCGAGGGACGATTGGATGTGGTCAATGGAACCTATGATTTGGTGATGCAAACCGTTCCCATTCAAGGATACGTTATTTTCGGTGATTTCTTTGAATTCATGCCAAAGGTTCATCTTGAAGGGCATACCAAGGTTAATCATTATAATATCGTTTTACGTGCTGACGGACCGTTAGATAATTATGAAATGATACTCCAATCTGAACCCCCTCTCTCTCAGGAGGAGATTCTGTCCTTGCTGTTTGTGGGTGATAAAGATGCCTATACTTCTTTAGATTCCTTAGATCTTGAACCTCATCTTTTAAAGGCATTGCGTTTTTTCTTGGGGATGAAGGGGGCTGGTTTAAATAATTTTTTATTTTTCGATAGCGTTGAACTCATTACTCCAAGCCAAAAAAACGAAGGGTTTTATGGTTTGGAATTAAAAAAAGACCTTGGAGAAAATGCTTCAATAAGCTATACTCATGATTTGAATGGAGGAGATAATTCAACCTGGAATTTTGAAGTTGACCTGAATCGTGAGTGGTCTTTTAAGTCCGAATTTGGGTCGAATGGGAAATTTGGTTGGGAATTAGAATTTACCACTAAATTTTAATCTTATTATGATGACCAGCTCACATTCTTGGCTGAGTTTTCGGTATACTATACGGGGAGATGGTCAACTTAACCTTGAAGGGAATAGATCCTTTACTTTGAGTTGTCATGAAAAACGGGCAACATTCGAACTGGAAATGGAGGGAATATAATTTATGCGGTATAGCTCTTTGCCAATGGTTGTTATTCGTTTTTTTCTCGCATTTTTCATTTTGATGGGTATTGGCCAATGGGCATGGGCTCAGGAAGCTCCACCTATAGTTGCCATCCGAGTTGAAGGCAACCAAAATGTGAATTCTCAACTTATTTTGTCTGCGGTTTCAATTTCTTTGAAGGAACCGTTCAATCAGGATAAAATTAAAAACGATATAAAATCAATTTTTGATCTGGGGTACTTTACCAAAGTCTGGGTTGATACAAAAAAATATCCTGATGGGATCGAACTGATATTTAAGGTTGAAGAAAACTCGTTAATCAGGGAGATCCAAATTCAAGGAAATACCCTGATGACAACCGAAAATATCCGACAGACCATGATTTTAGTGCCTGGTCAGGTGATGAATTGGAAAATTTTTCAAAATGATCTGGAACGTATTAAGGCTTTATACAGTAATAACGGCTATATGATCACTTCAGTGGATGGTACCAATTTTTCCCCGGATGGTGTATTAGTTTTTCATATTCATGAAGGAGTCATCGAACAGGTTAAGATTGAGGGGACAGTTAAAACCAAAAATTATGTTTTACTCCGGGAATTAACTTTTAAAACTCCCGAGGTATTCGATTTTTCCAAGATCAAAAAAAGCATGCGGGCAATTTATAATCTGGGATTCTTTGATGATATCGGAATGAAGATCGAACCGGGAAGCGATCACAACCAAGTGGTCGTGGTTATTAAAGTGGTTGAAAAATTGACTGGTGAAGCCGGTCTTGGAGTGGGATACAATACTGAAGACGGATGGTTAGGTTTTATCCGCTATCAGGAAAGTAACTTTGGCGGAAATGCGCAAAAACTGGAGTTGCGGTATGAGTTCGGTTCTCGGACTCTCTATCGGCTTTACTTTGAGGAGCCTTGGCTTTTTGATTCTCCCACCTTTTTTTCCACTTCAGTATATGACCAGATTCGAAACCGCGATAACCGAGAAGAAGGAGTCATAATTGGGAAATACGAGGAAGAGCGTATAGGAGGTCAGGTTGCTTTAGGAAGAAAATTTAGTGATTACTGGAGATGGAGATTAAATTATAAGACGGAAAATATTACTCTTACCCCACTGGAAGGAGAAATCCCGGATCGGGGCGGTGTCACCAACTCTCTTACCCCGATGCTCATTTATGATACCCGGGATGATGTTTTCAACCCACATAGTGGATGGTATGGAATTGCACAGGCAGAAATTGCTGGACGTTTTTTAGGTGGAGACAATAATTATAATAAATATGTTTTGGATATCCGGAATTATATCGACACCGGAAAAGATACAGTCCTGGCACTCCGATTAATGGGCGGATTAGCTGATACCGAGTTGCCTGAATATGAAAAGTTTTCAGTGGGTGGAGTAAGTACACTCCGTGGGTATGATTTGTCAGAATTTCAGGGAGAGCAGATGCTCGTTTTCAATGCTGAATACCGTTGGGAAGTCGCTAAGAATACCCAGCTGGTCGTTTTCGGTGACGCCGGGTATGCCTGGGCACTGGATGAACCAATCAACTTTGAAGATATTAAGCTCGGTTATGGTGTGGGTTTACGCTTTGACACCCCCATCGGTCCGGTGCGGTTAGACTATGGAATTGGTGAAGAAGGCGGACAAACCTACTTTAGCCTCGGTCATACTTTCTAATACTGGTTACGGCTTGTTTTGAAGTACACTAATAAATGCATTCTATTGTGAAGGGACTATAGCCCTTTTGAGAAAGAGAAAGGAGAAACAGTGATCATGAAAAGAAGATTTATTATTATGGGGTTGTTGGTCGTCTTGTCAATATTCTTTATCGGAGCCTTATCTTTGGCGGCGAATCCCCCCAAAGCAACCCCTACACCGGCGACAGCCGAGAAGAGCACTACTGATTCTTCAAGTGTTGGTCTTATTGATATTGAGAAATTATTTAATGCTCATCCAAATACCCAAAAGATCATTGATTTAGAAAAACAGTTTGTTGCTGAAAAACAAAAACGGCAACAAGATTTAAATGAAAAAGGAAAAGGGAAAACCAGGGAAGAAGTGCGTGTATTAGAAGATCAAATGAATGCCGAATGGGCTCCGATTGGTGAGCAGATGCTGAAACAAAGGCAAGACCTGATCAACCAAAGATACAGTGATGTAATTACAGCAATAAAAAAGGTTGCCGAATCGATGAAGCTGAGTATGGTTTTGAGGAGCCAGCTCCGAGTACCAGTCAGTCAAACTGAAGCTGTTGACATGCCCCTGGTTCTCTATGGCGGAACTGACATCACCGATAAGGTTATTGAACAACTCAAAAACCTCTCAACAGCTGATCAGGGAACGAAGTGATCTTCTTTGAAAATTAAAGAGATAGTCAATTGTATAGGGGGTCGCCTCGTCGGCGACCCCGAATATGAAGTGCATCATATCGGAACCATTGAAAAAGCAAACCCGGGGGAATTGGTTTTTCTTTTTCATACAAAATTTGTTCCTGCCAGTGATGATTTTTTTCCCGACGTAGTGGTTTTACGGGAAGGAACCAAGGTTCATGCAAAAAATTTCATCTATGTAGAGAACCCACGATTGGCATTCATCCAACTCATTCCACAGTTTTATGCTCCCACATTTCCTAATCCAGGCGTACATCCCCAAGCATTTATTCATCCCCAGGCGAAACTTGGTCATCAGGTGACGATTGGTGCATGGTCATATATTGATGCAGAAGCAGTCATTGGTGATCACACCATTATTTTCCCCCAAGTCTATATTGGAAAAAATACGCTGATCGGAAACAATTGTATTTTTTACCCCCAGGTGGTCATTCGTGAGAACTGTTGGATTGGTGACCGGGTTATTCTCCAATGTGGTGTCATCATCGGTGGAGATGGTTTTGGGTATGAAAAGATTGGTGATTCTCACCTCAAGGTTCCTCATGTCGGGAAAGTAGTATTAGAAGATGATGTTGAAATTGGAGCCAACTCTACCGTTGACCGTGCCACCCTCGGCGAAACCCGAATCGGATCAGGGACCAAAATCGATAATTTAGTCATGGTTGCCCATAATGTAACCATCGGGAAGAATTGCATCATCGTTGCCCAATGTGGAATCGCTGGGAGCTGTACTATTGGGAATGAGGTGATTATGGCCGGGCAGAGTGGAGTGATTGATCACTGTACAGTAGGTAACCGGGTGCTGTTAGCGGCTCGTTCAGGAGTCTCATCGTCAATCTCGGATAATCAAATGGTATCGGGCTTCCCTGCCCAGGATCATAAGACCGAAATGAAGGAGAAGGTTTTCATACGGAAACTTCCCGAAATATGGCAAAGGATCAAGAATCTGGAGAAAACAGTGTTCAAATCATAACTTCCCCGGATAAACAGAGGACCATTCGCCACCCTTTTTCTCAAACGGGGGAAGGGTTGCATTATGGACAAGAAGTAAAAGTAATAGTATTTCCAGGGGAAGAAAATCAAGGGATTGTTTTTCACCTCGGTCAAGGAGAAAAAAAGCTTTGCATCCCTTCCCATTACCAATACCTGTATTCAAGTTCACGAAATACTGCTCTGGCGAATAATGGCATAATACTTTCTACTATTGAACATTTTTTAGCATCTTGTTGGGGTGCCGGAATAGATAATCTCACCGTCATAGTGGAAGGGAATGAAATGCCGGCTGGAGACGGAAGCTGTACAATTTGGACAGGTCATTTCCGGGTTTCTGGCATTCAAGAACAAGACGCATTTCGCTCTCTTTATAAAGTTCAACGTGAATTCTGGGTTGAAGCGAACAACCAATATCTCTTTGTATTCCCGAGTGAGAATTTTGAGGCGACCTACTTTCTTGACTATTTTAATGGTCCCTCTTTTGCCCAATGCTCTCATTTTGTTGAGGGTGAAGAAAATTTTAACCAAATAGCGAGTGCAAGGACCTTTGCTTTTCAATCCGAAGTTCAAAATATACTTCGAGCCGGTCTTGGCCTGGGAGTCAGGAATGCGGCTCTGATTATCGATGATAAAGGTCAATCGGGTCAGCTCTTCCGCATGGCGGGTGAACCGAGCTATCATAAAATTGTCGACTTAATAGGTGATTTGATGCTCCTTAGACATCGAGTGATTGGTCATTTTATTGGATTGCGTTCAGGTCATGCACTGAACCATCAGATGATCAAACTGATAGCGAAGAAGGCGAGGTTGTTTGATGAAAATAGATCCGAGGGCGGTTATTGAAAAGGGAGCAGTTTTGGGGGAAGATGTTGAAGTCGGACCCTATACCATTATTGGTAAAAATGTCACCATTGGAGAATCAACCCGTATTGGTGCTGGGGTGATTTTAGAGGGGAAAGTCCATATTGGTTCAGGATGTTTTATCGGTCATCATGCTGTTATCGGGACACCTCCTCAAGACGTGTCCTATCGAGGGGAAGAAACGAAAGTTCTCATTGGTGATGGGACAATCATCCGGGAGTTTTCGACCATTCACCGGGCAACGGGAGAAGGAAATGAGACTCGAATTGGAAAAAAGTGTTTTATCATGTCGTACTGTCATATTGCTCACAATTGCCTGGTAGGCGATGAAGTCACCATGGCAAACAATGCTACTCTCGCTGGATATGTGGAAGTCAATGATTGGGCAACTCTGAGTGGTTTTGTCGGTGTTCACCAATTCGTTCGGATTGGCAAATTGACCATGACCGGAGGACTTTCCAAGGTCGTGATGGATATCCCTCCCTATTGTCTGGCCGATGGTCATCCGGCTCATATTTATGAGCAAAATATTGTGGGAATGAAACGCCGCGGGTATAGCAAAGATGACCGGGAAAAGATTAAGCAAATTTATGAAATAATATTTCGGAGAAATACCAACCTATCAGAAGTGTTCGAAGTCATACAAAAAAGCTATGATGGAGAGTATGTACGAGAAATAATCGAATTTTTTTACAAAAGCCGACGAGGAATCACTCGGTGTTCACGAGACAAGAAACGATTGAGCGATGTCTATTGAAAAGCTGATTCTGATATCCGGGCAAGGCAACCTGCCTATCTTCATCCATCAAAACGCTCTGAAACAAGGGATCGAAGTGGTCCAGGTTGGATTTCGATTTCTATCTTATGATTCTTCGCCGACGCCTCGTTATCTTTTAGACACCTTTTCGTTTTCATCAATTTATCATTTAGCACAAGAACTACATCTTAATGCTCTATGTTTAGCCGGGAAAATCTCTCGTACCTTTCTTTTTCAAGAACAATATATCGGGAATGACATACGACATTTATTGAGCCGCCTTTCTGGATACCAGGATAATCAGGTTTTAGAGGCTGTTTTTCAGGAATTTGCAAAACTTGGCTTGTGTTTGATTTCCCCTGCCGATTTTCTCAGCGATTTCCTGACACCTTTGGGGAATATGACCCGTCGGATCCCGGATGAGAAGGAATGGGAGGATATCCAATATGGTTCGAGGTTAGCCCGGTATTTAGTCGATCGTGAAGTGGGTCAAACTGTAATTTTGAAGAGAAAAGCGATATTAGCTATCGAAGCAGCGGAAGGAACCGATAAAGCGATTCAAAGAGGGGCCGAATTAGGGGGAGGAAATGTTGTTGTTGTCAAAATGGCTCGAACACGACAAGATTTTTTTATCGATATTCCGACAGTTGGGAGCACTACCATCCAGATGCTGGCACAAAATGGTGGTGGGATTCTTGCGGTTGAACATAAAAAAACACTCCTGCTGAATCGAGAAGAGCTCGTTCGCATAGCAGATGATTACGGAGTGGGTGTGATTGGAATTTCCTCACAATTCCAGTAATCCCAAAAAGTCTATTTTTATTTCTACCGGTGAAATTTCAGGAGATTTTTATGCCGGTGAAATCATCAAACACCTCCAGAAGAGAAGAAACCTGGAGGTGTTTGTGCTTGGTGGAGAGAATGCGGCTCGAACTGGGGCAAACCTGATTTATGACACGACCACCATTGCGACCGTCGGTATTTGGGAAATTTTTTCCACTTTTCGACAATGGAAAAGGGTATGGGATCGAAGTGTTGATCTCATCCGAACCATTCGACCAGCAGTAGTGATGATTATTGACAACCCGGGTTTTAATCTCAGATTAGCTCGATTCTGTCATCGATTCGATATTCCCGTTATTTCTTTCATCCCCCCACAAGTCTGGGTGTGGAACCGTCGCCGTGCTACTTTTTTATCTCATTACGCCGATTGGATTTTGACCATTTTTCCCTGGGAAGAGCATTATTTTCAGGGGGGAAAAGCAAAAGTGAAGTGGGTTGGTCATCCGGTTCTCTCCAAAATCCCTGATCTTTCTTTTTTCGATACTGGAGAGGAAAACCATCGAATTGTACTATTACCCGGGAGTCGAAAAAGAGAAATCGATGAATTTCTAAAGGTGATCAGCCGGGTACTGGTTATTTTCCGGGAGCATCACCCACAATTCACTTATACCCTGGTCCTGGCGAGCGAAAAATATTTGGACCTGGTTGAAAACCAGTTGGCCGGGATCCCGGTCATCATTGAGAAGCGGGAGAACTTATACCAGGCATTGCAGGGAAGTTCCCTAAGTATTAGTTGTTCTGGTACAATAACCTTAGAAGTGGCACTGGCAGGGATACCTCAAATCATTGTTTATCGTTTATCACCATTTACCTATTTACTTGCCCGGTTATTTTTAAGGAAGAGATATGTCGGTTTACCGAACATCATCATGGAACAACAAGTGTGTCCTGAATTGATTCAGAATGACTTTCACCCTGCAAAAATAATCAAAGAAATGGAAAATTTGTTCGTTAATTCTCAAAAGTCAAAACAGATGCAACAGGTTGCCTGGCAAATTCGTGAAAAACTATTTCAGGGAGACGCTTACTCCCAAATTATCGAGGTGATCGAGAATTATCTCTGATCAAACACCGGTTGTCATGATCACAGTCAATGGTCCAGGAGAACTGTATTACTGGGTCTTGCCACTTTTAAATACACTTGCGGTTGAAAAAGTTCCAATCAAAATCTGGATATTTTTAACTCCCTGCCAATTTAGTTCAGGGAAAGAACAAAAAGCCATCGAAGAGAATGATTTGGTTCGCAAAGTTTTTTCCCCTGGTGAAACGTTGCGCATTTGTTGGGGATGGTCTCGAATACCCCTCCCTCCACGGGGGTTGATTCTTTTCTTAGGAGGTGATATTTTCTACGCGGTTCTTCTAAAAAAAAGGACCGGTTTTCCTCTCTGGGTGTATGGGGGTCATTTACGATGGTCTCATTGGGTCGACCTCTATTTAGCCCGATATCGTAAAGACTTCAAAAAGTATACATTTTCACCAAAAATATTCGTTGGAGATCTTCTCCGTTCCTATGTTCAGCAGTGGGAAACCGCGTCTCGTCGTTCTCTTTCTTGTTTTCCATGCGGAAATCCCCGCATCCTTTTTCTTCCGGGAAGTCGAGGGGCGGCTTATAAATATACCATGAGTTTTTATAAGCAGGTTGCCCACAAAATTCAAGAATTCTACCCTGATTCATCTTTTGTGGTCAGTTTTCCGGGGAATTATTCGGTTGAGGATCTGTCTCATCTGGGATTGGATTCCCTTGGGATTCCTTTTTATTTTGGTGAAACCTCTCCCTTAATGTCTCAAGCGGATATCACGGTAACCATTCCCGGATCGAATAATCTGGAATTGTTTTATAGGAAGCGAAGGGCTTTGATTGTGTTGCCCCTGGAATCCACTGAGACCTTTATTCCTCTCACCGGTATTCCCGGAATCATCGAAAAGATACCCGGATTGGGTCCGATGATAAAAAGAAGAATCATTCGATCCTTGAATCGAAAGAAAAAATGGATTTCCCTTCCCAATATCTTAATGGATCGGGAAATCTATCCGGAGTTACGGGGAAAGGTCCAGCCAGAACAGGTGGCGTCAATGGTGAAAATGCTATTAGAACAAAAAACAGTTGATATTGTCATTCCTGAGGATGATTTCCCTTCGTCCGCTTCACGAACCATATCTCGGCTGATTCAGGAGAGATGGGCATGTTAATCGGGAAAAGCTTATACCGACTGCTTCGTTATCTCAAGCCTTACGGTATGCTAGTGTTGGGTGGGCTGATCATGGCTGCTTTAGGAGCGGGAATGAACCTCACCCTCCCCTGGTTGGTCAAGGTGATCATCGATCAAGTTCTCATTCAAAAAAATATGACGTTATTGTTCTTGGTTTCAGTTGGTATCATTTTCATTTTTTTTATAAAAGGGGTCACTTCTTATCTACAAAATTTATGGGTTTCCAAAGCCGGATTTCGTGTGATCACCAAGCTCCGTTCCGAGCTCTATCAGCACCTTTATTCGCTTTCGGCTTCATTCTTTCAAGAGAATCCCACTGGAGATATCATTTCCCGCATGACCAACGATGTGACCAATATTCAAAACCTGTTTTCTCAAACCTTTATGAATATTTTTATGGACCTTCTGATTCTAATTGGCTCGATTGTAGTGCTTTTTTTCATTAACTGGAAACTTGCTGCTTTATCGATCATCATTTTTCCTCTGGTGGGTTTTAGTATTGATTATCTGGGGAAGAAAATAAGAGGAGTCTCTCACCTCCTTCAATCCAAAACTGCGGTCCTCACTCAATTGATAGAGCGAGCCATATCCGGGATTAAAATTATCCAATCCTATGTGAGTGGACATTATGAAGTTGAAAAATTTGAAAAAGAAAACGAGTTGAATTTTTATTTGGCCATGAAACAGGCGAAAACCAAAGCCTTGTTAACTCCCCTGGTTGAATTGGTATCATCTTTTGGAGTGACAGCGGTAATCTGGTATGGTGGTCGAGAAGTAATTTTTGGAAGACTCACTCCGGGAGGGTTAGTTGCCTTCCTTGGATATCTGGCCACAGCTGCCGCTCCACTTTCACACTTTTCCAACGGGATCCAAGTTTTACAACAAAGTCTGGCATCAGCAGAAAGAATATTTGAAATACTTGATACCTCACCCCAGATTCAGGATCAACCCGATTCAATACCGATTGATGGGGTTCAACACGGGATTCAATTACGAGATATTTATTTTTCCTATGGTGGGGAAACCATCCTTAAAAACTTCTCATTATGTGTTTTAAAAGGTGATAAAGTTGGGATCGTCGGACCAAGTGGTGCCGGAAAAACCACTCTCATTAACCTGCTCTTACGTTTTTATGATCCCGAACGGGGAACAATTGAAGTTGATGGAATTGATATCCGTAAGATCAGAATAACCTCTTTCCGGCAACAAATCGGAGTGGTTCTTCAAGATTCCCTGATATTAGGTGGTACAGTTCGGGAAAATATTCTCTATGGGAAGCTGAATGCAACCCCGGAAGAGGTGATTGAGGTAGCCAAGCGTGCTCATGCACATGAATTCATCAGTCATTTGGAAAATGGGTATGATACTGATTTAGGTGATTGGGGAAACCGGCTTTCCGGTGGACAGAAACAGCGGATCGCTATCGCCCGTGCTCTTTTAAAGAACTCACCAATTCTTATTTTCGATGAAGCGACTTCGAACCTCGATCCGGAATCGGAAGATTATATATTAGATACTATAAAAAATGTTGGGAAAGAAAAAATTGTCATTCTGATTGCCCATTCCTTGCGAATGGTCAAAGATTTGGACCGTATCGTGTTAATAAAGGACGGTGAAATTCTTGGAATGGGAACCAATCAAGAGCTTTTAATGAACAATCCTTACTACTGCAAAATTTTTGGGAGAGACCTTCATTGAGGACGAGACAGCTATTTCAGGCTGCCTCGGTAAAGATTCCGAATGTGAATCAGTGCGGGGCGGTATTCTTGACTGGCATAGTCAGGATAGGTATATTCGAATGGTCGAAAATCTCCCTTTTCCCAGCGAATGGTGGCTTCAGCATAAATTCCCTTACCAATATAAACCCGATGTGAAAAGTTCTTGGTAGTGGCTAAGACAATTTTCCCACCATCGAAATATCCGGGATCAAGGTTGATTTTTCTTGGTTTTTGTTCGTTGCCGGTTGATGTTTCAAGGGTATTGGTGAATATTTTCCGATCGGCTAAATAACCTGGATCCATGAGGTCGTGGAAAACCAGAAAAACCCGTTTGAGTTTTTCCCCGATATCCCGATAATAATCGGTCTGAACAAAATTGATTTCTTCGCTCATCCATTCAATCGGGCCGAATTCATTTTCCAGATGGGGAAGAACCTGATTGAGAACGGAATGATCCTCAAAGAGCACGGCAATAAAAAACTTTACAGGAGATGGTTGTTTGATAGCTCCCATGCGATCGTCCTCTCTCTCAGCGATTCTTTTTATTCAACATGATACCCTTTTTTCTTCATTACAAAAATCTCTATCCTGGAAATACACCAGGATACCAGCCTACGGCGTAAGATAAAAAGATTGAAAAGATAAAAAAAACAATAAGGATAGACCCTCATGCCACGTTGTGGCACCATATGACAATGAAAACTTCGACGCAATAGATTTTTATGGTGGGTATCGACACCATCCGTCATTCCCGAATTTATTAATCGGGAATCTAAGTCTTTTTTACTTTACTTTAGACCCCTGATAGAAACATTCAGGGGTGACGATTAATATCGAATTTTGTGATAGTTTCCAGGATAGACCCTCATATTTCCATCTTCATATGGTGCCGCTATGCGACATGAGGGTCTATTCTTAAAATATGATGAGTCAACATCCATGCCAGGACAATACCTGAGAACTATAAAAAATGAAAAATCATCCTGTTTTCTGATGACATTTGAAATGGGCATCGATGTCTTTTCATGTTACAATAAAATGAATTGAATTTGAAGGGGTGATGACCGTGACTTTGCGATTTTCACCGGGTGAAGTTCTTGATATGGCAGAAGAGCTCGAACGGAGAGGAATTGCATTTTATGCAAATCTTGTCAAACAAACCAATGATCCAAAATCCAAAGAAATCTTCACTTTTTTAGAAGAAGAAGAAAAAAGGCATCTTGATTATTTCCAAAAAATCAAAAGCGATCTCAATGCGAATGCCGACTTCTTTCCAGACACCATGGATGAAACGATCAACTATTTAGGTTCAATCATAGAAAATGGAGTATTGGGGAAGGTCCTCAAAGGTGTTGATCTCATGCATGGAGATACCAGCGTGATCAAAGCTTTGGAAGTTGGTATTGAAGTGGAAAAAGAAAGTGTTCTCTTTTATCAAGGCATGGATATCATGATTCCTGCTTCCAAGAAAGAATGGTTGAATAAAGTGATTCAGGAAGAAAAAAAGCATTTTACCATTTTAACGGGAATGATGAAGGACCTGATGGCGACATCCCAATAAATAAAACTTAATATTAACCAAATCAGAAGGCGGTTGAGATTTCGATAAAGAAGGAGATTGAGAAGGTTGAATATGCGGAGGGTGATGATATTTATTGAAAACCTGTATCAAGAGTTAGAACTCTGGTATCCACTCTTGCGTCTCAAAGAAGAGGGAATTGAAACCAAACTGGTTGGGAGTGGTTCCTCTGATTTGTATACTGGAAGAAATGGGTTTCCGGCTAAACCGGAAGTCACTGCTTCTTCGATAAGTGCACGTGATTTTGACGGGTTGATCATTCCCGGCGGATTTGCTCCTGATTATCTGCGTCGCTATCCGGTCGTTATCAATTTAGTAAAGGAAACTTTTCAACAGGGGAAACTGATCGGTGCTCTATGTCACGGGCCCAGTGTATTAATTTCAGCTGATATTATTCGAGGGAAACGAGTAACTGGTAATCATGCCATCCGCGATGACATCATCAATGCTGGGGCGGAATTTGTCGATATGCAAGCCGTCGTTGATGGGAATATATTAACTGCTCAGGGACCAAATGATTTACCGGTATTCATGAAAGAGGTTCTTGCCTTTTTTTGGCAGTCGAAGCCCCGTTTGAAAGAGCATTTCCCCGACGGGACACTCTATGATGCCAATCTGGATTTGGTGACCCTCTCGGATATCATTACTGGCAATCCCACCATTTTGGTATTTTTTGATTCAATAATGAGTCCAACCGCCACCAGAGTTCTTGCCAGTTATAATGAAATGATGAAGAGAATGGAGCAGATCGGAGGAAAATTTTTTGCGATCAGTTCCGACAGCATTTTTACTCTAAAAGAAATGAGCCAGAAAATGGGATTGATCTATCCTTTATTGAGTGATGTAAGCGGTACTGTCATCCGGGCTTATGGAGTAAAAGGGAAAAATGATTTAGCGGAATGGGCAGTATTTTTTATCGATAAAAACGGAGTATTACGCTATGCTGAAAGCTGCCCCGGTGGTGATATTGAGCATCTTCCAGGCTTTAAAAGGCAATTAGAAACCCTTTTTAACTATCTATAAAGTGTTTATTTCCAAGTCAAAAAGGAGGAAAATTCTATGTCGCAGCAAATGAAAGCCGCAATTATGAAAGGTATCAGGACCATTGAAATTGAATCACGCCCGATCCCACTTCCTCGAGAAGACGAAGTTCTTATCAGGATTAAAAGCGTCGGCGTCTGTGGTTCAGATGTTCATTATTTCGTCGAAGGCCGGATTGGTGATTATATTGTCAAGCCTCCCTTTCTATTGGGACACGAATGTTCCGGTGAAGTGGTTGAAATTGGGTCTCAAGTAAAAAATTTAAAACCGGGTGACCGGGTAACCATGGAACCAGGAATTCCATGTGGAAAATGTGAAAACTGTCGCACCGGTCATTATAATCTCTGTCCTGATGTCGTATTTTGGGCAACACCTCCAATAGATGGAACATTTTGTGAATATGTGGTTCATCCTGCCAATTTTACCTATCCAATTGCCGATCAGGTTTCATATGAGGAAGCTGCCTTAGTCGAACCTCTCTCGGTTGGGGTATATGCCACCCGACGGGCTCAGGTTGAACCTGGACAAATAGCTTTAGTTTTGGGAAGCGGGCCAATTGGTCTGGTTACTTTGGAAGCTTTATTAGCAAGAGGAGTCACCGAGGTCATTGCCGTTGACGTGGTTGATATGAGGCTTCAAAAGGCTAAAGATTTAGGTGCAGCTTATATTATCAATGCGAAAAACGAAAATGTTATTGAAAAAGTAAGGGAAATTACCAGGAACCGGGGAGTACACGTCGTTTTTGAAACCGCAGGAAATATCGGAACGACCCAGATGACGGTTGATGTCACCAAAAGAGGAGGCAAGGTGGTTTTGGTTGGTATTCCCTCCAAGGCCGAATTTGATTTTGGTATTATTAAGACCATCGACAAAGAGCTTGATATCTTAGGTGTTTTCCGTTATGCTAACACCTATCCCGGGTGTGTCGATCTTTTGAACTCCGGGAAAGTTGATTTAAAATCGTTGATTACCCATCGTTTCCCTCTGGAGAAGACCCAGGATGCACTGCAATTCGCCCATGAACACAAAGCGGAATCGATTAAAGTCGTTGTTAATTTATAAAAATCTTTATCAATACATTCTGAGGATGGAAACTTCGACGCAATAGATTTTTATGGTGGGTATCGACACCATCCGTCATTCCCGAATGTATTAATCGGGAATCTAAGCCTTTTTAACTTTCCTTTAGACCCCTGATAGAACCATTCAGGGGTGACTAGTAATTAGGATCCTGTGGAAGTTTCCAGGATAGACCGCCATGCCGTGAAACGGCACCATAGATGATGGAAACTTTTGGCGGTCTATCCGATCAGTTTTAGTCTTAGTTGTTTTTCATCTTACGCCTTAGGCTAAAATCCTGGCGTTTACAGGATAGGATAGAACCATTTATGCCAATTCAGAATATTCTGCTTCTCACCAATGGGTATGGCGAAGACTCTTTCTCCGCTGTCCTGCTGGAAAAGCTCATCCAACTCACCCCTGTTCATCAATTCCCAATTCATTATTTTGTTCTTCCCTTAGTCGGAAAGGGTTCGATTTTTCAAAATCTGGTTTCGGAATATCCTAACCAAATATCCCTTCTCACTCCTCCTTATTCCCTTCCCAATGGAGGAGTCTATCTTGGATCGAGATTCCAAAAAGGGATGAGATTTCTCGACGATTGTATCCATGGGAATATACAAAATGGATTTTATTTTTTACGTCAATTACGGAAAATTAAAGTGACTATTGATGCCGTCATTGGGGTCGGTGATTTCATTCCCCCTTTGGTGAATACCCTTTTTTTACAGAAAAAAATGTATATGGTGGCATGTGCCCATACCTTTTTATTAAAAAGAAAAAATGATCCACTGGAACGATTGGGTCGATTAACCGCTCATCTTTACCGTCACGCTTGCTTTCGCATTTATACTCGGGATCGCTTGACAGAAGGATGGTTTCGGCAGTTAGGTCTCCCTGCATTTTATTTGGGATTTCTTGGCCCCGATATGGGAAAGGTTAGGGAAGATCGAAGGACGATTGTATTGTTACCCGGTAGCCGTGAGGATTGGAAAGAGAATCTTGATTTCTGTATGCGGGCGATTCAGGAAACCAAAAGTGAGGTATTCAAAGGGTATCGTTTGCATATTGTCTTTTCTCCAGGTAGAAGTGAAGAGGAAATTCAATCATTTTTAGCTGAACATCCTGAAAACGAATCAATTCAGTTTTCTTGGAGCCGGGGTGATTACTTCCATCATCTTTTCCGTTCAGTACTGATAGTAGGTTTTGCCGGGACAGCACTCGAGCAAGCAGCTTTTTTGGGAATACCTTCTATCGAACCCTGGAGAAAGGAAGCACTTCAAGCCAATCAAGATTTTATCGAAAACCGGCAAAAACTCCTGCTGGGGGAGGCGCTCATTCCCGGTGGGAATACGCCTTCACAACTCTCGCAAATATTAGAAAACACTCTTATTCACCTTTCTGATCGGCAAAAAGAAGCCTCGGCTTTCAGCCAACGGGTCTGGGAAGGGAAAACCAATGCCGGATTAGCGATCGCCAAGGATATTTTGTCAAATTTACTTTTGTAGGAGCACCTTCCTGGTACGAATCAAGAATATCGCAGCCGGGTTGCTGCTCCTACCGGTATCGATAAAAATTTTTCGCCAGGTCTCATTCTATTCTCTCACTTAAATGACAATCTCATCCAATAACGACGCATTGACTTCCTGAAGTAGGGTTCGTGCCTGCTGAATGTCCTCGACCCGTATCACCACATAGGCTTTTTGACCTTGAGGAGAGACAAAAGCATAGAGATATTCGATGGAGATTTGATGGGAGGTGAGGATGCCTACAATATCAGCCAGTCCGCCGGGACGGTCTTCGATGCCTACCGATAGAATTTCGGTGAGAGTGGCGGTAAAGTTCTCTTTTCGGAGTTTTTCAACCAACTGTTCAGGTTTTTCAACGATAAAACGGAGCACCCCAAAATCGGCGGTATCAGCGAGAGAGAGTGCTCGCAGGTTAACTCCCCATTCTTTAAGTTTTGCCAGGATGGCGTGGAGGCTTCCTGGTTTATTTTCCAGAAAAACTGAAATTTGCTTCATGATGATCCCTCTTTTTTCCGCAAATCTATCACCCGCTTGGCTTTTCCTTCCGATCGGGCGATGCTTTTTGGTTTAGTTAGCTTAATGGAACACGAGATATTCAGTTCCGCCTTCATTTTTTCTTCCATTCTTTTCTTCAGGTTTTCCAATACTTTTATTTCATCTGAGAAAATTTCAGAAGAAACTTCAACTTCCACCTCGACTTTGTCCAGGAAGTTTTCCCGGGTAACGATAATCTGGTAGTAGGGTTCGATCCCGTCGAAACTAAGGATAACACTTTCGATCTGAGATGGATACACATTCACCCCGCGGATAATGAGCATGTCATCGGTTCGTGAAGTGACTCGTTTCATTCTGACCGTGGTTCTGCCACATCGACATTCATCGTAGGAAAGAGACGATATATCGCCGGTTCGGTAACGAATAACCGGGGTTCCTTCTTTGGTGAGAGTCGTGAATACTAATTCTCCAATATTTCCTGGGGGAAGTGGCTTTCCGGTTTGGATATCGACTATCTCGGGAAGGAAACAATCCTCCGAAATATGGAGACCCTGGTGTATTTCACACTCATAAGCAACTCCCGGCCCGATCACTTCGCTTAATCCGTAGATATCAAAGGCACGAATCGGCAGTTTTTTTTCGATTTCAGTTCTCATTTCCTCAGACCATGGTTCAGCGCCAAAAATACCCAGCCGGAAAGCAGTTTGATTCCATTGTACCTGATTTTCTTTGGCGACTTCTGCCAGATAAAGCGCATAAGATGGTGTGCAGCATAGGACAGAAATCCCGAAATCCTTGAGGATTTGGATTTGACGTAAGGTATTCCCGCTCGACATGGGAACTACCGTAGCACCAAGCTTTTCCGCTCCATAATGAACTCCTAACCCACCGGTGAATAAACCATATCCGAACGCGACTTGAATGATATCTTCCTCGGTTACCCCACATCCGCAAAGAGTTCGCGCTAAAAGCTGGGACCAGGTTTCAATATCGTTACGAGTATACCCAACCACGGTTGCCGAACCGGTGGTGCCGGATGAAGAATGAATCCGGACAATATTGCGCAAAGGTTCAGCAATGGCACCAAAAGGATAAACATTTCTCAGATCTTGTTTGGTGGTAAAGGGGAGATGCTGAAGATCTGTTAATGATTGGATATCGTAAATGTTTATACCGGCCTGTTCGATTTTTTGCCGGTAATAGGGGAGATTGTGATATGCCCGAACCACAGCTTTCTTTAGCCGATTGAGCTGGATTTTCTCCAAATCTTCGCGCCGCATCAATTCATAATATTCATCCCAATACGTAATTGTCACCCCCTTGTCTTCTTTTTATTGTATGAATTTTCTTTCAGTTTGCAACCAATTTAAAACCAAATCTCACAATATTTTTAAAAATTTGTGAGAAAAATAAAAAAATCATTAAAAAAGTGTGTCATTCAAAATCAAGGTGAGATACAATATCAAAAACAACGTTTTAGGAGTGGTTTTGATGCAGGAATTATCTTCAATTTGGATGAATGGTAAAATGGTTGACTGGAAGGACGCGACGACCCATGTTTTAACTCATGCCCTCCATTATGGTACGGCGGTTTTCGAAGGGATTCGGTGTTACAAAACGGTTAAAGGATCTGCAGTCTATCGGCTGCGAGATCATATCGAAAGATTGTTTGATTCGGCACGTATTATTAAAATGTGCATCCCCTATACACAGGAAGAGTTTTGTCAGGCATGCCTGGAAACCATTCGAAGCAATAAGGTTGAGGAATGTTACATTCGTCCCCTGGTTTTTCGCGGCTATGGAGAAATGGGAGTGGATCCCACCTCGTGTGAAGTTTTTGCCGCGATCGCGGTTTGGCATTGGGGAGCATATATGGGAGAAAAAGGTATTCAGCACGGCATTCGCGCCAAAATTTCGTCATATACCAAAAATTCTATGAACGCCAGTTCCCCCCGGGCAAAAACCAGCGCCAACTATCTCAATTCCGCTTTGGCCAAAACTGAGGCGAAAGAATTAGGCTACGATGAGGCAATCCTGCTCGATATGTATGGGTTTGTTTCCGAAGGAAGTGGAGAGAATATTTTCATGGTCAAAAAAGGAGTGATATACACTCCTCATCAGTATTCTATTCTTTTAGGGATAACCCGCGATACCGTGATTCGGCTTGCCCTCGATTTAGACTATGAAGTACTGGAAACCAATTGCACCCGGGATGATCTCTATCTCGCCGATGAAGCGTTTTTTACCGGAACCGCTGCTGAAATTACCCCAATCGTAGAAGTTGATGGTCGACCAATCGGCACAGGTAAACCGGGACCGGTCACCCGTCGGTTGCAAGAATTGTACTTCCGAGTGGTTCATGGAGAAGAAGAAGCCTATAAAGATTGGCTGGATTTTGTATACGAAAAAAAGGAGAATTGACCTATGAACTCACAACCGGCAGATTTTTTCCAATCTTATCGAGATAGTCTTAAAAAGTTAAAAGAAAAATCACCGAAAACCATGGAAGGGTTTAATGCTTTTTATCACCAGGTCATGACCGAGGGGATTCTTGACTCAAAAACGAAAGAACTTATCGCCCTTGGTATCGGGGTAGCTATTCACTGCGAAAACTGCATCTGGTTACACACTCGTGGAGCATTAAAAATCGGTGCGAGCCCTGAGGAAATTATGGAAGCGGCGAGTGTAGGAGTGGTCATGGGAGGAGGCCCAGCATTTACTCAACTTCCCCTCGTTCAGAAAGTTTTGGATATTTTGGAAGAAAAAAAGAGCTGACATTTTCCCCGAGGAATCAGTTTTCCGAAGGTCGTTTCGAATTCATCAAGTAGTGCAGTAATTCCGATTCTGGAGTTAAAATGAGGATATCCCGGCTGGTGAGGGTTTTTTCATAGGTTTCAAGCGTTTTCTGAAAGGCGTAAAATTCCGGGTCCTGCTTGAAGGCTTCGGCGTATATCCGCAATGCTTCAGCTTCACCTTGTCCACGCAGAATCTTCGACTGTTTTTCGGCTTCGGCGATGATCAGGGTCTTTTCTTTATCGGTTTCGGCTCGGAGCTTGATGGCTTCTTCCTGCCCTTCAGAACGGTATTGCTTTGCCTGCCGTTCCCTCTCAGTTTTCATCCGCTGGAAAACAGCTTCTTCGTTTTGCTGAGGCAGGTCGGCTCGTTTGATGCCGACATCAATGATTTCGATGCCGAAAGCCGATGCTTTGCGGTTCGAATTGATAACGACGGTATCCATCACCTCTCGTCGCTTCTTTGAGACCAGATCAAAGAGTGGGATACGGCCGATTTCGGCTCGTAATTCAGAATAGACAATGTCGTCGATACGAACCATTGCTCCTGATTCGCTGACTACTGTTTGGAGAAAAAGCAGAGGATCGACAATACGCCAACGAACATAATTGTCAATCACCAGGGTTTTTTTGTCTTCGGTAATGACTTCTTCTGGGGGAGAGTCATAATCAAGAATTCTTTTTTCGAAAACATAGATGACCTGCAGGGGGTAAGGGAGTTTGAGGTGAAAGCCGCTTTCTTTAACCACGGCAACCGGCCTTCCAAATTGGAGAATCACTCCCTGCTCGGTTTCATCAAGAACAAACCAGGGTTTGGTGATTGAAAAAAGTATGATGATAACGAATAAAATAATTATCTGTTTTATAGTTGATTTACTGATTTGCACCGGTTAAACCATCCTTTCCGGTTAAAGGGAGAAATTTGAGAATGTCTTGGGTTGATGCTGAACTATCAAAGAGATATTTTTGCACCAGGGGAAGCACTTTCTGCATGGTCTCAAGATAGAGTCGGGTGCGGGTGACATCCTGATTCAATGAGTATTCTTTCAGCACCTGGAGAAAACGGGAGGTATCACCTTCGGCTTCCTTCACGATTTTTTCCTGAAAGGCCTCTGCCTCTTTGATGATTTGTTCGGCTTGACCTCGAGCGTTCGGGATCACTTCACTTCGATATCCTTCTGCTTCATTGACGAATCGGACTTTGTCTTCTCGAGCACTGGCTACATCTTTGAAAGCGGATATGACTGGTTGCGGAGGCTGAACGTCTTGAAGCTGAACGGCAATGATCTGTACCCCGGATTGGTAGCGGTCAAGAATGGATTGAATGAGAGTTTTGGTTTCTTCTTGAATCACGCCTTTTCCCGAGGTGAGAATTTCATCGATTTGCTTTTTCCCTACGATTTCACGGAGAGCCGATTCGGCAGCTTTTTTAACGGCAGCATCGACATCTTTCACTTTAAATAAAAATTGATAAGGATTACTGATCCGATATTGTACTGTGTATTGACAATTGACGATGTTTTCGTCACCGGTAAGCATCAGCGATTCTTCGGGAAAATACTGGTAGCGAGGTATGGGATCGGTACTCAAGGTTTTAAAACCGATTTCGGCTCGTCGTACCTCGGTGATTTTTGGTTTGATGACCGTTTCAAAAGGGTAGGGGATGTGGTAGTGAATACCGGGAGGTACCTGTCGCACGAACTCGCCTAAAAACTTCACCATCCCGACTTCATCGGGACCAATAACATAGATTCCAGTAAGAAGATACAGCCCGAGAAAAATCAGGACAACGATGTAACCGAGTTTTTTGAGTAATCGGACAATTTTGGAATCGTAAATGT
>Ga0209609_10000429_pt1 | contig 25346 bp, 13 predicted proteins | sample LakKivw325mmetaG_FD_184136 | JGI IMG/M metagenome (GOLD analysis project Ga0209609, IMG submission 184136) | Anoxic lake water microbial communities from Lake Kivu, Rwanda to study Microbial Dark Matter (Phase II) - Lake Kivu water 325m metaG... | ecosystem: Environmental > Aquatic > Freshwater... | reverse complement strand
TGGCGGAGAGGGTGGGATTCGAACCCACGGTACGGCTAAAAAACCGTACAAGAGTTTAGCAAACTCCCGCTTTCGACCGCTCAGCCACCTCTCCAACAAATAATTATTATATTCAAATTTAAGAAAAAGTCAAGTTTGTTCGTTAAAACAGATAAACCAAGCAAATCTTTTTTTTTATCGTCAAAATGCTAAAATAATTTACTATGATTACTCTAAAAACGCCCTTAAGCCAATTAACCCGAGTGGGAAAAACTACGGCTAAACAATTAAAAAAATTAGGCCTAAAAACCGTTCAGGATTTAATTTGCCATTACCCTTTCCGTTATGACGATTATAGTAAAATTTTGACTATTGCCGAACTAAAAGCCAAAAAATCCGGCACTATTAGAGCAAAAATCAATTTAGTCGCCAATCATCGTTCGCCACGAAAGAGAATGATAATTACCGAAGCCATTGTTTCCGACCAAACTGACTCGCTAAAAGTAATCTGGTTTAATCAGCCATACTTAGCAAGAATATTTAAATCCGGACAAAAAATCTATTTAGCCGGCCGGATTGATTACGACGACCATTATGGTTTGCAACTGCTCAATCCCTCCTATGAAATAACCGATAAAATCCCAATTCATACCGGCCGTTTGGTGCCCGTTTATCCAACCACGGCCCGTTTAAGTCAAAAACAAATCAGGTTCTTGATTCGCCAAGCTCTATCGTTAAGCCAAGAAATAGAGGACTGGCTGCCGCGACAAATAAGAAATCAATATAATTTGACCGGTATTTCATTTGCCCTGGAACAAATTCATTTTCCGCAAAACGCCAAATGGCTAAACCGAGCTGGTCATCGTTTAAAATTTGATGAATTATTTTTAATTCAAGGGAGAAACCATTTAATTCGCCAAGAAAATAAAAACCTAAAAGCTCGGGCAATTAAATTTAAACTCCGCCAGACAAAAGATTTTGTCAAAAATCTACCGTTTAAATTAACCACCGGTCAAAGGAAAACCGCCTGGGAAATTATCCAAGACATAAACAAAGATTCACCAATGAACCGACTTTTACAGGGCGATGTAGGAAGCGGAAAAACAATTCCCGCCGTAATAGCTATTTTAAACACTTTACTTGACCATTACCAGTCAACTTATCTGGCCCCGACAGAAATTTTAGCTGAACAACATTTCAAAACCATATCCAACCTGCTAAAAAATTTCCCCTTTACCATAGGTTTGTTAACCAGAGAAAATATACTCCTGCGAGAGACGAAATCAGACGAAAATATGAAGATAAAAAAGAGCGAAATTTTAAAAAAAATAATTCAGGGAAAAATTAATCTTGTTATCGGCACTCATGCCCTTATCCAAGAAAAAGTTAAATTTAAAAAATTAGCTTTAGCCGTAGTTGACGAGCAACATCGCTTTGGGGTAGCTCAACGAGCCGCCTTGGTTAAACAATCGTCAATGGCCAATGGCCAAATAGCCCCCCACCTTCTTTCAATGACGGCTACGCCAATTCCCCGCTCAGTCGCCCTGACTCTCTATGGCGACCTTGATTTGTCAATTATCGATGAGATGCCGCCCGGACGGAAAAAAATTATCACCAAAATAGTCAAACCAAATGAAGTAGAAAACGTTTATCGATTTGTTAAATCAGAAATTGAAAAAAAACGACAAATCTTTGTTATTTGTCCTCTAATTGACCCTTCTGATAAACTGGGGATTAAGTCAGTCAAGGAAGAATATATAAAATTATCTGAAAAAATCTTCCCTGATTTTAAACTTGGCTTCCTTCATGGAAAACTAAAATCTGACAGAAAAGAAAAAATTATGAAAGACTTTGCTCAAAATAAGATCAGCATTCTTATTTCCACAACTGTAGTTGAGGTGGGGATTGATATTCCCAATGCCTCAATAATGATTATTCAGGGAGCGGAACGCTTCGGCTTGGCTCAACTTTATCAATTGCGGGGACGAATTGGTCGAAACCAGCATCAATCTTACTGTTTTTTGTTTTTAGGATCTGGAAACGACTACGCTGCTGACAGGGAAAATTCGGCCACCGAAGAAACGGGAAGAGCAAGACAAAGGCTAAAGGCCTTATTAACAGCTGAAAACGGCCTGGAATTAGCGGAAAAAGATTTAGAAATGCGCGGCCCGGGCCAAATTTTCGGCAGTAAGCAATCAGGGTTCCTAACCGACCTAAAAATAGCCAAACTTTCAGATACGGAAACCATTAAACAAACTCAGCAAGCGGCCAATCAAATTTTCAACCAAGATCCAACCCTAAATAAATACCCCCTGCTCAAAAATAAAATAAATGAGCTAATTCAAATAACTCACTTAGAATAGAAATAAAAAAATATTTATCTTTTACTACCGGCTTTTCACTGAAGTTGAACAACGGCTTCGCCCAGATTCTTAACCTGGACGATTTTTATCCTGTTAAATTGCGGCTCTCCCACCCCCCGCCTTGTCGAGGGTTTAACAGGATAAACTTTTGAAACTTCTTCCAGACCCTTGTCCTTAGGACAAATTATCTTTTTAAACCCTATTTTAATCGCCTGTTGAATTCTCTTTTCCGGCCAAGTGACCGCTCTAATCTCTCCGCCTAAACCGACCTCTCCAAAGACGACAATCCCCGGGTCAATAGGCTTATTTTTAAAAGCGGAAATAATAGCCAAGGCTACCGCTAAATCCGCGGCTGGCTCGTTTACTTGAAGTCCGCCGACGATATTAATATGAATATCCTTATTGGATAAATTCAGCCCCAAACGTTTGCCAATCACCGCAATTAAAAGAGATAAACGTTTCAAATCAAAACCACTGCACTTCCTTTGCGGATACTTAAAAGAAGTCGGCGAGACCAAAGCTTGGACCTCAACTAAAAAAGACCGGTCGCCCCGAACCACCGAACTAACCGCTGAACCGCTAATTTTCAAATCTCTGTTCTCTAAAAAACGGGCCGAGGGATTTTCTACCTGTTCCAACCCGGTCGACTGCATTTCAAAAACGCCGATTTCGTTAGTTGAACCAAAACGATTCTTTATTGCCCGCAAAAAACGAAAATGATGATAAGGGTCTCCCTCTAAATATAAAACAGTATCAACTAAATGTTCCAATGTCTTCGGCCCGGCCACGATTCCCTCTTTGGTAACATGCCCAATGATTAAAACTGCCGTCTGAGTCTTTTTGGCTATTTCAACCAACTGGGCCGCCGCCGCTCTAATTTGATTAGCGCTGCCGAATTTAGAATCGACCCCCGACGAGGTTATGGTCTGAATTGAATCAATAACGACTAAATTTGGTTTATATTTCTCCAAAGAATCAGCAATGGCCTTAATTTCTGTTTGTCCTAAAAACTTTAAATTTTTGCCTGAAATATCCAGGCGATCTAAACGCAGTTTCATCTGCTCGGCGGATTCCTCGCCGCTGACATAAAGAACACCCCCTCTATTTTTCCCTTTTTCGATTTTTTCCGCTATTTGTAAAACTAGGGTTGATTTGCCAATTCCCGGCTGACCGCCAAGCAAAATAACGCTGGACTGGACAATCCCACCGCCTAAAACTCGATCCACCTCTTCCAACCCTGTCTTTATTTTAAAAAATCCTTGCTTTTTAATAAGGCTAAAATCAACTATTTTAACATTTTTCTCGTTCTCTCTGCCCCGACCAGAGACCCTAAAATCAGCCGGATTCTGTTCAGCAATCGTCCCCCAAGCTCCACATTGCAAACACTGGCCCAACCATTTAGGAAATTGAGCTTGACATTTTGAACAGACAAAAATAGACATAATTTAAAAAAATCCAAGCACCAAAATACAATTACCAAACAAATCTCAAGATCCAAGACTCAAGCCGTTTGGTTATTTGGTCGTTGGTTATTTCAATTTAAGACTTCTTAGACGCTCGGTATTTTTATCAACAAAATAAAGATATTGTTCGTCAGACGATAAATAAATATCCTTAACATTATAACCGCCCATAGCTCCTTCGGCCAAAAAAGTAATCTCTCCGGTAAAAGCGTTAATTTTATAAAAGTCATCGCGCGAATTTTCAGCTAATTCCGGAATCAAACCAGCACCTTCAGGCAGTTCCTCTGGAACGGCACAATAAAGAAAGGCTCCACTATTGTTAAAAGTACATTTATGGGCCCAAGTAGCCAGATTAACATTTATTTTGTTTTTGCCTATTGATTCCCCTTGAGCGTCAACAATATAAAGGCGAGGCTGGTAATCAGAATTATCGCTATAAACGCTATAAACGATTTTATCGCCATAGGGCGACCACTTAGGTTCAAATCCGCGACCGTCAATGACAAGAGATTTGAAATTTTCCTGATGCTGACCAATCAGCAAAATCTCCTGCTCCCAAGTTCCTCTCGGGTTGCCAGTAGCGGAGAAGGCGGCGACTTGACCATTGGGAGACCAAGAAACGATAACTTTATCAGCATTATCCCCCATATGTTCAATTGGTTTGGCCTGACTGCCATCCGACCCGGCAACAGCCAACCAAGTGTTTTCCGGATACTGGCTCATTGATTTAAAAACAATCCTGTCTCCACCCGAATCCCAAGAAAATTCCTGCCAATTTTTGGGCAGGGTATACTGCTTTTCTTTGCTAAAATCATACATTACTTTAAATCCGTCGGGGTATTCGATAATAGCCTTTTCTTTGGTCGGCGCCCAATTTATATTCTCGACGTCATAGAAAATCTGGTCAGTCAAAAGCTTTTTGTTGCCTAAATTATCAATTTCATAAAAGTGACCCGACTGCTCGTCATAATAAAAATTACTCATCCCGTCACTGGAAAGCGTCGCTCCCTTAACCGGGTCGTCGGAAATGGGTGTAATCCATGTTCTCCCGCCCTGAGCTATTTCGTCAATTTGAGGGACAATCATTTCAGCCAATGGAGGCGCGAGCTCCTCCTCTTCCTCTATCCACTCAGTCGCCGGCAGACCCTCTTGAATTCTTTGTTCAATAGTCATCTTTTCCCAATCGTCCCTGGTAACGGGCAGATGGGGAGGGGTGATTTCCTCCGTCGGCGGAATTATTTCTTCTGGCGGAACTGGCGCCTTACGGAAAAAAACAAAATACAAAAGCCAAGCAACGCCGATAACAATAATAACGAACAATACTATAACTAAAATTTTTTTATTTTTTTTAGACATAGTAACGCTTCGCTTATCCGCTAATCAGCGGACTAAATTCTAAATTCCAAATTAAATTCCAAGGGAAAAATACTTTTAAGGCCTAATTTTTCGGCGCTTAACATTAGGGATTAGTCGGATATCGACTATTTTCCAGAAATCAAGCCAAAATCCAACATTAATACGGGTTAGGGAAAGGGAATTCCAAGGGGCAGTCCCCTTTCAAATCTGGAGAATGGGTCTCCTTACTAAGGGAGATAAGGATATTGTTCACAGTTTGTTGATCCCCATTCGTACGGGAATCCACCGCCACAAATGTCACAAACCTTTTGCCCTAAACCAATGACGGGCATAGAAGAAACATATTTACAATTTACCCCTACATCTCTGGCGCAACAACAATAAACATATTTCCCAGCCGCCCTTTTTTCCCCCTCATCCAACCCACATTTTTGTCTAACTTTACATTGATTATTATCCCATTGACAGATTGATGAAATTTTTTGACATTGCCCAGAATCCTTCGCCTCGGCACAAGTACTAATTTCCACCAGTTTTATTTTTTCTGCTATTTTAGCAAAGTCGTCAACTTTTACCGACAAATGATAATGTTTTACGCCTCCACCCGTTTCGTCAAGAAACAATCCGGAGCAAGTTCTAGTTAACGCTTTAAGGTTTCCTTTATATTTAGGCTCTTCAAAAAATCTAAAGTCAGCCGCATATGACCCATTAATTTCTGTCCCATAGCCATAATGGGCTGAATTTCTCTCATGCGCGCAGATATTTGAATTAAATGAATCGCGGCATTTCGCCAGCCCCGCGTCATCGCTTATTGAGGTGATTATCAATTGCAATCTATTTTCCGCTACCTGATTGTATAAAAATAGACACTGGAGAAAAAGGGTTAGGGTGGGCGAGGCATCTTGACATTGAGATGACTTTATGCCCGCCGTTTCAATCCCCCCACAACTTCCCTCGCAGGAGGGGAGACCTTCTCCCTCTGACCCACATTTTCCCCCTCCCAATAACATCCCTCCAGATTCTTCTTTTTTTATCTTCGTCAAGCTCAAACTTTCAAGTCTAACCAAAGACGGGTTGATAAGATTTAAAAGAGTGTAAGAACCGACAGCCAATAAAATGCCGAGAAGGGCAGAAAAAATTCTTTCTTTAGCGGCGGTAATTTTTGTTGCGTTGCCGCCCGCGGCCATCCATTGAAAACCGCCAAAGATAATCATAACAATACCAATCACAATGATAGCGCCAATCGCCCAGTTGTAAAAAGCGTTAAGATAATGGGCAAAGGTTGTCGGGGTTACCGGTATCGCCGCACCCGGGGCAATGGTGGTCGTCCCGATTTTTCCTCCGGGGATTCCAACCTGAGGCTCGAAAATAATGTCTTTAGCCAAAGCAAAATCAGACAAGATTAAAAACTCAATAATAACCAATAAAACGATAATTGTCTTAAAATTTATCCGTGGCATATATATATTCTTCTTTATTCTGTCCGAAATAACGATCTAATCAATTCCCAGGCTATTCCCGGGAGCGCTTTAATCAATTCTTTCCATGTATCCCAATCATAAGCCATAACAATAATGCTAAATATGACCAAAATAACCAAAACAATCGTTAAAAAAATCAAATCAAGAATAAAAACAATAACAATCTCTAACAAAGATAGCTCCGGCGTCAGTTTAGATTTTAACCAATTGCCTAAAATCAGCTGCCCGTTCATGACGACAAAAGTGACAATTAAACCGACAATCGTTATCCCAGTCGTGCCATTGACAATCCGATAAATGGTTCTTAGCCGTCTCATCGCCCCTTGCTCCTGGTCAACCTCTCTTGTTATCTTACCGCCGAAACCCCCTCCCGCTGTCTTAGCCTCGCCCTCTTTGGCTCTTTCCTCTCTTAGTCTGGCGGCAATAGCCCTTGGCGAACGGGAGACTGCCCGATCATCTCCTTCGCCTTTTTCTGTTTGGTCAGTCTCCCCCCGGGCTTTTGATTCTTCAGCCCTCGTTCCCCCCAATGCCGGAGCGGCTTTCATTTTTTCAGCCATTTGTTTTTGTTTCTCAATTTGCTGCTCACGCCAAAGCTGACGCTTTTGCTCTTGTTCTTGTTGAGCAATATCAATAACCATAATCCCTAAATCTTAATCACTAAACTCAATACTGTCAACTTTCCATCCTTCTCCCTGTTTAAGCATTATTAGCCTGACCGTTTTCTGCAAAATGTTTGTCTCCCCCGGACGCATCTCCTGTTCCTGAACTTGGGCGACAAAAACGGCCTGAACGTCAGGAACAAACTCGCTAAGGTCGATAGAACCAATTTTGACAATAAAAGAGAAAAAATCCTGTTGCTGTCCCGGTCCTTGGGCAATCTTCATTGAAGTCTCCCCAGCCAATTTCTCGCTCATTAAGGGCAATAATTCCTTTAGGTTTTGATACCCGCTATCCAAAGAATAGGTTCCATACCTTTCAATAAAAGCTCTTGCTTGAACGATTAATTGGGTTTTAAGCACCGCTTCCCGGTCAACCGTCGGTGTCTCTGTTTTACTCTCTCCCGAAGATTTTTTTTCTTCTGTCTCTGATTGAGGACTGGCCAGCTTTTTAGACCACCAATTTGTTTTAAAACCCCAAATTAAAATTACCGCCACCAAAATAACAATTATGACGATAATAATGATATTTCTTTTAGACATAAGCCAAATAATTTAAGAATTAAAAATCAAAATGACAATTCGGCTCGCATTCATTGCTATTTTTCCTCTTCTTGGGCAAATTCCTGTTTAGCTTTTTCAATTTCCAATAATTGTCTTGGATCGGAAGTAATTAACTGGTCTTCGGAATAAGAAGCCACCACTTTAATCGCCGCATGCTTTGTCCCGGCGAAAAATATGCCTTCGCCAACTCCGCTCTCTAAAAGCAGATATTTCTCCCCTTCAGTCAACATAAATGTTTTGGCCACTGTATCAATCGCCGCCGGCGATTGTCTTAGAAGCAGCTGCATGGCGGAATTGGTCACAATAGCCCGGCCATAAGGGGAATTTAAAAAATCATTAACGTCCTGAGTAACGGTGGTCACCCCTAAATAATATTTTCGGCAACGTTTAACTAAAGCGAAGATAAACTTAGCCGAATCCTCGTGCTGCATCAACCACCAAGCCTCATCAATCAACAAAATTCTTTTTTTCATTTCTGAACGAACAATGTTCCAAATATAATTAATAATTGTATAAATAGCCATCGGCCTCAATTCATCTTCCAGGTCGCGGACAGAAAAAACCACTAATTGATTATCCATTTTGACATTGGTCTGATAATTTAAAAAACCGGAGAAGGTGCCAGTAGTATACTTTTTCAGCCGTTCAGCTAAATCAGCCCCCCCCTCCATCCCTTCTAAAACCTCCTGAAGGTCGCTCATCGTCGGCGTTTCTATTTGGGCTAAATCGCAACCCGGAACAATATCCTTTTTAGCATAGGTCTCCAAAAGAGCCCGGTCAATCAAAGAATCTTCTTGGGGGGTAAACCCCTTAACGCCTTCTTTAGTATATTCGCCAATCATAATTTTCAATAGTCCTTTGACGGCAATGACGCCGGACCGAATAATATCGGTTGTTTTTTCATCCCTGCTTTGGGCTCTGGGTAAATCAAAGGGATTAACTTTCGCTTGCGAAGCCAGAGAGATATTGACGTAAGTTCCGCCGGCCGCATCAGACAAATGCTCATACTCTTTTTCCGGGTCAATAATAATCACCTCTGTCCCTATCATTAAAGAGCGAACGACCTCCAATTTAGTAAAATATGATTTTCCAGACCCACTGGTGGCAAAAACCGTAAAATTCGCATTAGGCATAGAAAACCGGTCAAAAAGAATCAAACTGTTATTATGGCGGTTAACCCCGTAAAGAACGCCATTGTCCGAAGTTAGGTCGGCTGAAATAAACGGAAAACTTGAGGCGCAAGGAGACGAGTTAATATTAACCGAAACCATTATCTTGTCGTTGACTAAAGGCAGAGTAGAATCAAAACCCTGCTCAGACTGATAAAAAGCCCGCCGGGTATAAACAAGTTTTGAAGCAAACAAATTTTCTACCCTCTCAGTTAATTCATCTAACTCTTTCGCGCTTTTAGCATAAATAGTGACATATAATGAAAATTGAAAAAAATGTTCAACTCCGGTAGTTAAATCATTTCTCAATCTTTCAATGTCTTGCAGGGCGGTTATTTTAACCGGGTCTTTAGGCAATCCCTTTTCCTGCTCCGCGCTCAAATCCGCTTCAATGTTGCCAACCCTTCTTTGCAGTTGTTTGAGAATGATTTTTGCCTCAATTGGATAGAAAAACATCGCAATGTCCACCGAGGCGTTGAAGTCAATAATCGGGACAAACCAACCGACAGAAATATAACGGGGGAAAGCAGAGACAAAAATAGTCCGCAAATACCGGTCGCCCAATTGAAGATACATTGGATTAACCTTTAAAGATGACGGCGCGATTAAATCGTGGACAGAAACCAACCCCCGACGATAAGCCTCTTCTGTTTCCAAAATTTCCTCAACCTGCTTATCTTTTTTGGTTTTTGTTTTGCCCTTTCCTTCGGTAAAGGACTCTTGTTCAATTGTTAGCTCCTTGAGAGCCGACGGCTGGATAGCCATAATTTGATACTTTATTTTTTATCTTTCCACCCTCAAATTTTCTATTTCTGTCAAACTTTGCATTTCTGACTCGGTTGGATTATAAATATTATAAAAAAGTTCAATTAAACTCTGGGTGTCAAGCGGAACCGCTTTGAGCCCCAAACTTGATAATTCAGAAACGACTTTGTCAACCCTTCTAAAGAGCGTTTCCCGATATTTTTCAAATTTTTCCCTTTTAACTTTGACGACTTCGGCCGTTTTGAAAAGACCGATGGCTCTGGAAAAAAATCCCCGCTTTTTGTCGCCCAAGGGACTATAAGAAACAACGATTAAAAACCGCCGACTCATTATTTCGCCAAGCTCAACCAACTCTCTGACAAAGTCTATATAGTCGGCCATTTGCGCGCCGAGCAATTCGTTGGTCTGTTTTTTTCTGAGTCCCTCTAAATAAATCAAATAGGGCTTTATATTAAAAGGTCTGGACTGAACAATAATCTGCAAAGGGAAATCCAAGCTATTTAAAAATCCGATATAACCCTGGATAATTGCCCGCTGTTCATCTTCTGACTTAAGGGTAAAATTGATCGAAGAAACCAAAAGGACGGCGCAAAAATTGCCATTTTTTAAAACAACGCAATCGTTTTTAATTTCAGAAATATCAAGATATTTTTGCGTTGAAGGGATTTTTGTTTTGCTATTTGGCATAGAGTAAATTTCTCTCTTCCTGCCCGGCCAACAAAAGGCGAATCTTAATATTTTAACATCCGTCTATTCTACTCTTCCATCTCATATTCTCCTCCAGTATCAACCGTCAAAGTAATTTGTGAAAGTCTTGAGGTTGATAAAGGTTTGCGCGAAATAACCATTTCTTTTTCTCTTGATCTCTCAACTTTTTCCCCGACTACGGGAACGAACTCCTTGCGCCAGATTCTTAAATTGGGCTTTCTTAAACTATGGCCGACATTCAAGAAAAAATAATAAACCGGCTGGTGATTAACTTTGACAAAAGCGACGGTTATGCCTAACCCTAAAATAACTACGCTTTCAATGAGAAACAAAACAAAATCGGCTAACTTATAACAAATAAAAATAAGCCCGGCGGTTATAATAAGAATAATAAACTGCTTGGGCGTAACCGGCCCAATAATCTTGCTCTCAACATCAATAAATTGCGGAACGACAAACTGCATAAACCTTGTAAAATAACCCCGGCCCGCGAATAAAACAATTAAACTTCATGTGTTACTCGGGGTATTTGGATTATTTGGATTATTTTATTTTTCAAAATCTTAATTTCTCGTTCAGTTCCACGACCGTGTTAAACTCCTCTTCGGTTAGGGTTAGATGTCCTTGTTTTTGACGTTCAACAATAATTTCTTTGACCGAAACCCCGTTATTGATTGACTCTTCGCCAATTTTTAGATAGAGCCGGTTAATCTCCGATTCTTTCCAAGCCTTAATCCCTTCGGCTTTTTTGCTTAAACCTCCTTCCTCTTCAGCTAATAAATTGATTTTATCTTGAACCATTTCAGCGGCCTGCTGGGCCGTACCCCACCGCCGCCAGTCAGCCAAGGTCAAGGTTCTTAATTCATCAACCGGACTGTAAGCTCTTGGTTTAACTTTAATCTCCTCCAATGGCTCAACTTTTTTCTCTTTTTGAGGTTGAATAACTTCAACTTCTTTTTCTTTTTGAGACTCAATTTCGGCAATCTTTTCTTGAAGGGGCAGAATTTCCTCAGCATTTTTTTCTTCAGATTCCTCGTCTTTTGACTGAAGAGATTGAACAGCCCCGACTTCTTCCTCTTTTTGGGAAGATTCGGCTTCGGCTATTTTTTCGTGAGAGGGCTGGACTTCCTCAATAACTTTCTCTTCGACCTTCTCTTCTTTTGGCTGAAAAGATTGAACAGCCTCGGCTCCTTCCTTTTTTTGGGAAGATTCGGCTTCGGCGAAAGATTCTGCGGCTTGAGTCTCGTCCGGCCCTGGCTTCTCAGCTAATTTGACCCGCGGCTTTTGTTCTTTTAAATCTTCAATAATCTCATCCACTATTTTATCATCTAGTCCCGCTCCGCCAATCTTGGGGTCTCTTTTCAAAATAATCCTTGTTTCAATTTCGCCGCGGGCATCCTGCAAAAAAGACCCGGCAATATTTTGAAAACGCTTTTTTTGGTCCGGACTGACAAAATCCAAACCTAATCCCCGAACAATATTATCTACCGCTTGGGACAAACCGATTAACGGCAACGATGGAATTTGTTCCTCTTCAATTTCTTTCTTCTCTTCTCTCATTCTTATGCTCAAAGCGGGAATTTTTGGCTCACCCAACCTAATCACATCCACCACTTTATCCCCCTCCATAATTTCCAATCTGTCCCCTCGCTTGATCGCCCCGCCCTCCTCTATTCCCTCAGGTGTCAAAGATGACAACTTTAACTTCTCATACAAAGCGACCAATCTTTTTATTTTTGCCTTTTCCTCAGAAGAAAGTTTAAGAATATTCGGATTGGCGGTCAAAAACTTCATCTGTTCCAACTGTCCGACTTCGCCCGTTCCAAAAAGCCGGTTATACTCGCCGAGCCAATTAGAAACTGTCGGCTGAACCATTTTTCCGTTAACTAAAATATCAGCCGAGGTAATCTTTTGGCTATTTTTAAGCATTGCTTCCCTTAATTCTTTTTTGTAATTATCCCTCTCCTCTAATAAAGGAACAACTAAAAACTTAACCTTTAATTCGCTTTCTAAAAGACATCCCTCTAAATTAAAAGCATCAACTAAATTTTTTTCAAACATCCTGATGACTTCGTTAAAATTCAAGAAAGGGAAAGAAATCCACCTGACCTTAACCAGCAGATTTTGCCATCTCTGCCAAAGAAGACTGTCTTTTTTCTCCAAATCAAAATAATCCCTCAAAGACGATTCTATTTTTCTCATCAAGACAAAAGACTCTTTTGTTTTGGTATATTCTAAAATGTCAGCCGCTTGTTTTTCCACTTTTTCCAAAACTGACTTGTCAGATAAATCCAATTTTTCTTCGGTCATATTTAAAATATATTTTTATTTATAGTTTCCATTTTTGCCTTTATTAGGCTGCGACAGATTCATCTTTTTTTCCTTCCCCAGACTTAGTCCCTTGTTCTTTGCCCTGGCCATACCATCTCTTCCCTTGCACCGCTTTCAAATGTCCTTTTAATTTTCCCCAATTTACCATTTGCGCCCTGTCAAGGGATATTTCCTTATTTTTTATATTCTCCTCAAGTTTTCTAAGAATCTCCGGGTGAGCTAAATATTCCTGAATCGCTTGAGGCATTCTTCCCCGGGTGACTATTTCAGAATAAATGGCGTCAAATTTATCAGTAAATACTCCTTTTACATATTCGTCCCAAAGCGGTATTCTGGAACCGTCTTTGTCTTTCCCCTCTCTAAAAAACGACCAGCGGGGTAAATTTCTAAAAAATCTCTCGTTTTCAATTTTCCCGGCTTCAACCCGGGCCCAAGTGTCGTGGTCTTTCCAATCGGCTTCTTCAAATTTTAATCTTCCTTGTTCGTCGATTTTACTAACATAAGCACAGCCAAGTTGAAACTGTCCCTCATTTTTCAAAGTTATTGAAATATCATTGCCTATTCTGTTCGCTTCTTCTTTAGGCAATTCTAAGCCCTTAATAAAATCTTCTTTTATTATCTTTTGCAATCCTTGCCAACTGACTTCAAAACCCCGTTTTTCCAAATATTCATTGCCGTCTTTTTGGGCGTATAATTTCATTAAAATAGCTTCCATAGTCGTTACTTCTTTGCGCGACTTTGCCTGTTCATAAAGCTTGCTTAATTCTTCCCAACTGCCGATATCCTGAATTCTTTTATATTCTTCCATTTTAGCTTGCTGAATTTGAATTCTATCTTCATAAGGCATGATACTGGGAGAAATTGCTTCCGCCCGACTGATAAACTCTTCTCTCTTTTCGATTGTCTCTTTTAACTCTTCCCTATCTTTCTCTTTTGTTTTTTTAGAAACAGTGTTTTTCTCGGCCTCATTTATCTTTTTACTAATTTCACTTATCGCCGAATTTGAAGATTCAATATCTACTTCCACCCTGTCCAATTCGTTTACAGTTTCCTCTTGTTGTTTTTTAATATCTCCTTTTTTGTCTTTTGGCGCCGTTTTAAATTCTTTGTCTAAATCCATTTTCTTTTTTTCTAAATCCATTTTCTTTTTTTCTAAATCCGTTTTATTTTTGACAAAACTATTTTTTTCATTTTTCATCTGGACTACTTCTTCCGGCGTGAATTCGCTATCCACCCTTTTTTGAAGATTATCTCTTTTTTTTGTTAATTCTCCCGCCTCATTTCGCCAATGCCCCGCCCGACCGGCAAATTTCTTAATCAATCTAACCCCTCCTTTAAGACTGACGTAGGTATCAAAAAATCTGGCTGGCGTGGGGATTCCTAATCTATGCGCCTTTTCTATTCTAGCTCGGTCTCTTTTTATATCCACCCTCTTTTGCCATGCTTTAAAAGAATCTTTCCATAAAGACGGACGGAGCGACAAACCAGTAGCTGACTCAATCTTACGAACCCCCCTTTCACCGGCATATTTAAGTCCTTTTAAAGGAGCGCTCATGGCCATTCCCTGCATTTTCCCAAAAACATTGCCGGCTAAATTGGACCCGGCCACACCCAATTCCTTAGCAACCATTAAAGAACCGACTAACATCGCAATCCCGATCATAAAATTAAGCGTATTTTGGGGGGAGGCGGCTTCAGTAAGTTTATTTTCATATTTCCCCGGGGCTCCTGTTTCTGATTTATATTCTCTCATATCCACGTCAGCTATGCCGGCGTTCGGCCGGACCGTGGCAAAAGAAAGCCAAAGCATAAAAGCTAGAACCGGACCAATAATCAATTCGCTGCTAAATTTTTTCCACCACTGCTTGCCATAACTGCTGGTGGATTCCAAAACGCTGGCCATAAAAGCCAAAGGCGAAAGAACCACTAAAAGCCATATCATCACAATTCTAAAAATAAGAACTAAGGTAATAACGCCAACCACAACCACGGCCACAACGCCCATAACTAAAGCCAAGAGCACGGCCCCCAGCACATCGGCGTCGCTGACATTCACGGCTGTTTGGTTTAGGCTCAATAATTTGCCCAAGCCAAGCATAGTAATCAGGTTCGCGTCAGCCACCTCCTTAATCGCGCTAATAAAAGTCAGCATTAAAATCTGGGAAAAGTCAATAAAAATCCCGCAAATCAATTTGGAAAAATTAACTAAAACCGCCGCGATTAAAAAACTCGGCAACAGCCGCTTGGCCGAATATTTCTCCGACTTCAAAACAGTGGAAAAAGCAATAACCAGCAAAACGACGACAAAAAACATATTGAAAACATCCCTGACAATAATCCAACCTTTAGAAACGGCGGCTGAATCAATAAAATGATTATACTGAGCCACGGAAACCAACGCATTAATCAATAAGGTCAGCAGCCAGCCGACTAAAAAATTGACTATATGCAAAACCACCTGACTAATAATTCTGGCAACGGCTATCCCTATTTTTCCCCCTATTGAGGGATCCTCCTCCCCCTGTGCTAAAGCAAACCGGGGAATTAAAAAAACAAAAATAAGCAAAAAAACCAAGAAGATAATCAGTCCTCTGGATTTTGCCCAGCCGCCAATTTTTTTAAGTTTAAATTCCATCCTTGTTTTAATTTCTCTTTTTTAAATGTTTTACTGACTGCTGCTCTCGACTATAACCTGTCCGCTATAAGCCGTGCCAGCTCCGTCTATTTCTAGGCAACTTTTTTCGCCGGCATATTTCCCACCATTGCACCAACCCCAGTTATCTTTGATATAAACTTTGGGCTGGAAATAACAAGAGCCATTTGACCACGTTTTATCGCCTGCCTGACAATTATAAACATGCGTAAACTCCCAAGACCCCTCAACACAAGCATCTGGAGAATTGCCAAAATCAGCCCCCCCGCACTCTGGCTTGCGATTCTTGGCAATTATATTTTGGGGCACTGGCTTCGCATCGCCCCAATCAATGATAATTTCTCTGATTGGCATCTGATCTTTGTCAGCCCAAGCGTAAAATTCCAATGTTATTGGTTCACCCGCCTTTTTGGAAATACCCCCCCCCTCGTCTTGGCCGACAATAGTAACTTTCCCTACCTCAAAGGAATCTCCTACTGAAGCAACTATTGGACAAATATGGTCTTGGGGCAGAGTCGTTGTAAGATCCCAGCCTTCGCCAGCATCATCATATAACATGGATTCCCTAAATCTAAATTCCCTTTGGTCTCTAACTTTGGCAAAGAGTTGTTTTAAATCCTCGGTTGAATGAACTATCTTAGTTGTATTTAGCAAACAGTCCTCAGCGTTTTTATCAATCTTAACCAAACGCTTTAATGAATCTTTTTCAACGCCGCTCGCTCCATAAGGAACACAAATATCACTACGTGAAATATTACTAGAATCTGATAATAATAATTGATAATTACTTCTCTCCCACAAGCGGTCAGTATAAACACCTTCGGCTAGACCGATGCCTTGCTTACCGCCATCATTATCAGCCGCAACCTTAACCATAGATTGGCAGCCGTTAATAAGATAAATATCCGCTTCATCAAACCTAGCGCTGCCATCGCCGGCTGACTTATCTATCCTCTTTACTTCAAAACGATCTAAAATAGCTTCCGGGTCATTATTTTTACAATCTTCGTCTTTTCCAAAACAAACCCTGATTTTTAGACAAGTTCCACCGCTGTCACAATCGCAATCATAATCATTATTTCCTGCGCTGTCGTCTTCTTCGTTAGCCATCCAAGGTGTTTCTGAATCAGGGCCTATCTCGTGATAACCACGGCTGTCAAGGTGCTCCCAAGCGCACTGCCCAGCGGCGTCATCAGCCCCTATTCTTACCTTAATTTTAGCGACTTCTCTCATTTTAATCTCAGGCAAGCCGGTGATTTTATAAATCGATTCTTCACAACCATCAACGCTGTCATCGCAATGATTGCCGACAACATCTGTCCAGTGCGGCCCCTCCCCAATCTCGCCCAAACAATACCACTGCCGGTTATCCGCAGGCCAGTAGCCGGCCGAAGATTCTGGTTTTAAGCCTCCTGTAGCTCCGCCAGCCCCCATTCCAGGCCACCAAGTAATGCAAGCGTTTTTTTTGGTCGGGTCCGGCTCTAAACAATAACCAGTCAATCCGATAAATGTTTTGACTGTTCCACTCTCCGAAGACTTACCAATATCATAATATTTAGTTGTCCCGTTGTCCTCCACTTTGTCATATGAACATTGGCATCCATTATTCTTTTCGCAAAGATTAACATTGGAATAATCTGTCTCTGGTGGGAAGGGGGAATCCCTTTCTGGATAAATTCGGCAAGTTTGTTCAATCTCATCACCCTCTATATCCTTGGCTGCGGTAGTATTATCATAAGCCAACTTATAAACATCACTCCCCTCAACCTTGGAGGGAAGCAATAAATCAACAGGATACTGGTTATAAAGCGAATAACCGGAATAATCCAAGCCATAAAACGAAACGTCCCTGTTCTTGTAAACTTCTTCAGTCAAAATCTCCGGCTTGGTATTAATATAATTTTTACATTGAAAATCTTGCCCGGCTCTAACAAGCTCATTGCAGCGACCGATGCCGGTGCAAATCTGACGATACGACCCGCTCGCTTTATCCCAGCTTAAATAAGAATCGACACAATTCAACCATTCTGCGCAAATCCGATCGCGCTTAACTTTAAGAATCACATTAGCGTCGTTGGTTGTTTGCCTGAACGGCTGGCAATATAAGCAATAATCAAGTTTAGCGTTCTCTCCGCCGCAGTCTTCAAACCTTTTGGTACAGTCAACTGGAGCAACTGAATCCCCGTCTGTTCCAGCCGCCTTTTTATAGGTGGCAAAACTATTGATCTTCGGTTTGGGACCGTCAGGGTCTAAGAGAAGAACGCATCCCTGTTTTAAGGAAAATTCAGGGCAAGTGTCTAATTTTTCATTATTAAGATAATAATAACTTTGCTGGGATAAAACCGGCGCCGCCGCTAAACAGAGTGCTCCGTCAGACTGACAAACCGCATTATTAGAAACGCAAGTTCCGCTCCGGTCGCAAGCTCCGTTATCAGAAACGCAAACGCCTTGGGCAAGTTGGCAAAAATCCGGCTGGTAACAATAACCTGTCGAGGTTCCACAACAACAGTCCTCTTCTGAAAAACAACGTTCTGCTGTGTCACCCTTAACACAACAATGCCCTGGAGGTTTCTCACCACCATAACAATAAACCTGAACGTTTGGGCAAGGAATTCCCCCTGGGTCTCGGTCGCAACCGCCCTCAGGGGTCGGCGTGGTCTCACAAGTGCCTTGACTGGCAAAACAAGTGTCCCCCACTTCTCCGCAATCAACATCTTCATCTATTTGGCCGTTTATTTGACAATAAACAAATTCACAAGGATTGCCGGCGTCATAACCGCAAACTAAACCCTCATTATTAGTGCAACGTTGGCACCATTTATCCGCCGGCGCCGGTTTATTTGTACAATCACTCCCCGGGACCAGACCGCCAACGCATTTACTTGTTGCGCAGCCGGTTTGCGGGTTGCAAGGAGTTCCCCCGACAGAACAAGTATAAGTTTCGCAGTCCGCGTTCGTGATACAATCCTCGCCCCTCTGTTTCCCGCTGACGCATTTTTTATATCCGGATTCATCCCAATTAAAATCAACAAATCCCGTGCATCCAGTCTGGTCAAACGGGCAAACCCCGGCCCAACCTTTATAGCCAACTTCTCCAAATGATTTAATCCCGGGAATACCTTTAACCTGATACGGCTCGGCACCGAGATAAGAGCAGGGTTCCCCGGTATCAGCCTTAAACCAGCCGGGATTATTTTCATTATACTGGCAAACCTTCCCTTGCGGTTCCGGGTCTTTAAAATAAATTCCATTTTCGTACGCCTGACACCCTAAGTCATTACTTTGACAAAGGGTCGGCTTGGAGTCGTATAAATCCGGGTTATTGCGCAAATAAAGGTCAGACCAGCCCATAACCGCGCCTTCCTGATTCAATTTCGGCAAACCCATTTTCTGACAGCCCTTGTCTATGGATTGACAATATATCTCCGGGTTATTGACCAGATAAACCAACTCGTCCGCCGGGACAATTATCCTTGACATCCTGTCTTTGCTGTTAAACGTTTGCTCAAATGGATAGGCGGAATTCTGGGTTTTAATCATTGCCTCGCAGCCAACCGCTTTTTCCGGACAGAGATGGGCAAAAGATTTAAGAGACAAATTCTCGCCTTGCCGGTCGGTATAAGCCCGGCAGCCAATCATAAAGCCGAAACTATCCTGCCCGGACAAATCCTGATTGCAAACTAACGGGGTTAACCAAGAATCTTTAATTAAATAAATATTGTCCTGGACTTCCTTTAAAACGATATTGTCAAGATAATAATCTTCACCCTCGCCGATAATCCACAATTCTTCATCTGAACTGATTGGACGAGAAAAAATTAACGGACCAAAAATATATTCATTCCAATCAAGGTTAATCGGTTTTCGGCCAAACGATAAGTCATTTCCCCCCGTCCCTTTAAACCTCGACTCCAAAACAGAAGAATTCGCCGTTCTGGTTTTGGCCCAAAAAGACAAAAAATACATTTTACCCTGACTGACCGAATCGACAACATTTGTTTTCACGCTGGCGGTATCTAAAAACGCCTTATTTTGAACAGCCATTGAATGTCCCGGAAAATTGACTGATTCGGCTGAATAAACAAGGTCAATTCCGCTTTCTCCCGCTTCCCAAGGAGCAAGACTGCCGTTTTCAAAATTATTCCAAAAAGCCCGACGGATATTGCCGGCGGCTGGCCCTTTGTATTCCCGGCAGCCGACATCTTTTTTCCCGCAAGACTCGCCTTCGGTTAAAACGGACATTTTAACTTCTCCAGTGCTCGTTTGGCGGTAAGGATGGCAATCTTGGGAACAAATAAGGGTATTTTTATAAAGCCGGTAATAAATTTTCCCCTCCTTGTCATAAAATTCTTTGCAATGAGGATTATTCAAGGCGTCGTTTTTATCCCGGCATTCATTCCAAAACCCTTTTGCGTCTTCATAATCCATAACTTCGGCCGGGCCGCCGTCAGTTTGGGCTTTAAGAGTGTATTTTTTTAATTGATAACCCGTATTTTCCGAACCAATCCAGGTAAAATAATTCTGGCAAATGTCCGTCCGCGGAGGTTCAATCGGCTTGGAGTCGCTGTCAACGACCGCTTGATTCTGGGCGTCCACTTTAACACACTGCCGCAAATAAGCATAATATTCCAAGCCCTCTCCCCCCCGAGCTATTTCATCTAAATTGGTAAATTCTTCGCACCCCGGAGCAGAGCAGGATTGCCCGGTTTCGGGGATAAAACTAATCCAATCTGGATTATTATCAAAATAAGTCGGCGCCTGATTAAAAGTCTCATAACCCAGACATTCGGCTGGACAAACATTTTCCGGTTTAACCACTCCGGACACAACCGGGTCATCTCTGTCGGCCGGAAAGTAAAATTGGCAGCCGACGTCTTTTTCCTGGCAAGACTCGGGATTTTTCAAATAAACTTTATTATCGCCCGCTTGGTAATTTGAATACCCATAATATCCTCCATATCCTCCTCCCTGATATTCAAGCTCCTGTCCAGCGGCGATTCTGATATATTCATTGCAGCCCTCGGCGCTGGCTGAACATTTCTCCGCCTGAGAATTAAAGAAAATCGATTTTCCCATTCCCGGACCGTCAAGACAATTCCAAGTGCCTTCACTGCCATCTTTCCATTCCAGGCAATACCATTGACAGCCGACACTGGTTGAATCGCAATCGCCAAAATCCAATGTTCGGGCTAAATAAGAAAATTGCTTTTTGTCTTTAGACCGGACATATGTTTGGCAGGTGGCGTATTGTTCAGCGCATTGGTCCCCGCTCATCCGCCAAATGTTTTTTTCTCGGGTGCAATAAGCCCAAGTGTCGCAGGAGCCGTCCTCACTTTCATGAATGCAATCTTTTAAATCAACGCAGGTTTCCTGACGTTGGGCGCTGTCCGCCTCGGGCACGGCTGAATAACCCCTTGCCTCGCATTGGTAAGATGAACTTTTTAAAACCCAATTTGGATTAACCAAATGACAAAAGGGCGAAGCTTCTTGCCAAATATATTCCGCCGGCGCGGTTGAACCGATGGTCAACTGAACTCCGTCTATCAATAACTTATTGTCAGTAGGCACATTGCCATATCCTAAATTGCCAATACCAAGTTCTTTTAAACAATATCCTTGACGATTGTCGCTGTTGTAGCAATCAGTTGTCATCGCCGCCGGGATTGTTCTGGTGCTTTTATATTGAGTCCAATTTCCATAATCCCCGGCCGGAATAGAATCAAAACCCAAACCCGGATAAGGAGATTTTTGGCCCAGTTGATTAAAGGGAGGCTGGCCTCCAGCAGAACTTTGGCTGCACCACCCAATCTGGTAGCAAATAGTTTGGTCTGCCCGCCGGTCTATTTTCCCTTTATACCAAAAACTTAAAGTGATTTCTGTCCCGGCTTTAAAAACGTTTTTTAAATCTTTTTTCAAAGCCACCCATTCATTGTTTTTATTGTCAGAATTAGCCTTTTGAAATATTTGAACGGCTAACAAACCGAATTTCCTGTCATTAGAAATCACCTTTATTTCGGATTCGCATTTGCCGGAGACTGGATCTTTTCCACCCTGTCTTTTATCCCATCCGTCCGGAAAATCATTTTTATCATTATCTATTTCAAAGTTTCCATTCCAAATTGAACAATCGCCTAAAGAATTTGTTTTATTAAAATCATTGACAATTTGACCTAAAGTATAGGGCGGAGTAATTAATCCTTTATAATTCTGATAAGCGGCGATCTCCAAACCAAGAGGTAAAATTCTTGCCCGGCGCAACTTTTTAACATTAGGATAAGATAAAAGGTCGGTTGGTTGAGACGAGCAGCTGCCCTGAGCTCCGGGCTGGCCAACAACAACATCCGGCAAAAAACCCTTATCCAGAGCTTCCTGAATGGTCAGTCCTTGTTCCACTGCGTCAAGCAATCCCCCTTGATTCAATAAACAATTCATTGGCAAGGCGTATAAAGAATTAGTCGGAAAAACGGCGAACTCGTCGTAAATGCTGATTTCACCTCCCTTTTTTAAACTAAAAGTGGTTAAGTCGGCAAACATAGTTTTGCTCTCCTGTTTGCTCGGGCGATAAGGTTCATCCGGAGATAAAGCCGACGAATCCTTGCCTTTTGGGCTGGCCGCTGGATTAAAAAAGCCGGTTATCACCTTTTCCATAAATTTATTGGTCAAAGTGTTGGTAAAAACGCCGAGGGCGTCGGCCAGAGCCACTCCGGTATACTGCTTAATGCTCGCACTGGTGCCCTTAACCGCCTCGCGGGTCGTCTCGTCGATGTAGATTGAGGGGGTCAAAGATATGCCGGAAACTAAACTTTTCTTGTCGCTCAATCTCCCTTGCAAAATTTGGAAAAATTTCGACTCTTCCACTTTTCTGACCTGCCGGTCAAACAACTGGGATTGCAATTCCATTTGCACCTCAACATCGCTTCCTCCGGGAGTATACATTCGGCTCAAATCTTCCAACGGGCTTATCTCTGGCAGGGCTATTTCCTCTTCGCTTGGCTTTGTCTCTTTAATCATTTTACCCAAAGTATTTGCCCAATCAATTGTTTGTTTAACATATTCGTTAAAACGTTTGGTATAGGCCAAAGCATTGGCGTATTCTTTTCCCTGGCAGTCCTTGTCTTCCCCTCTGGCTAGCTGGAAAATCCTCCGGCATTCCGGAGCTCCGCAAAAATCCGCCTCCTTTTCAACCGCGCATTTCGAAACATAAGCCTGCCACCACCAAAGCGGTATTTCCTCGTCGCTGGCTGCCCTTAGTTTAGTCTTATCCCATTCTCCTTTTTCATTTACCCCCATTACTCCCCAAACATTGTCCCGAATCTTATTTTCCAGCCTTTCCAAGGCTAACTTAACCGTCCCCGCCGCAATTCGAATATCTGAGGAATAACTTTCATAGTTCTCCATAATCCTCTCCCTTTTGTTTTCTAATTTCTTTTTTTTCTCATTTAAATCCTGGCAAGTCCTTTTCTTTTTACAAGAAGCGATTCGCGATTCAAGGTCGGCAACCTCTTGGTTAATTTCATCAATTTTCTCTTTAAGTTTTCCTTGCTCTTCTTTTGAGCTTTGGGCTTCGCCCCAAGCAACAATAATCTCTTCATATTCGTCTTGAACCTCGGCTAATTCATTAATTTTATCCAATAAATATCCCGCTCCCGCGTTAACAGCCGGACCAGCGTCGCCGGCGGGCTCGCAATCTGTCCAGCCTCTCTTTTGACAACATAGGTCGCCTTTAGTGTCTTTTACCAAATTATAATAGCCGTCATTATGGCAAACCCAGGGTCCGGCCGATTTATTTAAAACCACATCCTGAGCAAGGAGGATCTTCATATCAACCTTAAGCTTTTTTACCGGGCCTTCTTTTGTCTCAGCGACAAATTCAAACAATTTTTTCTTTCTCGCTTCTTTTAACCTACTCTTAATGACGCTAAGCGGACAATCCAGTTTATCCTCAAATTTTGACTCTTTATACTTGGGTAAATAAAGAGTCATCATCTTCAAACGAATGGTCGGGTCAATCGGGTCGCACAAACTACGCCCAGTAAAACCATAGGCTATTTCATCAAGAAATTCACCCTTAATTTTATCGCCCATATTAGTCCAAAATTTTTCGCTATTAACAAACATTGGTTGTTGCCCTTTACCGCCGCTGGCGATATACTCGGCGCTTTGTCTGGCTACCTGACCTAAAAAATAATTAAGAGCATTTTTATAAGCCACCGCGCCGCCGGCCGTCCAAGCTTTGCTAATCGCAGTTTTAATCCAATCGGGAACCCAACCGGAAAGAATATCAATTATGTCCGCCCGGGCTGGTTTGGGATAAAATAAAACAGCCACTGCCGTTGACAAAACTATCATCAATAAAACCGTTCCAGTTAAAAATTTTTTAAATTTTATCTTTAACATTTTATAGTGGCTTAAAAATATTTCTTTGTTAAATTATTATTTTATTTTCACCCTTTCCCTGCCAATTTTTTACTCAGACAACGATTGCAAAAACATTTGCTCTAAAGTCGCGTCATCTACCTGCTCTAACCTTGCCGAATCAACCCCTTGCTCAATCAAAATCTGACGTAATTGCGAGACATCAAAACTTCCCTCAAAAAGCTGCTTTTCTGATAATGCTTCTAAATCAATACCTGTCTCCTGTTTAGTCTCATTATACAAGTTTATCAATGTCTTGTCATCAAGTTTATCCACAACATCTTTGCTCAAACCAACTAAACTAACCAGCAAATCCCTAATTCCCTGAGCTGAAATTTCTTTTTCGCCAAAAAGTCCGGTCTGACTCGTCTCTTTTTTAGGAAGTTGAAGTTCCTCAAGACTAAAAGTTTTTTCCAAAGAATTTGATTGGGCTGATTGAACCGAGCCGGGGACAGAACCTCGGTCTAAAGGACTGCTCCCCGCCTCTATTTCTTCTTTATCAGAAAACCCGTCGCTGTCTGAGTCGGGCAAATAAGCCGAAGTATAATAAACAAACTGTTCATCAAAATCCGTCAACCCATCCCCATCTGTATCCTGATTAGCTAAAACAGACAAAGCGCTTTCAGTTTCACTTTGTTCCGACGTCTGTCTTCCCGCGATTTTAAAAGGAGCGTAAATCGCCCCTCTAATTTGAAAATAAGCCAAACCAACAGCCAAAATAGTTGCCCCAAATAAAAAGACAAGTAAATGAATCCTGGATTTCGCCTCAGACCTTGAAAACATGATTAAATTATATCACTTTTTAATAAAATGTAAAGTGGCTGGCTTTGTTAGAAAACTCACTTCGCCAATGTTAAATAAGAAGACAATTTTGTAATAATCAACAAAGATAAATTTAGAGCAGGGTTGACAAAATCTTAAAAATTTGTTATCCTTTATTTAATAAATAAGCTATTTAACAATTAAATAAAATAAAGGAGGATACAATGAAGTTAAAAAATTTTCCGCTATATCTGTGTCTGATGATTCTGGGGCTAACTGGATGCAACAGTCCGACCCAGCCAGAAGATGATTGGGAAAAGACCAGTTGCCCGGGAACAATTGCCTGCCTGGCCATCAGCCCCGACGGTTGTATTTTTGCTGGGAATGAGGATGGAGTATATTACTCCAATGACAACGGGCAAACCTGGGAAAAAATCGATTCCTGGAGAGTTCCCATTCCCCATCTGGCTGTTTCCAGTGAATATATTTTCGCCACAAATCAGTGGGGAAATATGTTACGGATGCGGATAGGAGAGGCCTGGACAGGAGTTAATTTAAACAAATTAACTTATTGTCTGGCCACCAATCCTGACGACCAGGTTTTTGCCGGAACTGAGGATGGAGTATATTATTCCTCAGATGAGGGGCAAAGTTGGGAGCAAGTCGGGTCAAGCATAAACG